>Ga0102943_1000383_pt1 | contig 29969 bp, 30 predicted proteins | sample SalPonC_black_MG_FD_78174 | JGI IMG/M metagenome (GOLD analysis project Ga0102943, IMG submission 78174) | Salt pond soil microbial communities from South San Francisco under conditions of wetland restoration - Salt Pond MetaG... | ecosystem: Environmental > Aquatic > Marine > Intertidal zone >...
CCGGCATGATCCCGGTCCAGAACCTTTTCCGCCCGCTCAATGTCTATATTGTCTTCAGAATACAGCCCCCAGGGAAACGCGGTTATCCAGTCAAGGTAATTTCTGGTAACCCCGTATTCAGCAGACCCTGTTTCCAGCACTGACAGTTTTTCAATTTCTTCTTCAAACCGTTTGGCCACCTCTTCAGGTGGGTCCAGTTCTTCAAATCTTTGTTTGAACCGGTCCACGTCAGATGTTTTGTCATCTTTCTGCATCCCCAGTTCTTTCTGGATAGCCTTAAGCTGTTCTTTGAGAAAAAATTTGCGTTTATTCTCATCCACCTGGGTATTGATGTCTTTACGGATCTGGGTCTGGAGCTTGGCAATTTCAATTTCTTTTTGCAGGAGCATGAGTACCTGCTTCATGCGCTCCATAACAGATTCGGTTTCCAGAATTTCCTGGAGCTCATCCCCGGATGCCGTGGTGATACCGGCGGCAAAATCGGTCAGGGGAGAAGGCTGGTCCGGACTGAACCGGCCCAGGTACTGCTTGAGTTCTTCAGAATATAAGGGATTCAAAGACAGCAGCTGTTTGATGGAACTGATGATGGAAATGGCATAGGCCTTGAGTTTGTCCTCATCCTCCTCCAGGGGCTTGAAATATTCCACCTGCACCACAAAAGGGGGTTTATCCGACAAAAACTTTTTTATCCTGAACCGTTCCAGGCCCTGGGCAATAAACTGGATATTGTCCTCCACCTCCACCATGTTGAGCATCCGCACTATACATCCCACTTCAGGAAAATCTTCTTTATAAACATATTTTCCTTTGACTTCAGAAAGATAACTGAGTCCCAGCAGGTTGTGGGAATCGTTGGCCGCCTTGACCAGGGTTTCTTCCCACCGCTGTTTATTTACCACCAGAGGCTGCACCTGGGCCGGCAGATGGGGGCGCCCGGTAATGGGCACAATATAAAGAATATCGGGTTTATGGCTCTGCCTGATAAGCTGGCCGCCGGTGCTCTGCTGTTTTTCTGTGCTTCCTGTTTCTTCTTCACCCCTGGCATTTACAATTTCAGGGGTAACGGGTCTGTTGTCATCAGTCATATAACACCTCTGCTGTGCATTGGGGTTTTTAATCAATAATGTTTATACTATAATGTTGATTTGGACCATGACAACCAAAAAAACAAAATTCATGTTTTGGACATATTCTTCTGAAACTGCTGCCCTGCGGCAATCTGGCTCCCTCCCACCCCGGATGCCGGCCATATATACATGGTAACGGACGGCAAAAATGGGTAATTTACGCCATGATCCAGGTGGCGGTCTGAAAAAACAGGATAGACACCCCAAGGGCCAGCAGGGTGTTGAATGCCATGGAAAAAGCCCCCCACTTCCAGGATCCGGCTTCTTTGGCAATGCAGACCACAGCAACAAAACACGGAGAGTAAAAAATAGTGAACAGAATCAGGCTGAAGGCGGTGATGGGTCCCCATCCAGGGGAAGACTGCAGCCGCTCGGACAAGGATCCGGCATCTTCGGGGTCCACATCTCCCAGAGAATAGGCGGTCCCCAGGGTGGACACCACCACCTCTTTGGCGGCAAATCCTCCCACCAGGGCAATATTGGTCTGCCAGTCAAACCCGGCCAGACGGGTCACAGGCTCCAGGGCCGTCCCCATGCGGCCGGCAATGGAATGCCGCAGGGCAGCGGAGGCCTGGTCCACATGTGCTTCACCTGCGGTCTGTGCCGCAGCCTGCCGGGTCCCTGCCTGCACAGGATCGCCCATTTGTGAGTGGTCCAGCCGGGGGAAGGTCATCATGGCCCACAGGATAATGGAAATCCCCAGAATCACCGTACCCGCTTTCTTGATATACTGCCAGGTGCGCTCCCAGGTATGGATGGCCAGGCCCTTGAAAGTGGGCAGCCGGTAGGGGGGCAGTTCCATGACAAAGGGGGTGGCCGGTCCCTGTATGAGCGTGGACCGAAGCAGCTTGGCCACCAGCAAAGCTCCCAACCAGGATATCAGGGTGATGACAAGCATGACCCTGGCCTGGTTCTCACTGAAAAAAGCGGCCACCAGAAGGGCATACACCGGCAGCTTTGCTCCGCAGTTCATGAAAGGTACGGTGAGCAGGGTGGCCAGCCGTTCCTTGGGAGACTTGAGGGTCCGGGCTGCCATGACACCGGGAACAGCGCAGCCTCCGGCGATGCCGCCGGAGACGATAAAGGCCATGACCGATGCACCATGCAGGCCGAACAGCCGGAAAACCCGGTCCAGCATGAATGCCATTCGGGCCAGATACCCGGAATCTTCCAGAAAGGATATCCCCAAAAACATGAACATGATCAGCGGCACAAATCCCAGAACCCCGCCCACCCCGTCAATGATGCCTGAAATCACAAGAGATTTGAGCAGGCCGTCTGAAAACAGGCTGTCCACCCTGCCCCCCAGCCAGGCAAATACGTTTTCACACCATTCCACAGGCACCGCACTGTAGGCAAAGGTGAACTGATATAACCCCATGAGCACGGCCACCATGAGCATGGGTCCCAGGAACCGGTGGGTGACGATTTTATCTATTTTGTCAGAGGTTTCCATCCGGTTTTTGTCCCGGGTACAGGTCATCACCCCCTGCTTGAAGATGGATGTAATAAACCCGTAGCGCTGATCCGCGATCATGCCTTCCGGATGGGTATCCAGGGTGGTGTCCAGGTGATGGGCCAGTTTTCGGGCCTTTGATGACAGCCAGGCATCCATCTGGGAATTCGCCTCTTTTCCCATTTCCAGGATCTGCACATCATTTTCCAGATATTTTAATGCCACCCACCGGGGGAGGTACTTTTCGGTCAGAAACTTTTCAGAACTGATCTTTTCCACCATCTCATCAAGGGTCTGATCAATATCCCGGCCATAGGATATCTTCAAGGATTTTGTCCGGATTTTGGCATGGTCTGCCACGGTTTTGAGCAGATCATCCCTGCCTTTGCCGGTCCGGGCCACCATGGGTACCACCGGCACCCCCAGAAGGGCAGACAGTTTTTCTGTATCAATGCCAATACCCCGTTTTTTTGCCACATCCATCATATTCAGGGCAATGCAGACGGGTGTACCCATTTCCATGAACTGAAGGGTAAGATACAGGTTGCGCTCCAGGTTGGATGCATCCACAATGTTAACAACCATGGCCGGCTGTTCCTTGACGATAAAATCTCTGGCCACCACCTCTTCCAGGGAATAGGCACTCAACGAATAGGTGCCCGGCAGATCCACCACATGAAATTCATCGGTACCTGATACGCATTGTCCCTGTTTTTTTTCCACGGTTACCCCGGGATAATTGCCCACATGCTGTCTGGCACCGGTGAGGACATTGAACAAGGTTGTTTTGCCGGAATTGGGATTGCCGGCCAAAGCGATGGAAATACCCATTTTACGTCACCTCCACAAGAATATGGTCTGCTTCATTGTTACGCAGGGTCAGGGTGAATCCCATGATCCGCAACGACACCGGATCATACAGCGGGGCTTTGCCCTGGATTCGGATCTCTTTGCCCGGAACCAGACCCATGTCCCGAAGCCTTGTGCCCAGTTCGCCCCTGGCCTTGATACCGGTAATAATGCCGGCCTGATTCACCTGCATCTGTCTCAATGGAATATATGGCATTGGTTTTCTCCTTTGCGTAAATGCATATGCACTGGTACGGATTTTTTTTGGTTATGGTTTCAAAGTTTAATACACCTAACTTTTAGTTTAGTCAATAACATTATAGAAATTTTTTAAAAATATTTGTTTGACTTAATATATCAAGAGGATATAAAAAGGAAAGGACAAACAAAATGGAGGAAACCCATGGAAAAAACCATTTCCCTTTCCGAAAGCCTGGAAGATTATCTGGAAACCATACTGGCACTGCAGACCAGGAAAACAGTGGCCCGGTCCAAGGATATTGCGGCAAAACTCAATATCAAAAGAGGCTCTGTCACCGGAATGCTCAAAAAACTGGCTTCCCAGAACCTGATCAATTACGAGCCTTACGGGTACGTAACCCTGACCCCGGAAGGAGAAAAAATTGCCAAAAAAATTGCACACCGCCATACGGTGCTCAAGGATTTTTTATTCAGGATACTGGAGGTGGATGAAGAACGGGCAGATGAAACCGCCTGCCGCATGGAACATGCCATGGACACCCACACCTTTAAAAAATTTGTGGCCTTTATTGACACCCTTGATGCCTGCCCCCACCGGAAGCAGAACCGGGAATGACGCACATGGATGAAAAAGAGATGGATGTGTGTTCAGAAAAATGCATTGACGCTGCAAAGGTAAGTGCCACCCTGCTCTCTTTGCCTGCTTTGGAAGATATCCTGGGGATGTCGGCCATATTCAAGGCCCTGGGTGATCCCTCCAGGCTGAAGATTGTGCTGTGTCTTCTGGACACGGAGCATTGTGTGTGTGACATCGCCGCCATCTGCAGCCAGAGCGAATCTGCCGTATCCCACCAGCTGCGCATTCTCAGGGGACTTAAAATCGTGAAAAACCGGCGCCAGGGAAAAATTGTGTTTTACTCTCTGGATGATGACCATGTGCGCTCTTTGATCATCACAAGCCTCACCCATATCCGGCACTGAGCGGCATCACCACCGGTCTTTGGCCCAGACCGCAGTGGCGGTAAGCCCTTTCTGCCGCCTGGTGACGCTGCCGTCTTTTTGCATGGTTTCCAGGCAGGTGCGGATGATCTGTCTGAGCTGGGTTTGGGGCCTTGGGCTCACCTTTTTAAAAAATGCCAGCTGGTTCTGTATCTCCTGGTCCAGAGTGGCGGTCTGGTCCCATGCCATGGTGTCAAACCAGATATCCGGAAAAAGGCCCAGGGAGAAAAGCAGATTGATCTTGTAAAGAATGGACTGGGGCCGGTCTTCCAGGGGCTGATCCATGATCTTTTCCCACAGGGCTGCCATGACCGGATCCGGTTTTTTGGCGGCCCACCCCCGGATGGCAAACCCGTTTTTCCCGCAGGCCATCATTTTATAAAACGCTTTGGATGTGGACAATGCCGGTGCCATAAAGCCTGTGACAAGGTCGAAACGGTGTTCCCATCCCAGTTTTGTGATATCGATGTCATGCCAGTTTTCACATCTCAGATCAATCTGATCCGATAACTGCGGCGGTATGGTTTGGGAAAACCGGTCCAGCATGGCACAAGAAAAATCCAGGGCTGTGACATGGGCGCCTGTTTCGGCCAGGCCCAGGGCCAAATCTCCTGTGCCGCAGCCGATGTCCAGAACGGTCATACCCTTTTGCAGCAACCCGGCTTCCTGAAACCGGTCCAGGGTTTTCTGCACTTTTTTGTTCTGCCGCTCTTTTTGGTCTCTGTTATAGGTGGCAGCGGCCTTGTCCCAGTATTCAGGGGTGGCATACCCTTTGTGCACCGCACAGGTGTCATCGGATTTGGTTTTTTCCCATTCATGAATCCAGAACGCTTCAGTAAAAATATTGTCCATTTTACATCCTTTTCACAGCTTTTAACAGACAGGGTACATTCTTTAACAAGCAGCGGCTATCTTCTTTTTTCCGGCAGGGTCTGTTGCTCTTTGCCCGGGGTGAATACCCCCACCAGGTCCTGGATGATAGTGTATAATGCCGGCACAAACAACAGGGTCAGGCAGGTGGCGGCAGCCAGGCCGAAGCTGATGCTCACGGCCATGGGAATGAGAAACTGGGCCTGGAAACTGGTTTCCAGAAGCAGGGGAAACAGGCCTGCCACCGTGGTAATAGAGGTGAGCAGTACCGGTCTGAACCGGTTTTTTCCTGCTGTAACCACCGCTTCCACCACCTTTTTGCCCTGGCGGACCCCGGCATTGGCAAAATTGATGAGAATCAGTGAATCATTTATAACAATGCCGGACAGGGCCACGATGCCGAATATGCTGATGATGGTGATATCCAGACCCATGATGAAATGGCCGGCCACAGCCCCGATGAAACCGAACGGGATGGCGATCATGATGATCACCGGCTGGACATAGGACCGAAACTGGCTGGCCAGCAGCAGAAACATCACCATCAGGGCAAAGAAAAATCCTTTTGTCAGGCTGTTTATGGATTCTTCGGTGCGCCGGGCCTGGCCTTCCAGGTCATAGGACACACCGGGAAACCGGGTGGCAAAATCCGGCAGGAACCCGGTCTTGAGATCCTCCACGATCTTCTGTGCATTGGCTGTTTCTTCATCAATATCGGAAATCACCGTGATCACCCGGTGCCGGTCCACGCGCTGGATGGCCGAATATCCCTGCCTGGTTTCCAGACGGGCCACCTGGTTCAAGGGAATCTGCCGGCCGTCCGGGGTCCTTATCCGCAGTTCATCGATGCTGGCCTGGGTTTCCCGCTCTTTTTGGGCATAACGGACCATGACCTTGATATCATGCCTGCCCCGCTGGACCTTCACTGCCTCATCCCCGTAATAGGCCTGACGCAGCTGGGTGGCGATATCCGCCATGGTCACCCCTAAAGATGCCGCTTCCGGCCGGATATGGATCTGCTTTTCCATTTTACCGGGCCGGAAATTATCGGTCACATCAAAGGTGCCCGGGTATGATGCGATTTCCGATTTCAGGGCCTCAGCTGCCTCCTGGAGCCGGTCCAGTTCAGACCCGGTCAGCTGGATCTCAATGGGATTTCCCCCGGGCCCACCGCTGACAATGGAATAGGTGATCTGCTCCTTTCCCAGGATATCCCCGGTCAGTTCCCGCCACCGGGCCGTAACCCGGGATGCGGAGGTATGGGGACGCAGCCCTGCCGGTTGTATCTCAATCCAGACCTGGCCGCAATGTCCCCCATACACCCCGGGCTTCCAGTCCCGGGGAGGAATGACCCCCACCAGGGAAAATGAATTTTTCACCAGATCCCGGTGATCTGCCACCTGGTCCCGGAATACATCATTCAGGGCAAAGCCCCCGTTTTCAATCTGTTTGATGGTGGCTTCTGTGACCTCAAAAGGCGTGCCCAGAGGATAAATCACTTCGCAGATCATCCAGTTGGAATCGGTTTTGGGGAAAAATACAAACGGCACATGGCCCCCGGAAATGAGTCCCATGCTGACAATCAGGCATCCTGCGCCCAGGGCCAGGGTAAAGTACCGGTTTTTGACACAATATTGCAGCAGCGGGGTGTAAATGCGCAAGATCACACGGTCCTGGATTGTTTCCACCCATTGCCTGGCCTGTTTGTGAAGCCCAAGAATCTCTTTTCTGACCCATTCAAACCAGAAAAACAGCACCCTGTAGATTTTGGTTCTGCGGGCAGGGGCCGGTTCCAGGGTATGGGCCAGGTGGGCCGGCAGAATCACAAACGCCTCCACCAGGGATATGGCCAGAATGCATATCACAGCCTGGGGCATGATGGAAATAAATTTTCCCATGATGCCGGTGATAAACATCAGGGGCAAAAATGCCACAATGGTGGTGGTCACGGCCATGACCACCGGCCCCCCGATCTGGTCCATGCTGTCTAAAACCGCCTGTTTCGGGGATTTCCCCATACGAAAATGGGTATAAATGTTTTCTCCCACAATAATGGCATCATCCACCAGAATACCCAGGGTCATGATAAATGCGAACAACGTGAGCATGTTGATGGAGGCCCCGATATAATCCAGGACCAGAAAAGTGCCCATAAACGAGATGGGGATTCCTGCGGCCACCCAGAAAGCCAGGCCCAGATCCAGAAACAGGGCCAGAACGATAAACACCAGCACAATCCCCTGCCATCCGTTTTTCAGCAGCAGGTCAATGCGCTCCTGGACCATGTCTGCCATGTCAAACCAGTACCCTAAGGTGACCCCTTTGGGCATGGCGGACTGGTTTTCCCGGATATAGGAGATGACTGTTTCAGAAATGGCAATGGTATCCTGGTCATCGGTGCGGTTCACCGCCACCATGACCGCGGGTTTTCCATTGAACCGGGCGTAAAGATCCGTATCTTCAAACCCGTCCACAACCTTTGCCACATCCCCCACCTGCAGCACAGTGCCGTCAGCCTGGGCTTTCAGGGGAATCTGTGCAAAATCCTCTCCAGTATACCGTTTGCCTCTGGCCCGCACCAGAAATTCGCCCCCCGGTGTTTTGATCAGGCCTCCGGGGGATTCCACGCTGCCGGTTTTTACGGCCCGTGCCACCTGGTCAAAGGACAGGTTGTACCGCCTTAAGTCTGTCTCAGACACTTCAATGGAAATCTCAAACTCCCGGGCCCCTATCAGGGATGCAAGGGAGACCGCCGCCGTGTCCACCAGGTCATCTCTGATTTTTTCGGCTGTATCGCGCAGCACCTGTTCAGACACATCCCCGTAAACCGCCACATAAATGGCTGGTTCATTGTTCTTGATTTCCGTTATCACCGGGTCTTCTGCATCCACAGGAAACGAATCGATCAGATCGATCTGGGTTTTTATTTCATTGTGTTTGTCGGTGATGTCTGTGCCGGCAGACAGCTCAAGGGTTACAGACCCGTGGCCTTCCCGGGCTGTGGCATACATGGCCTTGATATCTTCCAGGCTCTTGAGCTGTTCTTCGATCTTGATGCAGATGCCCTCTTCCACCTCTTCCGGAGAGGCACCCGGATAGGGCACTGCGATATGGATCATATCCAGGGTGAACTGGGGAAACATTTCTCTTTTCATGTGCAGCACCGTGAAAAGACCTGCCGTGATAACAAACACCATGAGCAGGTTCACCGATACCCGGTGTTCCACCGACCATTTGCCCAGAAAGCGCATGCCTATTTCCCGTCTTCCTGAATATCCAGGGCCATGCCCGCCACAGCCCCGGGCACAGGCGTGGTAATGAGCCGGTCCCCTGGATCAAGACCGGCATTGATGTATACCGCATCTTCCACTTTGCGCAGCACCCGGACCGGCCGGATCTCCAGGTGCCCGTCCGTGGCCAGAAACAGAAGGTTGCCGGGTTTGAGCAGGTGCCTGGGCACGGTAAACACCCGGGTTTTCTGTCGGCCGAAGATCCGGCACTTGACAAAGGCTCCCGGCTTCAGGTCCATGCCGGGGGCCTGGTCATTTTCCCGGGATCCCCGGATCTCCAGGGTCAGAGGCAGGGTCCGGGTCTGTTCATCCACAGCAGCATGCACCCGTGCCACAGCAGCTTTCCATGTCTGCTCAGCCATACCATCTTCATGGGCCAGGGACACCCGGGCCTGTGGCGGGGTTTCTCCGGCAGAATCCAGATGGATCCACTGCATCTCCTCCAGGGGGATTTTCACATCCACATCCAGTGCCCCTTTTTCATAGATGCGGGCCAGAATCTGGCCCGGGATGACATATTCTCCAGCCTGGGCAGACCGGCTCAGGACAAATCCGTCAAAATCCGCCCGGATATGTGTTTTCTGCAGTGCCAGATCCGCTTTTTGCGCATCCACCCGCGCCATGGCCAGGACCGCCTGTTTCTGGGCCATGAGGGGCCTGGTCAATGCCAGGCGGCTTATGACCGCCTGGCTCTGGATTCTGGCGGAAACAACCTGCTGTTCCGCCCTGTCCAGGGTTTTCAGGGATGCAAAATCCCGGGCTCGCAGATTTTTTACCCGGCCCAGCTCTTTTTGGGCCAGATCCAGGGCAGCCTGGTAAAGGTCTTTGTCTTTTTCCAGATTTTTTATCTCCTGTTCCAGGCTGTGGATATCTGCCTGCGCCTGGCTGATCCGCACCTGTGCCGCCGCAAGATCCAGGCGGAAAGGTTCCGGATCAATTTCCACCAGCAGGTCGTTTTTTTTAAACGCCCCCCCGGCAGCAAAACCGGGGTGCAGGGTGTTGATGCGGCCGCGCACCTCAGGAGATATTCTCACCTGCCTGCGGGGTGCCACCGTGCCAAAGGCGGTTATAGTCATGACTTTGGATTCAGGCACCAGTGACATTACCCGGACCGTGGGCACCGGGGCCGGTCTGGTTTTTTTCTCAGGCAGGGTCCGGTTCTCATACAGCCAGAAGGCGCCGGCCCAGGCAACCGCCAGCACCAGGGCCACCCGCACCAGCCTGAACATGAAAACAGCTGCCGTTTTTATCCTGGAACCCGGATGCATAATGTTTTACCCTTTACCCGGAAAAACGCAGACAGCAGACAATGGACACTTTTTACACAAGGGTTTTCTGGCATCGCAGATTTCCCTTCCAAAATAGATGAACTGCAAAGACAGATCACTCCAGGCTGATTCAGGAATAATTTTCATGAGACCAAATTCCACCTTCACCGGATCACGGCTTTTGGTCAGACCCAGTCGGCCGGATATGCGCAGCACATGGGTGTCCACCACAATGGCCTGAAGGCCGAAAGCAGCTGATCTCACCACATTGGCTGTTTTCCTTCCCACACCGGGCAGTTTCACCAGAAGATCCAGGTCATGGGGCACCCGGCCGTTATGGCGGTCCAGCAGGGCCCGGGCACATGCCTTGATATTTTTGGCCTTGTTATTGTAAAATCCTGTGGAATAGATCAGTTTTTTGATATCTGCCAGAGAAGCTTCTGCCAGTGTACCAGGATCCGGGAACCGGGCAAAGAGCTTTTTGGTGACCAGATTCACCTGGCGGTCGGTGCACTGGGCTGACAAAATAGTGGCTGTCAGCAGCTGAAACGGGGTCTTGTGCACAAGCTGGGTCTTGACATCCGGATACCGCTCTTTTAATGTCTGGAGCAAAAATATAATGTCAGACTTGTTCATGAAAGTACTTTATATATGACACTAAAAAAAAGCACAAGCCCTGTCAGGGCATTGGGGCTGTGTTCCGGCGGGCTGGACAGCATGCTGGCAGGACTGGTGCTCAAAAACCAGGGCATTGATGTAACATGGATCAGTTTTGAAACCCCGTTTTTTTCCGCTGACAAAGCAAAAAAAGCATCAGAACACTGCAATATACCCCTTGTAATACAGGATATCACCACAACCTACATGCACATGATGTCCGCTCCCAAAGCAGGGTTCGGCAAGAACATGAACCCCTGCATGGACTGCCATGCCCTGATGTTTGAAAAAGCCGGCCACATTATGAAAAAGCAGGGGTTTGATTTTTTGTTCAGCGGAGAGGTGGTGGGCCAGCGTCCCAAATCCCAGACGAAAAACGCCCTCCAGTATGTGGAGAAAAACAGTCTTTTTAAAGGTGCTGTCCTCAGGCCCTTAAGTGCCTTGTGCCTGCCGGAAACCCGGATGGAAAAATCCGGTCTGGTGGACAGAACCAGACTTCTGGGTATCAGCGGCCGGTCCAGAAAAGACCAGATAGCTCTGGCAGAAAAGCTGGGGATTACAGACTTTCCTGCCCCTGCCGGGGGCTGCCTGCTCACGGACAAACAATTTTCCATCCGGCTCAGGGACCTGCTTTTTATCCAGAAAACCCGGGAGGTGCGCCATTTGCATCTGCTCAAATACGGCCGGCATTTTCGGCTTACAGATGACTGCAAACTGGTGATAGGACGGTCCATGCATGACAACCAGCAGATACTGGCCTGGTATGACCCTGCAGTGGATGTCCGCTTTGACCATGCATATCTGCCAGGTCCTGTCACCTTGCTCACCGGCAGGTTTGACAAACCACAGATCCAGACAGCAGCAGCCATGACCGCCGCCTATACCAAGGCCGGACCCGGCCAGATTACAAAGATCCGGGTAACGGCAAAAGGACGTCAGACACAGGCTGCCGTCACCACCCCTGCTGTTTCAGATTTCCAGTCGCTGAAAATCTGACCGGCAATTTTTTGACCGCCATCATATGGGTCATGTCAGCCGCCATCATATGGGGACAGGGCAGGTGGTCAATAATAGATCATTTTTTCCCAGAACTCTTTTTCATCCTTGTCCCAGTCCTTGCCGAATTTTTTTTCACAAAAGGAAGCCAGGCGTTTGTACCAGCTGGTCCAGGGGTTTGTTCCCTCTTTTTTCGCCTTGAGCACATCCAGAAGAAATGTTTCTATATTGATCATTTCTTCTTTGGGGATATAGGAACAGGCACCGCCGAGATAGGATTTTTTTATATTTTCAGGACTTAAGGCATGGGCAGTGAGCATCACGGTCACAATATCTTTTTTATTGGCGGTTTCCAGCAGCTGGTATCCATCCACCCCCATAATATCGAGTACGGCAATATCAAATTCCTGCTCATGTAAAAGCCTGTCAGCTTCTTCAAAGGATTGGGCCCGTACCACATCACACATGTCCAGCAGTTCTTCCAGAGAATCCAGCACATCCGGTTCATCATCAACAATGAGAACTCTTTTGTTTTCCAAACTGATATCATTCATGATTTTTTCCATTCACATTTACGGGTTGGGTGTATTTTCTCAGGGGGCAGTCTTCATGTCAATCCCATGATTGAACATAAGTATCTTTCAACGGTTTTCAATGGTTTTTGTCCCTGCTTTGTCTGGCGCGCAGCTGACCGCAGGCAGCCAGAATGTCAGCCCCTTTGCTTTTCCTGAGGATCGCAGTCATGTTCCTGTCCAGCAGGGTCTGGAGAAATGCCTGTACCGTTTGCGGATCAGGCGGCCCCAGCTCACAGCCCGGATGCGGGTTAAAGGCAATGAGATTGATCTTGGCCCGGACCGGGGCAACCAGCCTGACCAGCTGTCTGGCATGTCCGGGTGTATCATTGACCCCTTTGATCAAAATATATTCAAAAGTGATCTTGTTTCTGGGTTTCATGGTAAAATCCTGACAGGCTGCCACCAGTTTTTCCAGAGGATAGGCATTGTTTATCGGCATGAGCCAGGATCTGGTCTGGTTGTCCGTGGCATTGAGGGACACTGCCAGGTTGACAAACGAGGCCTTTCCCAGCGCCAGCATATTGGGCACAAGGCCGCAGGTGGATACCGTGACCCGTCTGGCGGCAAATTTCATGCCGTAATCGGTGTCCGTGATAATTTCCAGGGCCTGGATCAGATTGTCATAATTGGCCAATGGTTCCCCCATACCCATGAACACTATATTGGACAATTTCAATGGATCGATGTGGTTCTGGTCCAAAAACCCCCGCACCTCCCGGATCTGGGCAATAATTTCTCCCGCACTGAGGTTTCTGACAAACCCGCCTTTGGCAGTAAGACAGAACCGGCAGTCCATGGCACACCCCACCTGGGAGGAGACACACAGGGTAAAATGGTCTTTTTCCGGAATGAGCACTGATTCAATGCAGGAACCATCCTGCAGTTTGAACAGATATTTTGTGGTGGTATCAACTGACACCTGTTTGTCTTCCAGGGTCAGGCAGTCGAAATAAAAATGGCTGGACAGCAAAGTGCGCAGATCTTTGCCCAGATCGGTCATCTGTTCAAAATCTTTTGCCAGTTTCAAATAGAGCCACTTGAATACCTGACCGGACCGAAAGGAACGGATACCGTTTTTTTCAAGCCACAGGGAAAGGTCTTCTCTGGTATAATTTAAAATGTTTTCCATGGGTTTTTGCCTGTTTCCGCATGTATTATTTTCTTGACTTATCACGGATCCTGGTCTAAATTCAATGATTTGATTTGAAATTTTGGGAGTGGTCTTTTTATGTTTGAAAATTTAAGTGACAGGCTTGATTCGGTCTTTAAAAAATTAAAAGGCCATGGCACTCTGAATGAGAAAAACATTGAAGATGGTCTCAAACAGGTAAGAATGGCACTTCTTGAGGCTGATGTCAATTATAAGGTTGCAAAAAATGTCATTTCAGATATAAAGAACCGGGCACTGGGCCAGGAGGTTATGCAAAGCCTGACCCCGGGCCAGCAGGTCATCAAGATCGTGTATGATGCATTCACCCGGATGATGGGATCTGAACACCAGGACCTTGATCTGGGAACCGGCACCATGGGCTCCATCATGCTGGTGGGCCTGCAGGGATCCGGTAAAACCACCACTGCGGGCAAACTTGGCCGCTACCTGCGCAAACAGGGAAGAAAACCGTTTCTGGTGCCGGTGGATGTCTACCGGCCGGCTGCCATTGCACAATTGAAAAAAATCGGCACCCAGCTGGATCTGCCGGTTTTTGACACCACAGCTGACATGAAGCCCCTTAACATCTGCCAGAATGCGCAGCTGGCAGCAAAGGAGCAGGGATGCGACACCCTTTTGTATGACACTGCCGGGCGTCTGCACATGGATGACACCTTGATGGCGGAGCTGGAAACCCTGAAAAAAGGCGTGAACCCGTCAGAAATACTTCTGGTGGCAGATGCCATGACAGGACAGGATGCTGTCAATATTGCCGGATCCTTTGACCAGCGCCTCACCCTCACCGGGGTCATCCTGACCAAAATGGACGGGGATGCCAGGGGCGGTGCTGCCCTGTCCATCAAGGCGGTGACTGGCAAGCCGTTGAAATTTATCGGTGTGGGGGAAAAATCCACTGACCTGGAAGCATTTCATCCGGACCGGATGGCATCCAAAATTCTGGGCATGGGAGACACTATCTCCTTTATTGAACGGGCCCAGGAAGCAGTGGATGAAAAAGAAGCCAAATCCCTTGAAAAAAAACTGCGGCAGAACGCCTTTACTTTGGAGGATTTCAAGAACCAGATGAAAACCGTCCGGAAAATGGGGTCTGTAAAGGATCTTCTGGGCATGCTGCCCGGAATGAGCAAAAAACAGCTCAAGGGGTTGGATATCAATGAAAAAGAATTTGTTAAAATCGAGGCAATCATCAATTCCATGACCCCGGAAGAAAGAGAAAAAGCTGCTATTATAAAAGCCTCCCGGAAAAAAAGAATTGCCCTTGGCAGCGGGACAAGTGTCCAGGATGTCAACAAACTTTTGAAAAGCTATACCCAGTCCATGAAAATGATCAAGAAGTTTAATAAAGGCGGCATGCGTTCGTTAAAAGGCATGCTTCCGTTTTAAGGAGAAAATAAAATATGTCCGTAAGAATCAGATTGACCCGTAAAGGTACCAAAAAGAAACCTTTTTACAGAATTGTGGCAGCCGACATCGAAGCCCCCAGGGACGGCAGATTTTTAGAAGCACTGGGCACCTATGACCCCATGACCGAGCCGGCTGCCATCGTGCTGAAGCAGGACCGGATCGCATACTGGCTGGGCCAGGGAGCCAAGCCTTCCACCACAGTGCAGAGTATTTTGAAAAAACAGGCTGCTGCACCGGAACCAACCGCGTCCGTCTGAACCTGAAGATTTGTGACATACCTGGTATTCTCACCCCGCATGACTGCAAGGAGAAGAACATATGAAAGAGCTGATAGAATACATTGCCAAGGCATTGGTGGACAATCCTGAAGAGGTTCATGTATCAGAAGTGATCGGAGATCAGACATCTGTTCTGGAACTGAAGGTGGCAAAAGAGGATCTGGGTAAGGTGATAGGCAAACAGGGCAGGTCAGCCCGGGCCATGAGAACCATTTTAAGTGCCGCTTCCACCAAGCTGAAAAAAAGAACGGTTCTGGAGATCATTGAGTAAACCGGCTGCATCAGACCCAGATCCCAATGATCTGCTGGTCATGGGAAAGATAACCGGTGTCCATGGACTGGATGGTAAACTCAAGGTCTGGTCCTTTGCGGAATCCCTAGATGTGTTTGCCCCGGGAAACCGCTTGTTTTTAAGAACAGAAAATGCAGATGCGGTTGCACCCTATGTCATAGAAAAATGCAGTGACCGGAAAAAAGGGCTGTTAATGCGCCTTTCAGGTGTGAACAGCCGGGATCTGGCAGAGGATCTGGTTGGCAAAGAGGTGTTGATCCCCCGGCAGCAGCTGCCGGAACCGGAAGAAGATGCCTGGTACTGGCAGGATTTATTCGGTCTGAAAGTCATTGACCAAAACCGCGGAGACCTGGGAATTATTGAAACCATAATTCCCACCGGTGCCCATGACGTACTGGTGGTCAAAAACAGGGACAAAGAAATTCTGATTCCCATGCACCGGCAGTTTGTCACACAAGTGGACCTTGAAGACAAAACCGTCACCACCTGTCTGCCGCAGGGGTATGAATAAGTCTGGTCATGGAGTTTTCTGTATTAACCCTTTTTCCGGAGCTGGTGCAGGCATTTTTTGACCACGGCATGATCAGCCGGGCCATCAATCAGGACCTTATTTCAGGCCGGACCATACAGATCCGAAACTTTGCCCGGGACCGGCATCACACCGTGGATGACAGGCCCTATGGCGGGGGCAGCGGCATGGTGATGAAGCCCGAACCTCTGGCAGCGGCCATCAGTCAGGCAAAGGCAGAATCCCCCAATGCCAGAGTGGTGTTGATGACCCCCCAGGGAGAACCCTTTCACCAGCAGACGGCCCTGGATCTGGCCCGCAGTGAAACTGCACTGGTTTTTGTGTGCGGCCGGTATGAAGGCATTGATGAACGGGTTATCACCCGGCTGGTGGACAAAGAAATTTCTGTGGGTGACTATGTCATGACCGGCGGAGAACTGGCTGCCATGGTGGTCATGGATGCGGTGTCCCGCCTGATACCAGGCGTACTGGGCAGCAGCGACTCCTATGCATCGGATTCCTTTATGGATGACCGGCTGGAATATGCCCAGTATACCAGACCAAAAAACTTTATGGGAGATACCGTGCCGGAGGTGCTTTTATCAGGGGACCATGCAAAGATTTCCCAGTGGCGGACCCGGTCTTCTCTGGAACGTACCTTTATAAAGCGACCGGATTTGTTTGAAAAAAACAGCCCCAGTCCGCAGGAAAAGGTGATACTCCGGCAATGGTGTAAACATCTGGAAGCACTGATCCATGGATAACCTGTATATGGCCCTGGTCCATTTTCCGGTGGTGAACAGAAAAAATGAACCCATTGGTTCTGCCTTGACCACCATTGATTTACATGATATTGCCAGGGCATCCATGACGTTCGGGGTCAAAGGGTTTTATGTGATCACCCCGTATCAGGACCAGGCAGAGCTGGCAGACCAGGTCATCCGTCACTGGACCCATGGGGAAGGAGGACGCCTGAACCCCTCCAGAAAACAGGCCCTGGAACTGGTCAGGGTAACACAGACATTTGAAGCAGCTATGCAGCAGATTTATGAAGAAAGGAACCAGCCGGTGGTCACCATTGCCACCAGCGCTAAAAAAAACAAACACAGTATCTCCACCCGGATATTGAAACAAAAGCTTGGCAGCAACGCTTCCCATGTACTGGTGTTCGGCACCGCATGGGGACTGGCACAGGAACTGATGGACAATTGTGACCTGCAGCTGGACCCTATTACAGGCACAGGAGAATATAACCATTTGTCTGTACGGTCTGCTGCATCCATATACTTAGACAGACTGACAAATGACTGAGATTCAGCCATACAGAGAAGGAAACCAGGAGGAAACATGACAAATGTAATTGAAAAATTGGAAAAAGAACAGCTGCGCCTTGATATACCCAGATTTGATTCAGGGGACACCGTAAAGGTGCATGTTAAAATCAGGGAAGGTGAAAAAGAACGTATCCAGGTCTTCCAGGGCGTGGTCATTAAAAAGACCAGAGGATTTGCCGGGGCCCGGTTCACGGTAAGAAAGATCTCCGGCGGCGTGGGGGTGGAAAGGATTTTTCCCCTTTACTCCCCTGCCATTGATAAAATTGAAATCGTGTCCAAGGGTCGGGTACGCCGGTCAAAACTCTATTATCTGCGCAACCTGCGCGGAAAAGCGGCCAGGATCAAAGAAAAACGCTTTGCTTAGCACTGCCTCCATGTGGCAGATCGAAAAAAAGGTCCGTCAAAAAGGATATGCACAGATTGCAGGCATTGACGAGGCCGGCAGGGGACCCCTTGCCGGCCCTGTTGTGTCTGCAGCCGTAATTCTGCCGCATGATTTCAGCTGTTCCGGAATTACCGACTCCAAAAAATTGTCTGAAAAAAAACGCCATCTTTTTTTTCCCAGAATCATGCAGCAGGCTGTGGCCGTTGGGGTCGGCATCTGCGATCACAAAGAAATTGATACCGCCAATATCCTTGCTGCAGCTCTTTTGTCCATGAAACGGGCGGTGCGCAATCTGGATATCACCCCTGATTTTTTACTGGTGGACGGGAATTTCCCCATTTCCACAGACATCTCACAACAGACAGTCATAAAAGGGGATACAAAAAGTATCTCTATTGCAGCAGCTTCCATTATTGCCAAGGTGACCCGGGACCGGATCATGACAACCCTGCACCAGACATATCCCCTTTACAATTTCATCCAGCACAAAGGCTATCCCACGGTGTTTCACATAAAAGCCCTTCTTGATCACGGTCCCTGCCCGGTTCACAGAAAAACCTTCAAAGGGGTGTGCCGCCCATGACCAGATACTGCAAAGACCTGGGCCGGTCCGGAGAACAGATGGCTGCACAGCACCTGGCAGCATCCGGACACATTATTGTTGAAACCAATTTCACCACACGGTTTGCAGAAATAGATATCATTACCGCCATTGACGACTGCCTGGTATTTGTGGAGGTAAAAACCCGCACCAGTGCAAAAAAAGGTCTGCCCAGAGAAGCGGTCACAGCTTCCAAGCAGAAAAAGATCATTCTGGCAGCAAAGCAGTATATAAAAACCCGGGCACTGGATGGACAAAAGCGTATCCGGTTTGATGTGATGGAAATATTTTTTACAGATGACACCTGCCATATCACCCATATCCCCCATGCCTTCTTCTCAGAATAATACCCCGCCCTGTTGCGGCACCCTGTATATTGTAGCCACCCCTTTGGGCAATCTGGAGGATATCACCTTCAGGGCGGTGCGGATTTTAAAAGAAGTGGCCCTGATTGCAGCAGAAGATACCCGCCATTCCAGAAAACTGTTGTCCCATTACAATATTCTCACCGATCTTATCTCCTGTCATGAACACAATGAGATTCCCAGGGCGGAAAAACTGATTCCCATCCTGCAGCAGGGGAAAGATGCCGCCCTGATCACCGATGCAGGCACGCCCTGTATTTCTGATCCCGGTTATCGGCTGGTCACAGCAGTGCTGGAAAAAAACATCAGGGTGGTTCCCATACCGGGATGCTGCGCAATTATTGCAGGACTGAGTGCGGCAGGCCTGCCCACCGACCGATTTTTGTTTGCCGGGTTTTTGCCCAGAAAACAACAGCAGCAGATCCGGGCCATCAAAAGACTTGCATCCAGACAGGCCACTCTTGTCTTTTACGAATCCCCGAAAAGGATCAGATCTCTGCTTGACCGGCTCATGGCTGAACTCGGAGACCGCCCGGCCTGTCTGGCCCGGGAAATAACCAAACTGCATGAAGAATTTATCAGGGGCTCCCTTTCTTATATTGCAGCCTGTCTTGCGGCAAAAGGCATTGCCAAAGGAGAATGCACCCTGTTTGTGGCAGGCACGTCTGAAATAAAAGAACTGTCTTTAACAGATCTGGAAGCAGTGATCCAGGATCGCCTGGCACAGGATTGTGTTCCCACGGCAATGCTGGCAAAAGAAATTTCCTTTCATCACAAAGTGTCCAGAAAACTGGTCTATGATACCATCCTCCGCCTCAAATCCCGTTGAAATACCGTTCAAACTTAGCGGTACCTCTTGATTGTTTTTGCCAAAAAGTTTATGTAACGGATCATTTGTTGGCATATGGTTAAAAATTGATACACCATAATATTGTTGATCACACACACATTGAAATGAGAGATATATGAGCCTAGAACTCTGTTATGTCATTATCGGCATTTTGCTGTTGTTTGCATTTTTTGATCTTATGATCGGGGTGAGCAATGATGCGGTGAATTTTTTAAATTCATCCATCGGTTCCAAAGCCGCCCCTTTTGTTGTTATCATGGTGGTTGCCAGCCTGGGTATTCTGGCAGGGGTCACCTTTTCAGGGGGCATGATGGAGGTGGCCCGCAAAGGCATCTTCCATCCCCAGTTTTTCACCATGCCGGAGCTGCTGCTGATTTTTCTGGCCGTCATGATCACTGATATCCTGCTGCTGGATCTGTTCAACACCTATGGCCTGCCGACCTCCACCACGGTTTCCATTGTTTTTGAACTGCTGGGGGCGGCTGTGGCCATGTCCCTGATCAAAATCATGCACTCCCCTGACAGTGCCATGGCTTTATGGGATTATATCAATACCGCCAAAGCCATGGCCATTGTGGGGGGGATCCTTTTGTCCATTGTGATTTCTTTTTTTTCTGGGGCTGTGGTGCAGTTTTTTTCACGGCTGATATTCACCTTTGACTATAAAAAACGGCTTGTGCGCTATGGGGCCTTATGGGGCGGGGTAGCCATGACTGCCATCACCTTTTTTATACTGCTCAAAGGGGCCAAAGGGGCTACTTTCATGGATGAAAAGACACTGGCATGGATCGCCCTTCACACCTTTTCCATCCTGACAGCAATATTTGTCATTTCCGCCATCCTTTTGCAGGGTTTGATTTCTATTTTCAAGGTCAATATCCTCAAACCCATTGTCCTGGTGGGCACCTTTGCCCTGGCCATGGCCTTTGCCGCCAATGACCTGGTCAATTTCATCGGTGTCCCCCTGGCCGGTCTCAAGGCATTCACCACCGCGCTTGCATCCGCAGACCCCATGAACATCACCATGGAAGCGCTTAGCAAGGCTGTCCAGACCCAGACATTTCTCCTGCTTCTGGCCGGGTCCATCATGGTCATCACCCTGTGGGTATCCAAAAAAGCCAGAACAGTGACAGAAACAGAGATCAGCCTGGGAAAACAGGATGAAGGCCCGGAGCGGTTCGAATCCATCTGGCTGTCCAGAAAAATTGTGACCGTTTTTTACCATTTTTTCAGCTCCCTGCGCATGGTTGTGCCTGAGCCCGTGCGCCGGCATGTTGCCGCCAGGATCACCCCCACCACAGCCCACCATGCCGGTTCAGCCGGTGAAAAACCCTCTTTTGACCTGATCCGGGCATCTGTCAATCTCATGGTGGCCAGTGCGGTGGTATCCTTTGCCACTTCCCTGAAACTGCCCCTGTCCACCACCTATGTCACCTTTATGGTGGCCATGGGATCTTCTTTTTCCGATCAGGCCTGGGGAAGAGAAAGTGCGGTTTTCCGCATCACCGGCGTGCTGGCCGTGGTGGGGGGCTGGTTCATGACCGCATTCATCGCCTTTATGGTGGCTTTTGTTTTTGCCAATATTCTTTTTTATTTCAATGCATTCGGCATAGCAGGCCTTTTGGTATTTGCCGGATTCATGATCTGGAAAAACAAGAAAAAACATGATGTCCAGTCAAAAGACAAGGAAGACATAAAAATCTTCCAGTTTGAAAAAGTAGACGATTTCCCAGCTGCCGTGTCCGACACCTTTGACCACCTGGCCCTGCAGCTCAAAGGCATCAGAGAATCCTTTGACAGGACCTTTGACGCCCTGTTCCAGGAGGATATTGTGACCCTGCGCCAGGAACGCAGGCGCACCAAACAGTTCCAGCTGAGCACCAATGTCATTGTTGCCAACATTTTCAAGGTGCTGCGCCTGCTCCAGAAGGAGGACAACCAGATTTCCTATAATTATTACCAGATCATCCGGCGCCTGCAGAAACTGTCCGACGGATACAGAGACACGGTTATCCGCAGCACCATGCATGTGTCCAACCGCCACAAAGGCCTTTTACCGGTGCAGGTGGAAGAGCTCATGGAAATCAAAAAAGTTATCCTCTATATTTTTTCAACAGTGGAAACCGCTTTGGCCAGAAAGCAGATCGTGGACTGCCAGGAAATCGTGGAGCAGTTTCATTACCTGCGGGAACTGGTGGATGATTTCAATGCCAACCAGATTGAACGTATCCGCAACGATTCCTCAAAAACACGGTTAAGCATCCTGTTTTATGCCATCTCCGGCAATTGTGTGATGATGGCCAAACAGCTGGTCAAACTGCTGGACATCTTCAATGAGGCATTTAAACTGGAACGGTCCAAAAACCACAAAGATGGCTCTGTCTGCTCAGACCGCCACCTGGATTAAGCGGTAAAACAAAAGGCCCCTGTTCCATTTTCCGGAACAGGGGCCTTTGATTACCAAAACACAGAATCTTGAATCAGATTACATCTTGCTGCCTTCTGCATGGCTCTGCAGTTTCACCTCAATCTTGTCGGTGAGGCCGGCATAGTATTCTCTTAAAAGAACCAGTACTTCGTCACGGCCGAAATGGTCAACCACCTCTTCATTATTGGAAAGGGCATGGCGCAGTTTGGTTCCGGACAGAATCACCCGGTCTTCTTTTGTATGGGGGCAGGTTTTCATGGAAGCCATGCCGTCACACTTGTAGCAGTAGAAAGTCCAGTCAATCTTCAAGGGTTCGCACAGCAGTCTTTTGCCTTCTTCTTCGGGCTGGGGAATTTCGTCAAAGATTTCCTGGGCCTCGAACAGGGTGTAAAAGTCACCAACACCGGCATGGTCACGGCCGATGATCATTCTGTTAACCCCGTAGTTCTGGCGGAAGGTGGCATGGAGCAGGCCTTCTCTGGGACCGGCATACCGCATGTCAAGGGGATAACCGGCATTGAGCACGTTTTCAGGCACAAAGTAATCCTTGATCAGGGCATCGATGCATTTGACTCTGACATCCGCCGGAATATCACCTGGTTTCAGGTTGCCGATAAGCGAATGGATCAGCACACCGTCACAGACATCCAGGGCAATTTTGCACAGGTGTTCATGGGATCTGTGCATGGGGTTTCTCAACTGCATGGCAGCCACGTTGGCCCAGCCTCTTTCATCAAAAATGGCACGGGTTTCCGCAGGTGTCAGGTAAACCCCTTTGAATTTTTCCGGAAATTCACCCTCGGACAGCACTTTTACAGGGCCGGCAAGGCAGAACTCTTTTCTGGCCATAACCATCTGGACTCCCGGGTGGTCTTCCATGGCCACTTTCCAGAACACATCGTCAGCAGATTCTTCTCCGTGTCCCTTGTATACTTTTTCACATTCCCATTTTTTCTCGTCTTCACCCATTTCAAACTTTTCTTCCACCTTCATGGTGGCAAAGATCTCGCCGTTTCTTTCCAGGGTGATTTCATCGCCTTCATTGATCTCGGCCGCATCTTCCCTGGCAGCATCCAGCATCACCGGCACCGGCCAGAAGGTACCATCAGCCAGCAGGTAATCTTCACATACACCTTTCCAGTCCGCTTTGGTCATGAAACCGTTCAACGGGCTGAAGCCACCGATTCCCAGCATGATCAGATCACCTTTTACCTGGGAAGAGATTTCGATCTTTTTCAGACCCTGGGCTTTTTTGAGTTCCGCTTCCAGCTCAGCACCTTCAAGCTTGCAGCATACCAGACCTTTTCCACCGTGGGGGGCTACTAATTTAGACATATAACGCATTCTCCTTACAATTTATGTATTAACCCAACCTAATAAATGTTGCTTCAACATTTATTGAAAATCTGTAATAAAAATCTTGTAAGATTTAATGATGATTGGCAAATTTGTCAAGAATTTTATTTATTTATCTGTAAAACCCGGGAAATATCCTGCATGGCCTGTGCATGGATGTCTGCTTCAAGACCGGGTTTTTTAAAGGCCGCAAATACAGTTCCGGCAGCCCGGGCTGCCTGCTGGTCATACACGGAATCCCCGACAAACAAAATCTGATCCGGAAGCAGAGAAAACCGGGCCATGATTTTTTCCAGCTGTTCCGGATGGGGTTTGGCATTTTGCACATCAGCCGCTGTTACCACCATGTCAAACATATCAGCCAGGCCGTAATCTGTGAGCACCCTTTCCATGGTGTCGGTGCGGTTGGTGGCAACAGCCCGGATATAACCGTGGGATGCCAGGTCTGCCAGAAGCGTTGTAAGCCCGTGTTCCATTTTCATGTACTGAATGAATTTATGGTATCCGATCTGCTTAAGACATTGAAACACAGGTGCATGGTCGGAGATGTCGTCAAACAGATATACAACCGCACTGGCAACCGTCATCATGTGTACCTGGGAAAATTGTTCGTCTGTCAATGAAGGTTTGCCGAAATGGTCCAGCACTTCATCATAAAATTTGCGGTTGGCCAGGGCTGTGTCAAACAGCACCCCGTCACAGTCGAATACCACCGCCTTTATCTTTGATATATTCATACTTATCTCATTATTTTTTGGGGTTTGGATACAAAAAGGGAAAAAATCAACGTATAAGGTCTAATTTACAATTCCAGCATTTACCGTTTCACACAGTCCTTTTTCATGGAATATCGCTTTTCCATCCACATGGTTCACCTGCACCGCCCCCATAAGGGCATTGGTCAGAAAAATATTGGAAAAAAATGCCAGTTCATGGGCATGGACGGGTTTGTGTTCTGTCACATAGCCCTGGCGCTCCAAACCGGACAGGGCAGCAGCCAGTGTCACCCCGGGCAGCGCGTGGGCTGAATCCGGCACAATCACCTGGCAGCCCTGGATGATCAGAATATTGCAGGTGCTGGTTTCTGAAACAGTCTGATCAGGATTCAGAATCACTGCTTCATCTGCCCCCTGATCCCTGGCATACTGGCCGGCCTGGTCATAATACAGGTAATTCAGTGTCTTGTGGTCTGCCAGGGGGGTGTGCCTGGGGTACGGATAGGTCACAAGATCCAGTCCGGTTTTGCCCAGCATTGTAAGGCGGTGCCGGTAGGGCCTGGCAAAGGCGGCCAGAAATCCCGGTTTTGCCATGATAATCTTTACCGCAGCTGTAACGGTTTCCAGGCTGTTTTCTTTCACCAGCAGGTCCACCACCCTGGACCAGGTGATAATCGGCGGGTCGGTGCCAAACAACGCCTGCCAGGAACGGTACATGCGCAGAATATGCGCGCCCAGCCGCACAGGATCTCCTTTTTCCACCCGGATGGTCTCAAAAACCCCTGCCCCGTATTGAAATCCGGGAATGTCCGCCGCTACCACTGCCTGGTCCTGGTACACCATTTTTCCGTTAACCCAGGCTCTGGGACCTTTTTTGCAATGGCCGTGTGCACCCCGGGTCAGGGTTTCCATGATGGTCTGCCCCTTGTCCAGGGTTTCCTGAAACTCCTTTTCAGGATCTGAATCATATACAATGCCGCCCCCCACAGAGAAAAAAATCCGGTTTTCCTTTATTGTGGCCGTGCGGATGGCAATGGACAGGTCCATGGTGTCATGGAAGCTGATATACCCGATGGAACCGGTATACACATGGCGCTTGACCGGCTCGAGTTCATCAATGATCTCCATGGCCCGGATCTTGGGACATCCAGTGATGGAGCCGCCGGGAAAACAGGCCTTTACCAGGTCCATGCCGGTACTGGAAGGACAAAGCGTTCCCTGGACCACAGACACCAGGTGAAACACGTTGTCATAGGGCTCCAGGCGTTTGTGTTCCACAACTTTTACAGATCCGTGGGTGGTGACTTTGGACAGATCATTGCGCATGAGATCAACGATCATGGTCAGCTCGGCATCATCCTTGATGCTCAACCTGAGCATCTCTCCGTTTTTTTTATCTTCTTGCGGCGTGGTTCCCCTGGCAATGGTGCCTTTTATGGGCCGGGTCTCCACCTGGTTTCCCCTCTGCCGGACAAACCGTTCCGGTGAGGTGGAAACAATCTGGTGGTCCCCTGCCTGAACATATGAAAAAAACGGGGCTGGATTCCGCTGGAACAATGCCAGGAACAGGGCATAGGCATTGCCTGAAAACCCGGTTTCAAACCGCTGGGACAAATTGGCCTGGTAGATGTCTCCGGCTTTGAGATACTGGATGATTTTTTTTACCGCTGCCAGGTATTCGCTTTTTTCAAACCCGGACACAAGTCCTCTGGCATCGATACAAAACCTTGTGTCTGTATCTGTTTGCCGGACATCCTCCCAAAATTTTTGTTTTAACCGATTGATATAGACCTTCGGCGGCACATCAGATGCATTGTTTTCCAGGATGGGAATAAAAAGGGTGGTATTTTTTGAGATTGTGTTCTGCACCAGAATCATGGACGGCGCATACACGCAGATATCAGGAAGACCGGTGCTGACGCAGGTTTGCGGCAGGTCTTCGATCAGGTCCTTGATATCATAGGCAAAATATCCCATAAGACCGGCTGCCATGGGCGAAAAGTTTTGGGCATCTTTCAGATGACAGTGATCCAGCAGGGTCTGCAGACAGGCAAAGGGATCTGTATCCAGGGTCCAGGTTTTTTCCCGGCTGGTAACGCTGATTTTGCTGCCAAATGCCTTTATGGAAAGCCAGGGAAGGATGCCCAGAATATGATATTGGGAAGCATCCAGGTCAGCGCCGGATAAAAGCATGACCGTGCCCGGCATGTGGCTGAACCGGGCGGCAAACTGCCCAAGGGGTTCTGGCAGGTCAATGTCTTCCTGCCAGACAGAAACCACCTTTGGCAGTTGTGTCACCCACTGGTTCATCTCAGAAAAGGATTCATCCGTTTTTCATTCATCAGGGTGGTTTCCGGCCCGTGTCCGGTATAAACGACAGTGTCATCCGGCAGGTTCAGCAGCTTTTCCTTGATGCTGGCAATCAATGTATCGTAATCCCCGCCAGGCAGGTCGGTCCTGCCGATGGATCCGGCAAACAGGGTATCTCCCGCAAACAGATGGCCCTTGGTATAAAGACAGATACCGCCCATGGAATGTCCCGGGGTGTGGATCACCTGCAGGGTGATGCTGCCGAAAGTTATCTTGTCCCCGTCATTGAGCAGCATATCCGGCTCCGGGGAGTTTTCGGCAGCCAGACCAAAGGACGCAGCTGATCTGGACAATTCCGAGAGCATGACAGCATCGTCGGGATGGATGGCCAGCACCGCTCCGGTGACCTCTTTCATTTTCTTATTGGCGCCCACATGGTCGAAATGGCCGTGGGTATTGATCAGGTAGGTGGCTTTCAGTTCTGCCTCGGCAAGCGCCATGAGTATCCGGTCCGGTTCATCTCCGGGATCGATAACCACTGCTTCTTTGGTTTGTTCACACCCCAGAATAAAACAATTGGCCATGATGGGACCGACTGACAGTTTCTTTATTATCAAAACACCCTCCTTGTGGTATTGCATTTTGTGTGGTTACATTATGTCTTTGGGATCCATTTACCGGTCAAGGGACAGGCGGATCTGGTCTAAAATGCCATTGATAAACGGACCGGATTCCCGGGATCCGTATTTTTTTGCGATATCCACTGCTTCATTGATGGTGACCGAAGGGGGAATATCCAGATGTCTGAGCAGCTCAACGGTTGCAATACGCATGATATTGCGGTCCACTGCCGGCATTCTTGAAATTTTCCATTTTCTGGAATAGGTTTTAAGCAGCTGGTCAATTTCCTGGAAATTTTCGTGGACCCCGTATACCAGATCTAAAAAAAACGGTTTTACCGTTGGTGTAAGCATATCTGCATTTTCCCGGCAGAATGCATCCATATCTGCCTGGAAATCTGTGGACGGATTCATGTCCACAAAGAACAGGGCCTGGAGCGCCAGTTCTCTGGACTGTCTGCGGTCACCCATGAATTATGCCATTTTCCCGAGGATTTCTCCCAGATTGGCCATTTCAATGGCACCCATGGCCACCTCGAATCCTTTGTTGCCGGCCTTGGTACCGGCCCGCTCAATGGCCTGTTCAATGGTTTCCGTGGTTAAAATGCCGAACATCACCGGCACCCCCGTATCCAGGCTCACACTGGCAATGCCTTTGGATACTTCGGCACACACATAATCATAATGAGAGGTGGCCCCCCTGATCACCGCGCCCAGACAGATAATGGCATCATATTTTTTGCCGGCAGCCATTTTCTGGGCAGCCAGCGGTATTTCAAAAGCACCGGGCACTTTGACAATAACAATATCCTGGTCGCTGGCACCGCTGCGGACCAGTGCATCCATTGCCCCGTCCACCAGCTTTGCCGTAATAAAATCATTGAACCGGGACACAATAATGCCGAATTTTCTGCCCTGGGCGGTCAGTTTTGCATCGATAATCTGTGGCATGAAATTTTTTTCCTTCTCCTAAAGGTTAGCAGTGTTTGTCCATGTGGAGCAGGTGGCCCATTTTGGCCTGTTTGCATTGCAGGTATCCCTGGTTGTGGCAGTTGGGGGTCACTTCAATGGGAATCTGTTCCTCCACTGACAGACCATACCCTTCCAGGCCCACCATTTTTTTGGGGTTGTTGGTCAAAAGACGCATTTTTTTCACCCCAAGGTCCACCAGCATCTGGGCCCCGACCCCATAATCGCGCATGTCTGCGGCAAAACCGAGTTTTTCATTGGCCTCCACCGTATCCAGTCCCTGGCGCTGGTATTCATAGGCCTTGAGTTTGTTCACCAGGCCGATGCCCCGTCCTTCCTGGCGCAGATACAAAAGTACGCCGCTGCCCTCCTCTTCCATCATGGCCATGGCACAGTGCAGCTGGTCCTGGCAGTCGCACCGCTGGGAGGAAAAAATATCTCCGGTCATGCACTCGGAATGCACCCGCACCAGAACGGCTTTATCCGGATCTATATCGCCTTTGACCAGGGCGATGTGGGTGAGGTTGTCCAGATCATTTTCATAGGCAATGATCTTAAATTCGCCTCCCACTTTTGTGGGAATAACGGTCTGGGCCGCCCGTTTCACAAAACTTTCCGTTTTCAGGCGGTATTTCACCAGGTCCGCCACCGTGCAGATGCCGATATCATGTTTTTTGGCAAATTTTTCCAGAGAAGGCATCCGGGCCATGGTGCCGTCATCATCCATGATCTCGCAGATCACCCCGGCAGGTTTGAGTCCGGCCAGCCGGGCAAGATCCACAGACCCTTCGGTCTGGCCCACCCGGACCATCACCCCGCCGTCCCGGGCACGCAGGGGAAAAATATGGCCTGGCCGGGCAATATCGGCCGGCGTGGTATCATCTGCCACGGCAGTTAATATAGTGGTGGCCCGGTCTGCTGCCGAGATCCCTGTGGTAACCCCTTTTTTGGCCTCAATGGATACGGTGAATCCGGTTTCAAACTGGGAGGTGTTGTTTTCCACCATCATGGGCAGGTCCAGCCGGTCTGCAATACTGGAGTCCAGGGAAAGACAGATCAGTCCCCGGCCGTATTTTGCCATGAAATTTATGGCCTCAGGCGTAACCGCCTCTGCAGCCATGGTGAGATCCCCTTCATTTTCTCTGTCCTCATCATCCACCAGAATGACCATCTGGCCGTTTTTTATATTTTCAATCGCCTGTTCAATACGTAAATGCGGCATATCTGATCTTATCCTTTGGTTATAAAAATCCGTTCTTTGCAAGCAGCGCCATACTGATATCTGATTTTCCCGTACCCGGATTCATGGCAGAGGTTTGCGTTAAAAATTTTCTCACATATTTTCCCAGCATGTCGGTTTCAATGTTCACCTGGTCTCCGATATGCTTGATACCGATGGTGGTGAGCCCGGCAGTATGGGGAATGATACTCACACCAAACGCTGTGTCTGTGCACTGGTTGATGGTCAGACTGATCCCGTCCACGGCCACAGATCCTTTTTCAATCATCTCCCCGGCCAGGGATCTGTCCACGGCAATGGTCAGGACAACGGCATTGCTGTTTTTCTCCAGGGCGGTGATGGTGCCGGTGCCGTCAATATGGCCGGAAACCAGATGGCCGTCAACGCGCGCGGACAACTGCATGGCCCGCTCGATATTGACCCGCATGCCGGGTTTGGCAGTTTTAAAGGTAGTCCGGAAAACAGTTTCAGGGGCCATGTCCACAAAAAAATCATGTTTTCCCAGACGGACAGCGGTCAGGCATGCCCCGTTCACTGCAATGGAATCACCGATCCTGGTTTGGGAAAGGTCCAGAGCACTTCGGATATGAAGCATTTTTCCCTCTCCCTGGGATCTCACCTGCTGGATGGTGCCAAGACTTTCTATTATACCGGTAAACATCTGATTTTTTTCCGGGGCAGCTTGCCCGTTATCACCCTTATTTAAGATATCCCTGTACCAGGATATCTGCATCACACTGTTTCACTGTCATTTTTTGCAGCACAGGGGCTTCGGCCAGTTTTTTCACTCCTTTGCCTTCAAACACCGCTTTTCCATCGCTTCCCCCCATCAGTCTGGGAGCGATAAAATACAC
>Ga0102943_1000384_pt1 | contig 29931 bp, 28 predicted proteins | sample SalPonC_black_MG_FD_78174 | JGI IMG/M metagenome (GOLD analysis project Ga0102943, IMG submission 78174) | Salt pond soil microbial communities from South San Francisco under conditions of wetland restoration - Salt Pond MetaG... | ecosystem: Environmental > Aquatic > Marine > Intertidal zone >...
CAAAAAGTACATTTTCCGAAAATTTCAGAGATAAAAACCTATGAGGGTAAACTGTCTGAAATGGTTAAGCATAAGAAGAAACTTATTGAGCTCAAAAATCAGTTAGAGCCAGTCTAAAAGGAATGTTTAAACAGGTGTTGCTGAATTCCCCGTCCCTCTGGGTCGGCAAAACCAAGAAAAAATCCAACTTCGAAGGGGGCACTCATGAATAAACAGATATTCTATAAAAAAAAGGAATAGATTTGATGACGATATCTTGTGAGCTCTGCCCCGAGTTAGTTCATTTAAAAATAGTATAAATTAGTTTGTGTTAAAATCCAGGTAATGAATCTTAAAATCGATCGAAGAGAATCTGGATGGACTTTTTTGATTTTGTTAGTTCTCCCAAATCTTTGGTTTGGGTAAAAAAAGGGCAGGGCAGGGAGTGTTTTTACTCGTAGGGAATCGTTTTTAAAATATGTTTGATAGCCTCGATACGTGCATACCTTTTATTGTTGGCATCGATTATTTTCCAAGGTGCATGTTCGGAATTGGTGACGTCAAACATTTTTTCCTTGTACTGCGTGTAAGAGTCCCAAAGATCCTGTGCTCTTTCATCAACGGCCGTCATTTTCCAGCGTTTTAAGGGGCTTTTTTTGATGTCCCTAAATCGTCTGGCCTGTTCTTTTTTTGTGATAGAGAAGTAAAACTTCACCAGGTAAGTATTGGATTGAACCAACATCTTCTCAAATTGATTAACCTGCGACATAAAAACCTGGTATTCCTCTTCGGTGCAAAAACCATTGACCGGTTCCACAACCGCCCTGTTATACCAGCTCCGGTCGAACAGGACAATTTCTCCGGGGTTGGGTAACTGGTTAATGTATCTTTGAAAAAACCATTGTTTTTGCTCATCCTCAGAAGGAATATTCAAAGCTACGCTGCGAAAGTGCCTTGGGTTTATGCGCTCCGTCAGACGCCGAATAGCTCCTCCTTTTCCGGCTGCATCCCTGCCTTCAAAAACAATGACCACTTTTTTATCATTTTCTATAACCCAGCTTTGCAGTTTGATCATCTCTTCCTGCTTTTTATTCATTTCATTGGCATACTGGGTCTCCTTTAAGGATTTTTTGATATTAACTTTTTTTCTCTTGAGAAGGGAATATAAGCCATCTTTGGAGTTCAGGAGTTTTATGTCTTTATCTGATAATTTCATTTTATAAATCTGTTTAAACGTCAATTTGAAGTGCACTTCTGTGATATCTCATCACAATATTCGGGTCGGGTAAAAGAGTTGTGTCCGAATCCCCCTTGCCGTCGTAATTAAACTTTGATAATATGTAACGCATGCTTTCTAAACGGGCGGTCTTTTTACTATTGGCTTTAACGATAATCCAGGGACTGAAATTAGTGTGGGTTTTACTGAACATCTGTTCTTTGTAATAGGTATATCGATCCCAAAGCTCCTGGCCTTTCATATCAACAGGACTGTATTTCCACTGTTTCAATGGATTTTGAAGTCGGGATTCAAATCGCTCCTGTTGCTCATCCTTTGAAATTGAAAACCAAAACTTGATCATTATGAGGTTATCTTCGTAAAGCAAGTGTTCAAATTCAGGTACCTGAACAATAAACTGTTCATACTCCTCTTCATTACAAAAACCCATCACGGGTTCCACAACAGCGCGGTTGTACCAGCTACGGTCAAAAAAGACGATCTCTCCCGGGTTGGGGAGTACTTTGATATATCTTCTAAAATACCATTGGCCTCTTTCAACCTCTGTCGGTTTTGTCAAAGCGACCACCCTGGATGACCGTGGATTCAGATGCTGTTTAAGCCGTTTGATGGATCCGCCCTTGCCGGCCGCGTCTCGTCCTTCAAAAATAATTGCAAGTCGTTTCTTCTTTTTGGCAATCCATTTTTGAAGATTCACCATCTCAATTTGCAACTGCTTTAGTTCAGCTTCATACCGTAATTTATCCAGTGTTTTTTCAACAGGTATACCGTTCTTTTTTGCAATTTTGATGAGATCATTTCTTGTATCTGCGTTTTTTAGGTGTTCAGATGTAAAATTCATGTTCCAGGATCGTTCCAGTTTTGTAAAACAACGGAGATGCCTTCAGTAGATGCCCTTTTTATTATCGGGATTTCTTGAGCCGTTCAGGTAGGCTACTGCTGTTTTAATGCTATTTAAGATTCTTTGGTTAGTTGCTGTGTATGTAGCTATTTATCCATTTCAGGATAACGGCTCATTAATTTGATTGAATAGAAGAAAATCGCCAAAAAAAGTCAAATATTCGATTTTATTCAGGTTGAATGAATAATAAGCTATAATTGAAACATTACGGTGAATATCTTCTCTGAATAGAAAGTGCTTCAAAGCAGGGGAAGAGTTCTTCTGAATAGATCACATGAGCGGATGCGTCCGGCAGATTTTCAAAAAATAGATGGGCGTGGAAGTAATCACCGGGTAATAGTGGGTTTTGTCAATGCATCCAGCTCCCAAAGATTCCGGCGTTCTGTCAGGCTCATTTTGGTGTAGTGGCAGTCACCTTATTCTATTTGTTACTCTACGTATTAATTTGACCAATAATCGCTAGCGGAATCATTAATGGTTGGTAAGCAAAATTAGGCAGATTAGTCTGGTGTTGACTTAAGATTTTGAAACTACTGGTGTTATAAAATATTATTCGTTCGGGGACTCTCTCTACGGCTAACCAACCTGCCTAATCAGGGATCAATATGTGCCATCAGGCATAGCTAAATAGGGGTGGAACGAATATCACAACAAGAGCCGCCCAAATGGCATATACCGGCAAGTAATCGCTTTGCCATTTTATGAGGCGATTGTACGATTCTTGTTTAAGTATGAAGCGAATATAGAGCAGTGCTGAGCCACTTAAATTGATAAGGAGAATCAGGTTTAAACCCAATGCCACGATGCGATTCGGTGTTAAGCCGAGTTCGGAAATTCTTCCGCCAATACTCCAGAGTGCAATCAAGTCAACGATTATAGCGCTTAACAGCAGAACGATCCGAACAAAATCAAAAATACCGGGAGCAGAATCTGGCCTGCGGGCTGAGATGGAATAGAGCAAAAGACCCAGTACCACCACAAGAAGCAGGTCCAAAGCAATAAGTACATCACGTTCGATTTCCATGGTGCGCCCTGTCCAAACCAACGTGCCCAGGAATGAAAGAAGTACGACTGCAAAAAGCGGGGTAAAGAGTCGTGCCAGCATGGGCGTAAAGTTTTCGGCAGCACCTTTTTTGATCTTCACCAACCAGGCGGCGATAATTACAGCACCAACCGATCCGCAAGGAAGTATCCATGATTCAAAGAGAGGTTCAATATCGATGGCGATGGTTTGGAATATGAATGCCATTAAAGCCATCAAAACCCCGCCGCCGAGGGCGATCAGTACATAGTAGATGAACAGTTCACCGGAGAATCGGATAAAATCCATGCGACCGTTAATCTCATTCCATTTACCACCTGTATACGCTATTCCCACAAACAACCATAGTGCTATTGGCATATGCAATGAAGTCAGTATGATCGTATCACCGGACGTTTCAAACGGATAGATGTTGGCGAATAGAATTGCTGCTATAAAAGCGGAGGCTATCCAGGCCAAAGTTTGATTTTCTGGCCGTCGTTTCCAGCTAAAGTAAATGACAAGGAACGGGAGAACAAAAAAGCTGAAATTCCGGATGTAAAAAACTTCATTTTGATTAAGATCAAATCCCAAAAGAGAGGGTAGTTTAATGAATAGAGCCGCCGTCATCGCCAGGGCAAAGGCAATTATGGCTTCCTTCTGTGTTTTTGTTGATTCGGTGAGTTGGGTTGGTGTTGACATTGAATGTATTCCAATTAGGTTTTAAGAAGCTGAGCTTCAATGGTTTGTTTTCCGGCTGAATTTGCAATAAATAGATAGTTGATTATAGAAAGTACTTTGTAATTCAAAGTGTCGGTAAAAATTTTTTTTATTTGTTGCGAAGATCCTGCTTTACAGACTTGAGTGTTGGAGCTCTGCGAATATATGTGCAATTATCTTTTTCAAAGATGAAAGAAAAGTGAAGCTTAACAACAAGTAAACGGGTAAACTGTTCATTCAGCATCTATTTTTGTGATTTAATAATCTGTTCCATGAGGCCCAGGTAATCGTCGAAGGCTTTCTTGCCCTCTTTAGTCATATAGTACCTGGTGTTTGGTTTGTTGTCGATAAATGATTTTTCGATCCCGATAAAGTTTTCCTTCTCCAATTTTTTTATATGAGTCGCTAAGTTCCCATCGGTCACATCTAAGAACTCCTTCAGTGAAGTAAAATCCAATGTGTCGTTCACAGCCAGGGCAGACATAATTCCAAGTCTTACGCGACTTTCAAATGCTTTATGTAGATCATCAAATGATAATTTCACTGTTGCTCACCGCTCGTACCTGAAATGCATGTAAATACCATAAATGATATGGATCAATCCAAAGCCAACAGCCCAGAATATCAAGCTGTACTGTATGTAGATAGAGCTAAATAATCCCAATACGATCTGGATAAATCCCATCAATCTGACCTCAAAAATGGTCGTATTACCCGCATTAAAAAGAGCAATTCCGTAAAACAGGAGTGTAAACGGGGCGATAAGTCCAATCAAACCTTTTGAAATTAAAATTAGAATGAGAATCCCACCTGTGAATAGAGGAACCGCCATTTGGGTCAACAGCCGTCGTGATGTGGCATTCCAAATGTTTTCACCATTTCTATTCGCATCTCTCCATGAAAAAAATATGGCCGATAATAGTGCTACAACCAAAATAATGAGCGCCAGTATTACTACATTCGTCAGGGCAGGGGAGCTGTATGTAATTTCATCCGGGTAAAAATCAAAATATCGATAGGCGATGAAAGCACCCGCCAAAGCATAAATACCAGCCATCATTCCGGCCCATCCTGATAGTGATAAAAATTTAGAAGATCTCTCCATCATGGACCGTATCTCAGCGATATCTTGAAGGTAATCCCGCTCTTTATTCATACAAAGTACTTTTTATTTCAAAGTAGTTAGAGAAAATGACTTAGTCAACAGATAGTATGAAATAAAGAAGGGAAGGGCAGTGGGTCAATCAGATGTGAGAACCTTTATTGATGAATAGATACAATTCTTGTGACAGGCAGAGGGTTCTAGATGATTGACACATGTATGATATACCCGGCTATACTCATTCAAAATGCCCCTCATTTTTTAACATCACATACGTCCAAATACCTCCCAGAAGGTCAATAACAGATATAATGATGATGTTTGGAGAAACAAAATCAAGCAGTGCAAATGCTGAAAAGAAAAAGATGATGGTGAAACGAATAAAGGCAGTCGCTTTCATGATTACAACAATTTCATACCTGGCTGCTAAAAAGTAATAGACAGATATAGCCATCAGTAATATTCCAGAAAGCCGGACCCAGACTTCATATGTGGGTTCGATACCAAGGGGAGTTAGCAGAGCATTCGGTACAAAAAGAAGCATTAGACCGTTAAAAGCTAAAAATATTCCATAAACGAAAACGCTGATAGCTGATCGACTCATATTTTATCCATTTTTAGAAATAAAAATTTCACAGTTTGTTGATGAAGCTGCTGGTTTCCAAATTGCTGATCCCTAAATAAACATCTGTAATAGAAATTTGGCAAATAAATATTAGTATAAATGGGAAACAGTTTAATGTATGCTTGATTTACACAGACGCATTCGGTTGGTAAATAATCAACGCGCCTGGCTTCTCCACTCATCGATTATACGATCGGCACTACCTGAGAATATTAAAAATTGATTGCTCCAAACGAATGGCAAATACAAGTAACTTTCAATCGATACCCCGTTACTAATCTTTAGCAACTTCCATGACGGCTTCATATGCAGGTTTAGCTTCAAATTCACGGCCAAAAAGAAGCGGATAGTTCGTTCGATCGCGAATTGGAAAATTGTTAAGCCAGGATTGTCTGTCATTGAGTCCCCAAAACGTCACACGCTCTATTTTATCACTGTGCTTTTGAAATAGCTCAAACAGAGCTGAATAACGATTTGCAAGTTCCTGATGCATTGAATCCGGCAGGTATTCAGTGAATGGATTAAGGGCTTCGGGTACCGGACCATCTTCAGGAAGTTCAATATCTACATCTTCTTCCCGAGGCAGGAGGTCGATGTCGAGTTCGGTAATCATAACTTTCAGGCCCAATTCCGAAAAGGCACTGATGCTCTCCTCCATCATCTCGACAGAAGGAGTATCTATTTTAAGGTGAGCCTGCATGCCTACGCCGTCAATACGTATATTATTCTCCTGCAGGTTTTTCACCAGTGCAATTACAGTTTCCCTTTTTTCAGGAATCCACAGGTTATAATCATTGTAATATAGCTCTGCACCCGGAGCGGCTTCATCGGCATACTCAAAAGCTTTCTGGACGTAATCTTCCCCCACCAATTGATACCATTTTGATTCTCGCATGCCACCCTCATCCAATGCAGCTTCATTGACGACATCCCAGCCGTCTATGCGTCCCTGGTATCGGCCTGCAACTGTTTGTATATGATTTCTCATTCTCTGAAGAAGTTCATCCCTGCCGATCGCTTCGCCGTTCTCTGTTTCAAAGACCCAATCCGGAACCTGTGAATGCCAAATTAATGTATGCCCAATAATAAACATCTCATTCTCTTCGCCGAACTCAACAAAAGTATCAACAGGAGTAAAATTATACTCGTCGGGATTTGGATGTACCCGTTCCCATTTCAGCAGATTTTCCGGAGTGATGGAATTAAAATGCTGCCGGATCAATGGAGTAGCCTGTGGTATTTCTCCTGCCACTTGGGAATGGTTTAATGCTACACCAATTTTATAATCATACCGGTAAGAATTAGATAATGAGTTTGAGTCGGATGATTCCTGATTCTGCTGCTCGTTTATGCATCCGGTTATGATCAAAAAAAGAATCAGTAAAAGAGTTGACCAGGTATTTGTGCCGATTGAGTGATTATGCTTCATCATCCTGTCCTCACTGTTGAATTTGCATGAATCTCGGTTTTAAAAAGTGACAGATACTATTTAACGAAATACGAAAAAATATCAGTTTATTTCGTATAAATAACCCCATGTCTCCTAAATACTGTTTTAATAGAAAGTTTCAACAGGGTAATAATATCCCTGAACGTTATGATTGCTCTTAGCTCACTTTCCTGTTCTCTGCACATCATTGGGGAGAGGTTCAGGCTTTCTTTCTCAATGCTCCAATAAATAACGCAGCCGGTGGCATCGGGAACAGCTTCCCGCATTAGCTCGAATTACGGCGGTCGTCCATTCTCTCGACGACAAAGTTATCGGGAGTTTGTGTTTGATCACCCCGGCCTTTGACAAATTAAAACGAAATTCGGATATGGCCAGGTGATCATTGGTCAGGTTTTTGTGAATCCAATGTGTAACTGTACCACAGGAGTGAAATAAAAGAAGTCAATTGGCAAGCAATAACCTCGCCTGGGTTCCCCAACCGCCGATCAAGATATCATTTTTGCCATCCCCGTTGAGGTCACCAATTTCAAAACCCCAGCCTCGTCCCACAGTATCTTCAGGAATATAATCTTCTGTTTCGTCTCTGAAATATCCGCTGCCATCATTGATATAGGCGCGAACTTGCAGTGGAACAAATCCTGGAATCTGGATTGGCCCGAGGAGGATATCCAGTGAACCATCCCGGTTCAGATCTACTGGTATGCCGGCATAAACTGAAAAAGCGTTGTAAGGTAATCGATCAGAAGTTTCATCGTTAAAATGTCCCTGCCCGTCGTTCACCAGCAGACGAACCCTTGGATTTTTATCCCACCCGGAATTATTACTTGTCAGGTTAAAAAAGAGGATGTCGAGATGGCCGTTCCCGGTAAAATCCCGCACATGTACTTCTCGCGTTTCCAGCGGGGTGACAAGGTCCAGACGATCCGAATGGTCTGAGAAGTGTCCGCTACCATCATTTAGGTACAGGGTGTTTGGAGGTGTTTCATTACCAAGTACCATATCCGGGTGTCCATCTTTATCGATGTCTGCCAGTGCAATGCCCTGCGTATTATCCTGAACCTGTGGCAGTCGATCGCGGGTCACATCCATAAAACGGCCGGGCTGATCGGGATTGTTCAACCACAAAAAGTTCTGGTTTTTTTCACCGGTATTTCCAACGACGATATCTGGTAAATTATCTCCATTCAGGTCACCAACTGCCAGGGCATTCCCCTCGCTCATCGCTGGAATTCGGTCACTTTCATCAGAAAAGTTTCCATCGGAATTTCCGAAAAAGAGCTGATGTGTTTGATCATCTTCTGCAATGAAAATGAAATCCACATGTCCGTCTTGATTAAAATCAGTACCCACCACATGTTCTGTATCATGAGAGGCCTGGCCAAAAGCTCCCTCTTTCCAGCTGAAATGCCCCTGCCCGTCGTTGATGTAGAGCCGGTTGGCACCATATTCCACTGCAAGTGCGATATCCAGGTCGCCGTCTTTATCCACATCTACAAATTCGGAACCGAGTGCGTGAAGATCCGGAGCAGAGGGGAGATGTGTGCTTGTAACATCCCGGTATTGTGTTTGGGCTTTTGTAATACCAAAGCCGAGTATGGTAAATAGCAAAAGCAGTGTAAAAAATTTGTGTGGTTTCATATTTTGGCCCATTGGTTGGATGTCGGTGTTGCCTTGTTTGAGTTTTCCGTGAGCAACATTTTTTTATTTATAACTACTGTATTTTGGAATTATAAAAGAACGCAAATAGATTGATAAAGCCTGGTGTATGCTTCACAATAGCTGAATGAATGTTACAAAAAGAAATAATACTCACGAAATTCTTGATCGATTACGATTGCGTATGATCTATATCAGATCGGTAAAATTGATTATCCAGTGGTTCTTAAACCGCCGGCAATTGCATTGATTGTGAGCAATAGCTGCCGTAATAGTTCAGAATCCTGCGGGCTCGATTCTTTTCGCCATCTCTTTAGTAAATCAACTTGTTGGTGATGCAGCATGCGAAGTGCATTCTGCCTTAATGATAAAAGTTTTTGAACATTGGGCCTTTTTTCAGATAGAGGTCCATCATAGATCACATGGAGTACTTCTATGGTTCGATTGTATTCAGCCAGAATTTGATCCATCAATCGGTCGCGTACAGGTTTCACTTGAACCAGGGAGGAATATAATTTCATGATTTCCGGATCGGCAGTGATGACACTGGTTGCAGCATTGCTGATGATATAGTGTAGAGGTGACCAGACGACATTTTGTTCTTTCAGATCCTGAAAAGTTTCAGGGTCTTCATTTAAAAGCCATTTTAGTGCACTGCCCACTCCATACCAACCCGACAAATAGAATCGAGCCTGGCTCCAGCTAAAAACCCAGGGAATTGCCCTTAGATCGTTGATGGTCTGCTGGCCTGTTCGCCTTGAAGGTCGTGAACCGATACGGCTTGATTCGATTGCATCAATAGGAGTGGCTTCTCTGAAAAACGGGATAAATCCTTCAGCCTGCAACAATTTCTGATACTCTTTCCGACTCCTGTCAGCCAGGGCATCCATGACCGATTCTAATGGATGATCTTCAGCTTTTGCAAAATTGTGACGGCAGGTTGAACCGGTGGTCCCAGCAAGCAGAAGTTCCAAATTATGAGCGGCATTTAGACGATTGGCATATTTTTGGGCAATTGTTTCCCCCTGTTCTGTCAAACGCAAATTTCCATTTAAGGTAGATTGAGGCAGAGCATTGATAAACCGGTGTGTGGGTCCGGCACCCCGACTGATGGTTCCACCGCGTCCGTGAAAGAATCGAATCCGAACACCATGTCTGCGGCCTATTTCTGAAAGTTCATTTTGTGCACGATAGAGATTTCTCAAGCTCGAGAATATTCCGCCATCTTTATTACTATCACTATACCCGATCATTACCTGCTGGATTGGTTGATCTAAATTCTGTCGTTTCTGTTGATACTTGAGACTTCTCATAGTCATGGGATGAGAGAGAAAATCATCCAGAATACCCGGTGCTTTATCCAAATCTTCTATTGTTTCAAACAGGGGGACCACACTTAATTTGCATACCAATCCATCTTTCCTGTTTACAGCCAGTCCGGCTTCTCGTGCAAGCAGGTAAACTGATAGAAGATCAGACAGACTCCGGGTCATGCTAACAATCAAGACCCCCAATCCATTAGCACCATATTTTTTTATATGATTTGTAACAACCCGATACGAACTCAATACGGCATCTGCTTCAACGCTTAAATCCATATCCTCGTGAGTAAATGGCCTGGGTGATTTAAGTTCAGTTTTTAGAAAGTTAAGTCGTTTTTTCTCATTCCAGTTTTCAAAATCATTGGGCTCAATGTTGCTTGCATCCAATAGTTGGCCAACAGCAAAATCATGAAAGCGGCTATTTTGACGAATGTCGAGAGCAGCCAGGTGAAAACCGAACGTTTGAACACAGCGTATGACTGGATTTACATCATTCCAGGCCATTCTGCGCGCTTTTAAAGAGAGAAGTTCATCCCGGAGAAACTCCAAATCCTCAAGCAATTCGGAAGAGAACGTGTAGGTTGCCGGCCCTTCTTCGTTGGGATGGACGGGTAATCGTGCAATTAATAGATTTACAAATTGCCGCCAGGGTTCATCCGGATTTCGTTCTACCGCCTGTTCTCCAACCGCACCCAGAATTTCTTTCATTTCCTCAATTCTTTTGAGGAATTTAGTGGATGGATTTCGTAGAAATTCCGATAAACTCAGCTTCCTAACAAGTTCAGTAAGCTTCTGATTCAAAAGGTTAAGTGCATTTTGTCGGAGTTCCTGTAGAGTATCCTTTGTAACCCGGGAAGTGACTAAAGGATGTCCGTCGCGATCTCCTCCAACCCAATTGCCAAAAGAAAGCTTAGGCATTTTTGAAGGAGTTTCAAGATGCCTTAGATCGAAGCCTGCCGTTTTCCAGGCAAATCGTAAGCGACGGTCAAGTTCAGGAATCACCTCAGGAAATACATTTCTGAGATAATAAATGATATTTCTGCGTTCAGATGTCAAATCAGGTTTTTCAAGGTAAATTTCTCCGGTACCCCACAATCGTTCTAATTCGGTTTTTATCTTTCGGCGATTCTCTTCGCGCTCAGAAAAAGTCCATATCTGATTCTCTCGGCCTACAATCAAAAGGTATAAACGGCGGTGATGTTCAAGTACAGTGGCTCTTTTGGCCTCGGTGGGATGAGCGGTAAGTACCGGCTCTATTCGCGTGGCAGATAATATGCTGGCGATATCTTCTTCGCTGATGTTTAACTCTTTGAGCTGATGAAAATTTTGCTGCCATAGCCCGGGAACCTCCGTCAGCTTGTTGCTGCTTTCCATCTGTCTGCGCATCTGTATAGACGAGTTTTCTTCGACCATATTCAGCAGCTGAAAGGCAATGGAATAAGCCTGGGCTCTCTTATGCGGGTGTACTTTTTTATGAATTTCGGTGGATTGATTTAACCACGGAAGATGATCTGCAAGTTCGGTTTCACCTTGTTCTTCTAGTACCTGTTGAAACGCCTCCATGACGAATTCCAGATCTTTCTTGATTTTATTCAGATTTACTTCATAGTAGCCGTTAATCATGGTCAAATCTCCTTTTATCGTATACAATTTAGAATCATTCTTAATAAGAAGTAGTATCATATAGCTTTAGAGAATGGGATTCAAGAAAATTAGGCTTGCATTTCAAAATTCTAATAATATCCTCTCTTGTAATTATAGCGTATCGGTTTTGATTGGAAGAGATCTTTAGATTAGCTGATCATCTTTTGTTCACTGTTCACACAAGTTTCAATCTTCATAGAAGAGTTACATTTTGATTGAAGTGATATAAAAAAGTCAATGCAAAAACTCCGACTCTGCATATATCCGGATGGGCCATTTTTTCGCAATTTTATACGAATAGATAATGTCAGTTTAAGAATAAAAGCTTGTTTATTGTACAACACTCCTTGAAAAAGAGAAAGTCCCGAATACTATTTGCAAGGGTAATTTTCAATGCTTTTAACTTCATTATTATTTGAATATCGTATCAGACAGCTTTTGATATATTGCATTCAAAATACAAGGCAAAGAAATAGACAACATTGATCAAGAGATAAGAAATGGCCACTCTTCACAACCTAAAAGAGTTATACCGCTTAACATTGAGGTAACATTAGCATAAAAATTGATTTGTATCTTAATCATGAGATATCGTACAACAATGAGCTGCATAAATTTTGGAAAAGGCTGAAACAAAGAATTCGGGTATTTTTGAGAGTTACAGACATCTTATCAAGTGGGGTGCCGTAGCAGCACTCGTTTACTTGCTCTTGGTTGCAGTATCGATCATTGGGGATGGTTTTGAAATTGCCACCGGCGGAGCCGCAGCTCAATTATTTGAATTTGCCACGAATCCCATCATCGCTTTGATGATTGGAGTTGTTGCCACGGCGGCAATACAAAGTTCAAGTACAGTCACATCAATTATTGTCGGCTTGGTTGCGGGAGGATTACCGATGTCGATGGCGATACCGATGATTATGGGAGCCAATATCGGTACATCACTCACCAGTACCATTGTAAGCTTGGGGCATGTAAGGGACGGTGAAGAATTTAAACGAGCTTTTTCAGCTGCTACGGTTCACGATAGTTTTAATGTTTTTGCCGTACTGTTGATTTTACCGATTGAACTTCTTTTTCATCCTCTTGAACATGCCTCCCTATGGTTAGCCGGTTTTTTTTCAGGCGATATAGCCATGGCAGATGTAGGTGTAAGTAGTTTTAATATTGTCTCATATGTAATTGCTCCTTTAGTAAATCTGATTATGTGGTCTTCATCGCTGATCCAGGGAATCTGGCAGGGGATATTTCTTATCATTCTTGGTGTGGGACTCATCCTTTTTGTTGTCCACACTATTGGGAGAATACTAAAAAGGCTTATGACAGGGCGAGCTCTTGAAATCATGAACACTGCCGTGGGCCGTGGGCCGATCTCCGGAATCGGTGCAGGTACGGCTATTACGGTTTTGGTTCAATCCTCATCCACAACCACTTCATTGATTGTTCCGATGGCCGGCAGTGGGGTTATGTCCATGAAACAGGTCTATCCCTTTACACTTGGAGGAAATATCGGTACAACAGTTACAGCACTGCTTGCTGCAATGGCTATTACCGGGGCGACGGCTGTACTGGCATTTCAGATCGCGCTGCTTCACTTACTATTCAATGTTTTTGCTATTATGCTAATTTTCTCCATTCCATTTCTACGTAATGTTCCACCGACCATTGCTGAAAAAATGGCCGAAATGACCCAAAAAAGGAAATGGTTCGTAGGGGCGTATATTGTGTCGGTATTCTTTCTTTTGCCGCTTCTTGCACTTGGAGTTTCTGAGCTGTTTTTCTGATCACAGACCTGATTTTATGAAGGATTCCCTGGGTTAGTATTTTGAGTTGCACATTAAAGCTCTGATTTATTCAAAAAGAAAGCCTGGTATCGTGTAATAGTCATCTATTCTTCGCTATTTGACAGCAAATGAGCACATTTACTTTATGGAGTGAACGGTTATAGAGGTGAAATGGATAATATAAATTCAGAACTAATCAATCGATATTTTAGGGTGATAGGAGTTTGATAAATGCGATCTGAAGTAGTGCAATAACTTTATCTTTGCAGCAAATCTATATCACTCATTTATTGGTAATTCTCTAATAACCTTGGCAGGATTTCCACCGATCACCATATTGGAACCAAAGCTCTTAGTCACAACTGCTCCTGATGCCACCACGACATTGTCTCCAAGTTTTACACCCGGATTAATCGTTGCGTGCCCTCCAATCCAGCAATTATCACCAATCGTAATTTGTTTTGCCAATTCTAACCCTCTGTTTCTCTCTTGGGGTAACAAGGGATGTGTTGCTGTATAAATACCAACCTGGGGAGCTAATAAACAGTTGTTGCCAAAACGAACCTCGGCTACATCTAAAATCACACAATCAAAGTTTGCATAAAAATTTTCACCGACATGAATATTTCTCCCGTAGTCACATCGAAAGGATGGTTCAATGTGAATATTTTGACCTGTTGATCCGAATAGGGATTTAATAAGGTCATCTCTTTTTTGATTCTCATCATGAGTTGTACTGTTAAACTTCTCAGTTTTTTGGCGGGCAATCTGCCGCATTTCTTCCAATTCAGGATCTCCCGGATCATACAATTCACCGGCAAGCATTTTCTGTTTTTCAGTCATAGAACTTTCATTGAATAGTTTTTTTGAACCTGTTATGCCAACTTTGCAGATCATTGGCAGTGGTCAACGTATTGAATTTATTTGCTAATAAAAGATTAACTAATTATTGAGAGGTGGGCAAGATTTGGCGAGGTGCGTAATCGCGGTATGAGGGATTAGGACATCGGTTGATGGATGGGCCGCTTAAAGACTTGGTATAGCCTTGATAATATTGGAGAAAGCTTTCATACATTAATAGAGCATAAGCCCGAAAAAGGGGTAAGGATGCCAGCAGGTAATCCGAACTTGATCAGTGAACCCGGTCGCCAGCTAAAGGTTTGAGGCAAGAATTTTTGGAAATGAAATACCTAAGATGTAAGTGAGGATTGTCTGCCTGATATTTACTCTTATTAAAGGGTTTAGGTTTCCTCTTTACCCATGTTCTTTAATAAGTTCAAAATTAAAACTTTCGTTTAATTAAAAGCGAGTCTTGCCCTCATCTTTGGAATAGTTCTTTCGCTGGTAATGACACTTACCATAGACTTAAATACATGGGGTATTCTATTTCACAATTGAAGGGATATGCCATGAAAGAGTTAAAAAGAAATACTTAGTTGGAATGAACTTATAACTCTATTTGGGTACCGATTTCTACAACACGTTCTGAAGGGATGTTAAAATAAGAGGCAGCCCGTTGGGCATTGCGAGACATTCTGGCAAAAAGTTTCTCTCTCCACTGGGCCATTCCGGGTTTCTTGGTAGCAAGCATGGTTTCTCGTCCCAGGAAGAATGTCGTTTCCTCCAGATCAAATCCCATCCCGCCTACTTTGCAGTCATCAAGAAGCTTGGGAACGTCAGCATCTTCGGCAAAACCAATATTAATATTAATACGAAAGGTATTTTTACCAATTTCCCTGATATCAAACCGTTCATCGTCAGAAATATATGGCTTATGATTTGTGATTAGGGTAAGCAATACAACCCGCTCATGAATAACCTTATTGTGTTTCAGGTTATGCAGCAGTGCTTGGGGTGTGCCTTTGGGATTGGAATCCATAAATACGGCCGTGCCCGGGATACGTATAGGCTCTTTCTTTTCAACAATGTCTAAAAATCTGTCTTCCGGTATGATCTTTTTGTTCAAACGCTTACTCAGTATTTTGCGACCTCGCTTCCAGGTAGTCATCGTTACAAACATGATCCCAGCAATTACAAGTGGGAACCATCCGCCGGTCGGTATTTTGGTAAGGTTGGCTCCCCAGAAACTCAGATCTATTATAAGAAGCCCCAGTCCCATCAACGCTACAATCCATTTGCTCCAGGCCCAACGGGTGCGTGCAACTACGGCAAACAGGATAGTGGTAAACACCATATCGGTAGTGACTGCTACTCCATAGGCAGAGGCAAGGCTGCTTGAGGTTCGAAATCCAAGAACCAATCCTATACATGCAATCATGAGTATCCAGTTGATGGCAGGCATATATATTTGTCCGAATTGGGTTTCTGAAGTCTGCTCTACTTTCAGCCGGGGAAGATACCCAAGCTGCACGGCTTGCCTGGTAAGTGAAAAAGCTCCGGAAATCACAGCCTGTGAAGCAATAATAGTGGCTACCGTCGCTAAAATAACAAGTGGGTAAAGACCCCAGTCCGGAACCATATAAAAAAATGGATGCTCAATCGTCTCCGGATGACTGATAATGAGGGCTCCCTGTCCAAAGTAGTTGAGCAATAAGGACGGGAGTACCACAAAAAACCAGGTTAACCGAATGGGCCGAAGTCCAAAGTGACCGATATCTGCATATAATGCTTCTCCTCCCGTAACGACCAAAAAGACTGATCCAAGCACTAGGAATCCCGCCCAGCCATTCCTTAAGAAAAAGTATATCGCGTGTGCAGGATTCATGGCCGCAAGAACATCCGGGAACTGTACAATCTGAATTACTCCCAGGGTGGCAAGGGTTAAAAACCATGTAAGAGTAATGGGGCCAAAAACGGAGCCTACACCAGCTGTCCCATAGGACTGTACTACAAAGAGTGCAATTAATATTCCAATTGTAATTGGAATGATATAGGGTTCAAAAATTGGAGTCGCTACTTTTAGTCCTTCGATGGCACTCAGCACTGAAATGGCAGGGGTAATCATGCTGTCACCATATAGTAAAGCGGCCCCAAAAAGTCCGGCCAGTACCAATATCCATCTACGTCCTTTGGCATTTTCAGATGATGGACTGACAAGTGCAGTAAGAGCAATGATGCCTCCTTCTCCATTATTATCTGCACGAAGTACTAACACCAGGTACTTGATTGAAATCACTAAAATTAGTGACCAAAAGATAAGTGAGAGAACCCCAAGAACATTTTCAGGTGTACCAGTAAGCCCATATGAGGTATGAAAAGATTCACGTATAGCATAAATTGGACTTGTGCCAATATCACCATAAACAATACCGATCGTGGCGAGACCCAGAACGAGTAACCCTCGTCCCTGAGGGGAAGAATCTTTTGCCTCTTCTTTGCCCATAGGTCGGGAGTGTATTTAATTCATTTCAGTTGGTAAACAGTACTGTATTTCAAAAATAAATAAATAAAATCCGTAGTATCGTATTAACAGAGATAGTTTTGCAGCTGTTTTTAGTGTAATAAGAAATGATTGTTTATGATGTAAGTTATTCTCTTATAAATGAGTAGTGTTTCTACAATCATTATGAATGGGTAATAAAACAATACTGCATTTAAAATTGTAGAAGAATAACAGGGATCTAATAAATAGATTGCAGGCAAGAACTGGAGAGGCCTTTCCAACTAAAGCGGTGGTATTTTTTTGCCTGGATTTTACTTGGGTGAAGAAAAAATGATCCATAAATATCAGTTAAAAGGATGATCCTTCAACTTTTGCTTCATCCACCGGATTGACCTGCCAAATTCCTTCGCTGTTTTGTCACAAAGTATAAAGACTTTTCTTCTTCAAGATGAACAAGGTGAAGGCAGTAAATCCGGGTTGATGGTTCCACCCTCCGTGTCAAATAAGCCTTTCATCTCTGTAGTTTTGCAGTACCAACAAAATACACAAGGAGGTTTTGAAAGATCAGTCTGATACGACAGGTTTAATGAGCTTAACCAAAACCTGGCAATGGAGAACGAATTACAGTTTTCCTAATCCTGCTCGTTCTGCAATGTTGGCTCACCATCCAGATATCCTAAAGAGCTCAAGAAGCGATCCATTTCTATGACCGTCTTGTTGTAGTATTCTCTACTTCTATAGTTAAAGAAACCGTGAGGCTGCCCCTCGTAAAGATGGAGATCGCAACGGCGGCCCTTATCTTCCATCAGGCGTTTATATTTCCTGGCTGTACTCACCGGGACGAGACTGTCCTCAGTACCAAGGAAGACGATGGTTGGTGGTGCAGTATCGTCTATATTGTGCATAGGGGAAAACTCCTTCCAGTATGACTTGACACGAGAATGACCATAACCCTCGGGTCCATTATCAAATACTGGATTGAATAATACCAGCGCATCCGGGCGGGAGGGTATACTCAGATCTTCCCCTTCTTCCTCAAACCCATCTGTTGTTGCTGTGGCGGCCGCCACATGACCACCTGCTGATCCGCCACCTGCTGCAATTCGTTCTGGATCGATACCCAGTTCCCCGGCATGTTGCCTAATCCATCTGATCGCCGAGTTCCCATCCATTACGCACTCTCGCGGGGTTGTGTTATGTCGGGACTCCACTCGGTATTCTGTGGATATCGCCACCATACCGCGAGAAGCAAGGTACCTGCTTTGCGGGTAAAACTGGCTTGGCGATCCACCTTTCCAACCTCCGCCAAAGAAGAAGACGATGGCAGGTCTGTTATCGGACGTCTCATATCCCTCAGGGGTGAAGATGTGTAGTTTAAGTTCTGTCTCACCAATCGTCTTGTATGATACGATCCTGTCAGGTGCATTATCATCTTTCCCCGTTGCGCAAAATAAAATTGAAAGCAGTAAAAGAGTTAATAATCTCGGTGATGTAGATATTTTCATTTCATGCTCCTCACAAATAATGATGTACTGAATAGTAAAAATTTATTACGAACAGAATGTACTACAAAATGCAGGAACTAGAAATCGGTAGAAGACAGAGAGGATATAATACTTATCTCTGCACATTAGTCAAGATGATACTAATGCAGTATTGTTTTTGGGTCTGAAGTATTTAAAAAGTATTGGAATTATGAAAACATCCGTACGAATGTAATCTGCCCATCGTTGACGGTATAGGCGACTACAGCATGTGCCTCTTCTGGAAAACCTTCAGCGTTGAGGCCTTCAAGTTTTTCCTCGTCAATGATCCAGTCAACAACTTTTGTTCGGTTGATGATGTCAAAATGAAGTTCAGGGCTATTATTAAACAGGTTCTCATAAAAAGCGCGAAATTCATCAAGACCACTCATCATTTCTTCACCGCTTTCGTTTTCAGCTTTCACGTCAGAAGAAAAGGCTTTTAGAAATGTGTCAATATTCCGGTTGTTGAGGGCCTTGACTTGGTGTTCGACAGGATTTTCCATTGTAATTATCTCTCTTTTTGGGTTAAGATTTTATTTAGCAATCGATGGGAATCAACTTGTACCCTCATACTCCTACTGTTCGTTAGCTATCCCAACGATATTTGAATCAACAGTAAAACTTTTTAATAATAATCGGCAATTTCAAAGTGGTAACCTGACCTTGAGCTGCTTAAATGCCGAGTTTTTTATGATATCCTTTGATTTTTACTGCAAGAGACAGTTCCGCTTTTCATCCAAAAGGTACGAGGAGTGTCTTGAGAAAGCATTTAATGCGAATACAGAGCGTATTGATTTTGTTTTATAACATTTCAACGATCATCATGTTGTTGCCACAAGTGTCGTCGAATATAGCCACCTTGGGAGTACCCATGTCTGTGGGTTCCATACTAAATTCAACTCCAATATCTGATAACCGTTCATATTCCTCCTGAACATCATCTACTCTGAACTGGGTATACGGCATACCTGCATCCTTTACTGCTTTTTGGTAGACCCTTTGCAGGTTCAAAATGATTGGGGGCGGGTTCAAGGAGCAACTCGGGACCATCTTGTTCATCCTTGGATACAACGGTCAACCATCGGTTTCCTTCACCCAGTGGAAGAACACGTTTTTTGATGAACCCCAATTTCTCTGTGTAAAATTTTAGCGCTTTTTCCTGATCCTTAACAGGAATACCTACACCTTTGATTTTCATAATCTTAAGTTTTTGTTAATGGATAAAATGTAGCAGTAAGATTATAAATCAACATGAGATTTACTTATTGAAAATTGCTGTTTTTGAAATCCGCTTGGTGTGATCCCGGTTTTGGTTTTAAATAACGTGATGGATTAGTTTGGGCTTTTATAACCAGCTGCAAAGCAGGATTCGTAAAGTCTTCATTTAAATCCCTCTCCCTAAAAGATTAATTGACCGGGATACCATTGCCTGAATCAAGTTCTTTGAGATTTCCCCGTAATCTTTCGAGGTTACCACCATGTTTTTGATACATAAACCGGCTTGCTATGAAATAAGAAAGTACTGCTGCGGCGGAAACGATAAGCACCAGGTAAAAAAGGCGGATATCGGATACAAGGCCGTCGTTGAATAGCCATTTATAGGCGATAAACCCAGAAAATACCGGCACAAATATCGCATCCGAATAGATGCCCAGTGAGATAATATTGCGCAAAATAGTGACGCTTTCACTCAGCATCTTTTTTAGGGGTTTTGAAGATTGCTCAAATTGTTTAACCCGGTTGTAACTCAATAGATTGGCTACAGCTGTAACACACACGATAAGCCCCATTAGAAAAAGGATGACCCCTGTCTCTGTAACACTCAGGAATGGCGCAACAGAAAGGGGCTCTTCAATAACTCCAAAAAAGTAAAAAGCGGCAAGTATCAAAGCACCCGTTCCGATGATACCCGCTGTTCCGGATTTGAACTGCATGGAGCGTTTTATTTTAGCAAAGGTCATCTGTGATTTTGAATTCATAAGTGATTGGATTTTTTCCTGTTCTATTTGATTGTTTTGAAAATGCTCTTCACTCTCTTTTTTCCAGATTGTTTTCATTGTTTCAAGTTCCATAATATTATTCCTCCACGATCTGTTTGAGTTTCCTTCTAATGCGGGTCATTTTGACTCTTACATAATTTTGGCTGATTCCGATGATCTTTGCGATCTCTTCATTTCCATTTTCTTCCAGGTATAACATTACAATAGCTTTTTCTACCTCATTTAACTTTTCAATAGCAGCATACATTTGTTGTCTTTGAATGTTCGGCAAGTCTTCTTTTCCGGGGCTATTCAATGTATCAAACGTGGTCGGAAGCACTGCCTGCTCCCTGTTTTTTGCTGTTTTCCGTAATCGCTGAAAAGCTACATTCAGGCTTACCCGGTACATCCATGTTGTAAAGGTTGAGTCCCCCCGAAAGGAGGGAAAGGATTTCCACAGGTTGATAAGAATCTCCTGAAAGAGATCTTTTTTGTCCTCTTCATTATCACAGTACATACCGCATACTTTATGGATAATGGCTTGATGGTCCATTACCTGGCCTAAAAATTGTTGTTCAAGATTTTCGTTTTTCAACGGTTAGTCTGCTTGAATGAAAATTGCCTGTTTTATACCGTTAGTTACAAATCAACTATCAGAATTACATATTTCGTGATATTTTTTTCAATAGGAGAAAATTAATCAATCAGATGGAAGCGTATGAGGTTTTAACGGAGTTTGCAGTGCTTTTTAGGGTGAGGAAAAATATATTCTTTTTTGGTGCTGTAGTTCCGCGCTTGTTCATCCGAATTCAGGAGACGCAATATGTTCTGTAGCCGTCCCGTAAATCGAGGGATTGCCTCGCTAACCTCTGTTCATTGAGCTTCTTTATGTGCTTGATGTCCCATAGTGCCGGAGCAAACCACCGTTGAATACTGCTTGCCCCGCAAGGGACGCCTTGGGCGTAGTAGACATTCACAGGAAGGGTATCAGAATTATTTTGGCGAGAAAGGACAGTTTTGATCAGGAGTGCATCCGGTTGACATTAGAGGGTATTAATAGGTTATAAGAATACTAAAATATTAGGAGGGTTACAGGTTCGCGTCGTTATTTATTCATTTCAACAACAATCTTTCCTAAATGCTTGCCTTCCCCGAAATATTGAATCAACTCAGGGATTTTATCAAATGGGTGGGGGCCATCAATAACAGGCTTAATTTGTCCCTTCTCTACAAGTTTAGAAATCCGCCCCAAACCTTTATTTGGTTCCAGGACAAGAACACTCAACTTTTTGCCGGTAAAAAGTGATATGAGCGAGCCCATCAATGCTATTTCAAATAATCTGACCATCGATCCTCCGACTGTGACATACGTACCATTCTTTTTGAGAGATCGTGTATATTTAAATACGGATCTGTGTGATTTTGCATCAAAGATGAGGTCGTATTTTTCTCCGGTAGCGGTAAAGTCCTTTTTTTTATAATCCATTACGCTATCAAAACCCAGTGATTTCATCAAATCGAGTTTTTCACTGCTGTCAACCCCGGTTACCTTTACGCCATACGATTTCAAAATTTGAATTCCCAAGGTCCCGACACCGCCCCCGGCGCCATTGATGAGGACACTTTGTCCGGATCTCACCTTTCCCTTTTCAACGAGCCCCTGTAGTGCGAGTACTCCGGCATGGGGCAGGGCAGAGGCATCACTGTAACTTATATTGGAGGGTTTTTTGGACAATATTTTTTCCGGAACACAAACGTATTCGGCAAATCCGCCGAAACCGCAATCCGACAGATCGCAGTAGATCTCATCACCGATTTCAAAGGAACCCACATTACTGCCCACCGCTTCGATCTTTCCGGAAATATCAACCCCCGGAATCTGAATTTTGGGTTTTTTCAGACCGAAAAACAAACGGATCACAAATGGTTTTCCCCTGACCAATCCCCAATCCCAATCGTTAATAGATGCTGAAATAACCCTCGCCAGAACTTCATTGTGTTTCGGGACCGGTTTAGCCACCTTCCCAATTGTAAGATCGTACGGTATTCCATACTTCTTTAAAAGTATTGCTTTCATGAGATATTATTTTTGAAGAGATCACAAGGGGTGCCCTGAGATTCCACTGTGGCTACCGCGCTATAATAGTAGCAATTAAAGTAGCTTAACTGTTGGTGCATTCAAAGTGACGGTAACGCACTGCGTCATTATGATTTAAAAAAGCGCGTATAAATTTATTGTAATTTTCGGTCTTTCATTTCCTTCTTGAGTGCATCGTATCTCTTCGATTTTTTTAAAAACAGGTAGATCAAAAACAGAGGAATTAAGGTAAGAAACCCCCAGCTGCTCGCGGTTACACTGAAAATGATGATTCCGATTAAAAACCCGATAAAAAATGCATCGATGCCGGGGGATGGCTTTATTTTTTTTACTTCTTCCAGCAGTTCTTTGTCAGTTAACTGAGAAACTTCTTTTTGGTTCATCTGATCTAATTTGTATTAATGATTTAGACGCTGAATGACATGCAATGTTTTTTACAATAAAACCCAAAATTGGAATATGTCCAATGCTGTTCTTCTATCTTTACTTCGTAAACCAGTTTTATTCACGTTCTATCTAAAACTAACAGGGCAATATGAATAACGCCGATTTAATATCAAATTACTTTCAATATCATGCGATATAAAATTTGGCAAATTGCACGCTTAGTTCATGATAGCTTAAGACAGACGATAAAAAAGTACTACTGGAGTGTAGTAAACTCAAGGCATATAGCCTCCTGGCCAAATAAGGAGCAGGCAGCGCAATGTGACGTTGCATAATAATATTCATCTTTATCTCGAAATGCTGTTATTTATCTTATTCTGAAGAAACAGTGGCCTGTTACCTTTGCTTCGATCTTGTAGAGTGTGGCAAACAGATCATTCTAATTTTGCCATGATACCCCAACCGTTTGCCTTGTCAATAACTATACAATGAATTTCATTTTTACCTTTATTGAAGGGTAGGTACAATTTGTTGGTATTTATATCCATATGACCCATGTATTGTATTCCTTTAGCCCTGAAAGCGTTGTTGCCTTTAAAAATGGGTTCACCGTTGAGATAGACAACTATTCTGTCACTATAATCAAAGGAGAAAAGCTTTGTTTCCCGCTTATCTGAGTGAATTGTAGTATATGCTATGGTATAATCTTCCTGGTTCTGCTCAAAATTACCTGATGATGGTTTTTCAAGATATTTGGAAATTGGAAGTAGACCGGAATCTTCTGTCGTAGCGGTCATATACTTTTTATTTGAAAAATTATTTATATCAAGCTCTTCTTCATTGAAAGGTTTTGCCTGGGAAATTTGCCATTCAGAGATGATATTTGGGTCCATAACACTATTGTCTTCGGTTTGCGATTCAACAGTATCATCCCTGTTGGTTACCCGAAAATTTGAAAATCTATTAGTAAACAGAGCAGTAAGGCCGATTGATCCACGACTGTGGTTTGTTTTTAAATGATCAACCGTCAACATTTTTTCGTCATTTACAAAGATCTCAGCACTGGTATTTTCCACTTCAATGCGAAGAGTATTCCAACCGGAATCTTTAAAAGAAACCATCGCCTGATGTTCTCTGTATAATTGCCAGTTCGTCTCATTTTTAAAAATGGGTGTATATTGAACGGCATCTGCCTGGCTGGATTTATGAAGTCTCATGTATACCTCTTCCATGGTCTGATCTTGCATTCTGAAGATGATGCCTGCAAAACTTCTCTTTGAATTTGCGTATATATCCACTTCAATGGTTCCGTTTGTAAAATTTTGGTTTCTCACAATGGCCTTTCCATTCAGTAGAAGCGTTTCTCTGTTATCAAACCTTTCCAACGTAGCTTCCTCGGGCAAGTCCCAATTGGAAGCATTCATATCAATTTTTACGGTTGAGCTTTGAGCTATGGATAGTTCAGCGACGAATAATATGGTTAACAGGTATAATAATTTTTTCATGATATTTTTGTTTACAAATAATGGTTCGTTTGTTCACAAAAATAAGTCTGGATCAGTATCTCCTTAATATCATTTTATCAATAATTACTATCATTTTGGTAATTATCCCTGTAGTCAGAAGGGCTGATACCCTCTAAATTTTTGAAAAATCTCGTCAGATTATTGGGTTCACTGAAATTGAGTTCAAAGGCTATTTCGGCAATTGTTTTATCGGTATATCGAAGTTCCATTTTTACTTCCTGCAGCAATCTGTTGTTAATCATACTTTTGGAAGTGAGGCCGGTATGTGCTTTTACCATTTTGTTTAATTGTTGGCGGGAAACCCGCAAGAAACGGCAATATTCCTCTACCTGATGAGTGCTGCGAATATTTTTTTCTAACATCTCTTTGAACTTGTAAAGAGTGGAATCTGATTGAGTATCAGGTGAGATATTATAGCGCTTTGAATACAGTCGATTGAGTTTGGCTAAGGAGAAATATAGAAGAGAACGCAAAATGTGCAGACTATCATTTTGATAATTTTTTACCTCGGCGATAATTTCATTTAAAGTTAATTTGATGATATCATAATCTTCATTTTGCAGCTGTAAGTATTGTGGATATTGAGAATTAAAAAAGTATTGTAGCCGGTACGTGAAAAGTTTGTCGTCAAAAAAATCAGATAAAAAGTCATTTTGAAATACAAGATGAAAACCCCGGACTGTAGCGGGATCGATTTTACAACTTTTTTTTTGAAAGGGAGAGGTGAAGAACAGGCTGTTTGTTGTTACATCCAATTTGTGCCCGTTTAGTTCAATCTGTCCGTTTCCGTTTTCAAAAATCATCACTTCAAAAAAGTCGATCGTATGCGGATTAGGATCAAAAAATACGTTTGCATTATCTTCAAATTTGTGCAAATCCATCAGTAATTCGAACCCGTACTTCCTATTTTCAAATGTGAATTTTCTCAAATTTTTATTCTTTGTTTTGAGTTCATTATGTCTAAGAAGCTAGAGAGTTATGGATCAATAAACGATGAATGATTTTAAAGAGTCACACCTTGCAACAAACCAGGATGTGGAATACCTATTTACAAGTAAAGATTAACTAATAATTAGGAGGCGGGCAAGAATCGGCGAGGCGTGTACGTGAAATGCGCGAGTTTAGGCCAATTGGAGTTGATGAAATTTAGAGGCTGCCCATTGCGTAGTACGGTCGATATTTATAAGATGTTTTGAATTTCGTCAACTTAAGGCTATCGCATTTGACCCTGGATGGTTTTCTCTATTTCAATGCCCAAATCGGCAATAGAAAAACAGTAATGGAATGCTGCACGTTCGGGTCAAAAATTCGCCGCCCTCTGGTAGTAAAACATCTCCTCTTGCGGCTCCTGAACCATCTCTCTTTCAATGAGAACGTCCGTCGCCTCGGTGTAGATCCAGTGATACCAGAAGATAAAAAACTCTTCGAAAGAGATCTCCTGGTCAAAATTCAGCTCCCGGTAGGTGGCTTCAAATTCCGGCCGGTTTCTGTTCAGTATGTCAAGCAGTGTCGGTAAAAAGAGATCGGGCATGGTTTCGGTGATCATCTCCGTATCCCTCTCGTCAAAAACATGGAGCTCCTTATCCTCATAATTATCCCAGCCCGGATTGGCCGCCGTTCGCTGATTGCCGTACACGGCAATGCCTATGGAATCGCTCCAGAAAAGACCCCGGTTTCCGTAGATACCGTAAGGTTCGGTTTCACCGGTACCCGGATCTTCGAGAACGGCCAGGTAGTAGCGGCTTCCGTTTCTCATTGGACGCTCCGTGTTTAAAAACTCTTCTTCCACCTGCCGGATTTGAAAATTGTCGAGGATCACATTACTCAGATAGAAGAGAGACAGTTCTCTGAAATCGTGTTTCTGAGAAATATTCGATTCATTATGGATCTCTTTGAGTTCCGGCAGCCAGTTGGCAATGCTGTCGGCAATTTCATTCGCTACGTTTTGGGCTTTCTCTTCCAGCAGGTTCCCCCGCTCCTGCGTGATGATTCCGAGGGCGGGTTGAACATCGCCCCCCTCTTTTTCAAGCAGTATATTTTCGATCAGGGCGTTGATGTGCCTCTCCGTTTCTTCAGGGCTCCACTCCAGTTCACGTTCAATTTCAGAGATCGGAATATCGTAATGCAAAGCAACCAGAAACTGTGCCAGGCTGTCTTGCCTGATATCGATGTTGGGGCCGTCGAATCCGGAGATTTGATACACCCTGAACGTGGAGTCAAGGATGTCATCCATGGTTCTGCAGTTGTTGTTGGATGAGCAGCTTGCAAATATCAGTAGGGCAAGTACGGTTATGAACGTCTTCATAGATTCATCATGATGTAGTTATGAATGTCCTGTCTCTGAAAGTCTTGCGCGATACAGGTCGTTTTGGGCCTGCCTTCAACACTGGCATGAGTATAATTCTTAATAAAGTACTAAGGATTTGTGAGAGGGATATGAATCATGAAGATTTACGGTCTAAGGACAAAACAGCTCTGCCATTTGGAGGGGGATAAAAACACAAAGCCTGTCCGGATCACCGGGGATTCAGGATGATGGTGGGGAGGGAGCAGAAGCGTCAGAGCGGGAAGAACAGATCATCGGGATGGCTCTGTGGATCGACCAGGTTTTGCTTTAGGTGTTTTATACACCCGATACGCAGCATAAAACGAACTGCAAATCAGGTATGAAATGAGCGATCTGGCCGATAGAGAAAACTCAGTGCCTTGATAGATGCTGTAAGGAAACTCGATGACTACCGCTACCAGGCAGATGGCTCCGAACATCCATACGAAGTGATGAAAGAAACCTTTCATGATAATATCATTCATTGATGGTTAAAGTCTTATTGCTAAAGGAGAGTTTCTTGCAGAAAGAGATATCGTCGCGTTCTTCCGTTGGTTCTGAATTTGACTTTTCATTGAAAAAGCGACATTTGCATCAATCCTGCAAGTATTCTCCGCAGCCCTTACACATCCGCTTTCAAACGCGTTTCTGTTCAGTGCGCCTTGCAAGGAAAAGTTGAATTCCAGACCCAATTAGGGTGACCAAAACAATCGAGCTCAAACCTGCAGTAAATCGCCAAAAAAATTGAGCATCAGCCGCATCCTGAACAAAACTTAATGCGGCATTTCCTGAGAGAACTATGCCTAATGGCAGCCACAGAACCGAGGCCAGAAGAAGAACCCATGCTATGAGGCGAAACCGCGTTTCGGGCTTGCTTTGGATGACGGGTATTGAAGAGGCAGACATCATCGCCATGGCTGCCAAAAGGGTTCCGAATGGCAAGCCTCCCGGAAGTTCTATCAACAGAATGGTTTCTATTCCCAAAGCAAGGGGAGTGAGGCACGCCACGATCAGCATCAGTAATGCCGGGACAGTTTTCATTGAGGAGTTTTTTGTGCTGAGACGTTTTAAGAGTTGTGCGGTGAGACGAACCTCTGTCTGCATTTTTGAATCTACTGAATTTCGGGCTATACCTTCTTACCCAAGCTACCGCTTTACTTCACCAGGGTGGAAAGGTTGATATCCTCAGGACCTCTCTCCATTCGGGAGATTACAGGATGCGTTGTGTTTAATCTGCCGGCTACATTAGCCTGGGTGGCCCTTTAACTGAACTTGCTTCACAATCAACGCGGCGTAATGAGCAAAGACCCTTCTTCAGACTCACGAAGGGTCTGGCTCACTTGTACCTTCAACGAAGGACCAAGCCTGCGATCACACAACCAAAATATTGCGAGCCTGCCAAATCGGATTTGCGAACGGCAGCCCGGCAATCAAGCTGTGGCTGAGACCGTGCCTGCCGGATTTGTAATCGCCTCTGTTTCCTTCTTTACGTAGAGGACCAAAATGATGGTGAAGGCATACTTGGCGATGATGTCCAGGATGCTGTATCCCCAGGAGGTCACGCCCACATTCAGTATGGCCAGGCCTTCATTGCCAAGTGCCCAGATAACCGGGTAGCCGATCCACATGAAGACGGTTAGCAGCTTCAGCGTGTTGAAGATATTGCCGGTTCCCTTGGCTTTCGCCTCCTTGGGCCACTCGACGAGCAGGTAGTAGAGCACACCAACAAAGAAGGCACTGCTGAGCAGGTACCAGAACCAGCGCATGGCATAGCTGCTGGTCGTAAGAGCGGCCGCCAGTCCGGTCAGGCACATGAATACGTCGAGCACGATGGCTGAGAAAATCTTATCGCTCGTCGATCCTGCCATGAGGCCGAGCGCCAGTAGAATGAACGGGGTGGATAAGGTCCATGTCAAATATCGTCCCCAAAGCGAGAGCGTCTCCTGGCCGGCCAGCGCGTGGCCCTCCGGCATCACCAGGGTATCGATGGTGAGCCCGGACGCCAGGCCCATGTAGCTGGAAATGGAGACGACCGAAATCATCATCGTGGCATACGTGATCAGCCGGGCACGGGAGTTTTGTATACTTCGTGACCATAAGGCGATGAGCATCAATGTGATGCCGGCAAGCGCAATATTAACGTAGATTGATGAGGCTAGTGCAGTATTGTCGAGTACGGTAAGATATATATTTTCCATGGCCTTACGATTGAATGTTTAAAAAAATTGAAAATTATAATGGAATTTTAACAAACAACCATTTTAAACAGCAAATAATTGCAACATTAAGAAAGACACCAGCGACCGCTTCCTGAATAATCGGTGAATGATATTTCATCTTAAGAAAAAAGATAAGCGCTTTTCGTTGAAGCAAGTTTGCAGAGGATTATCATGAAGATGATTTGGACTCGTTCGAGTGGTTTGTAATATAAGTAGATACCGGCGTATGGATTGATTATTTCAGTGGCGTTGAAAATAAACAAACTGAAAGTCTTGACCGGATACTTTCTGAGCAGATAGTTCTCCTGGGAGACATTATTCTTACCAAAATTCTACCAGGTTTTGAAAGCGACAAAGAGTTTAAATTGGCTAAACAAGCGCTGGATCCATTAGGTTGCGTTTATCTGGGTGGTAAATCAAAGCAACAAAAGCAGCATCTAATTTTCGTTTTCTTCAATCAAATGGAGTGGCAATTCGCAAAAACATAGATCTGCTCATCAGTAGTTGGTGCATCGAACACGAAATTGAGCTGCTACACAATGATAAAAACTTTGACCAATTAGCAACTCAATTATCTCTACAGATTTACACTCGTTGATGTTGTAGACCTTATGGTCAGGTCTCAAACTGGCGCAAGTTTTAAATCCGATCTTTTTTTATGGAAGTGGCGATATCCGAAATTCAATATTCGATCTGAGGTACAACCTTGCTCAGTCATCGGATGAGTGTGCTTGCTATGATCTTCATTTCCAGGATTTTTACTCATCCGATGACTCACATAAATGCAGAGGCAAATAATTAAAGAATGCTGCTCAAGACCGGGAAGAGATAAAATCCGATTTGCGATATCCGATACTCGATGTTCGAAAATCAACAATCGATATTAAAGATTCCATTGAACCCCGCCCATTACCCACCGGCCCGGCATTTGAGCGCCCAAAATCTCCTGGTAATCGGTATCAGGCAGGTTATGCACCTTCATGTAAAAGCTGACCCTGTCTTTTGAAAACGGCATCACTTCCAGTTTTAGGTGACTTAGAAAATAGTCGGACTGGATTCGCCCGTTAATAGCAGAAAGTGATTCGC
>Ga0102943_1000385_pt1 | contig 29929 bp, 22 predicted proteins | sample SalPonC_black_MG_FD_78174 | JGI IMG/M metagenome (GOLD analysis project Ga0102943, IMG submission 78174) | Salt pond soil microbial communities from South San Francisco under conditions of wetland restoration - Salt Pond MetaG... | ecosystem: Environmental > Aquatic > Marine > Intertidal zone >...
GTGAAGGAACCGCAGCACGAAGTGCAAGCTCAACGCAGTTAATCTTTTTGAATTGATAATCAACAGATTCCTTCGTCGTTCCTCCTCGGAATGACAACGATTTATGACTTTTTGGACAGCCTCGTAAATAATTCTGTATTTTTTTCATTTAAGCGGTCATACCTCCATCAATCGGGTTCACTGTTCCGGTGATGAATTCACTATCATCGCCGGCCAGAAACAGCATTAATTTAGCTACTTCTTCGTTGGTAGCATAGCGTCCAAGCGGAATGGATTGCTCAAAATTTGTTTTTGCATTTTTAGCTTCTCCCGGGGCAAAACCTTCCTCTAATGAACGCATCATTCGGTTATCTACCGGTGATGGGTTAACTGTGTTAACTCTGATTTTGTAAGGAGCTCCTTCCAATGCAGCTGATTTCATCATCCCAATAACCGCATGTTTGCTGGTTACATAAGGCAGTACATTCGGGGTTCCTGCCAATCCTGCTACCGACGAAGTGATGACAATGCTCCCGCCATTTTTCTTCATATGCGGAAAAACATGACGAAGTCCATAATAGGCACCTTTCACATTAATATCAATAACTTTGTTAAATTCATCCAGGGGATACTCATCTAACGGAATTACTTTTCCTTCTACACCAGCATTATTGAAGAAAACATCAATTTTACCAAATTTTTTAATGGTTTCATCAACGTATTTTTTTGTTTGTTGCTCATCGGAAACATCAGCAACTAAATAAGCCGTTTTATCTTTACCAATATCATTGATCGTATCTTTTAGCGCATCTTCATTAATATCAACAAGCATTACTTTAGCCCCTTCTTTTAACAGCATTTTTGCAACAGACGCTCCTATACCTCCAGAACCTCCGGTTATTATAGCAACTTTATTCTCAAATTTTTTCATAATATATGGGTTTTAGTTTGTTTTATTTAATTGTATAACAACAACATATTTTTTTTGTTTAACCCAAATGCTTGTTTATTAAGGCTTTTTTTGAATCTTTTATTGATTTTTTATTGCAAATTCAACCGTTTTTTCCGCATGTATAGTAGTCGTATCAAACACAGGAATTGAAACGTCCTGTTGTTTAATCAGCAGAGGAATCTCAGTACATCCTAAAATAACTCCTTGTGCACCTTTTTTTGCCAGATGTTCAATAATTTGCTTGTATTTCTCGCGCGATTCATCCTTAATCTCACCTAAAACCAATTCATTGTAAATAATGTTATGCACAGCTTCCAGATTATCATCTTCAGGTGTTAATACTTTGATTCCATGCTTTTTTATTAAACGGCCTTTGTAAAAATCATGTTGCATGGTAAATTTTGTTCCAAGCAGAGCTATAGTTTCTAATTTTTTTTCTTTTATCGCTTCTGCGGTTGTATCGGCAATATGCAAAATTGGAATGGAGATACTTTTTTGAACATCATCGTACATTTTATGCATGGTGTTGGTGCATATGGTAAGCATTTGGGCTCCGCCTTTTTCTATTTTTCGGGCTGCTTCAATCATTATTTGGGTGAGTTCTTCCCACCGATCTTCATGTTGTAATTTTTTTATCGGGTCAAAATCTACTGAGTACATTAAACATTCGCAGGAGTGATGTCCTCCTAATAACTCTTTTACTTTTTGATTAACAATTTTATAATATTCTAATGATGATTCCCAGCTCATTCCGCCAAGTAAACCTATTGTTCTCATACTATTTTAGTGTTTTAGAATTAAGTCAAATGCAATCTAAAAGGTTAAATACTAATTTCCTACAAAATTTTGAATTATTTTTGAAAAAAGAATAGAAATGAAATTATTAATTGTAGAAGATAATTATCAATTGGCAGATGACTTATCAAGGTTTTTGGGTGAGCATGGTTTTATTGTTGAAATTGCAGAAACTTTAGAGTCAGCCAGGGGAAAGATTGAATTATATGATTATGAGTTAATAATACTTGATATTGGTTTACCTGATGGTAGTGGACTCGAAATTATTAAGCAGCTGAAAAATAAAAAATCAGATGCAGGAATTTTAATTGTCACCGCTAAAAATGCGATTGAAGATAAAGTAAAAGGACTTGAATTAGGAGCTGATGATTATATTACAAAGCCTTTTCATAAAGCTGAATTAAATGCACGAATACGCTCAATTATTCGTCGCAAAAAATTCAATGGAAGTAATACTATATTAATCAATAAAATTGAAATTGATTTAAACTCAATGGCTGTAACTGTTGAGGATAAAGAGCTTGACCTGACAAGAAAAGAATACGATTTATTACTTTACTTTATTTATAATAAAAACAGAGTGCTAACCAAAGAAAGTATTGCCGAACATTTGTGGGGTGACCATATTGACCAGGCTGATAATTTTGATTTTATTTATAATCATATTAAAAACTTGCGGAAAAAACTACAACTAGCCGGGGCAGGGAACCATATTCGCTCTGTATATGGTATGGGGTATAAATTTTATGAACTTTAAACCAGTAGACATGTTTAAATTTAAATCTTTTCGGTTACTGACCAAATCAAGTTTTTTTTATTTGTTATTTATCCTGGCAACATTTTTTATCAGTGGCAGGTATCTTATCAATAAAGCGGATAGTTATATTAATGAGGAAACCGAACATTTTTTTCGATTCAGAGAAGAACATGTGAAACGATATTTAGATAAAGGAAAAGATCCTGATAAATTAAAATATATAGATATAGCCCTAATTGACTCTGCCACAAATTACTCAGATTATCCCAGACATATTGATACCTTAATATATATTGAAGAAATAGATGAAGAACAGTTACACCGGAAAAAAAGTTTAATCGTAGAAGCTAATGGTAAATCGTATCTTTTAAAAATGTTGATTAATATTGATGATTTTACCAAAATGAAATCAGACGTAGCCAGCAGAATTGTCCCGGCATTTATTATTTTAGCTTTAGTCATTGTATTGTTTACCACCTTTTTATCCGGTTTCTTATTTCAGCCTTTTTATCGAATATTAAGCCATATCAAAAGGTACAAAGTAGGAAAAGGATTAACTATTCCCGAGGTAAAAACTTCCAGCGTTGAATTTCAGAAATTACAATTGCTTTTTAGGGGAATGGTGAACCGAATTGAAGCTGATTATCGCAATCTTAAAGAATATACCGAGAATATGGCGCATGAAATTCAAACGCCATTAACCATAATCCGCAATAAAACTGAAAGATTAATTGCAGACGAAGAGTTAATGAAAAAAAATGCTGATACCGTGAAAACGATTTATGAGGAAACCAATCATCTTTCTAAACTCGGCAATGCATTAAACTTATTAACCAAAATTGAAAACGGAGAATATAATAATACCGAGGTTATTAAAACAAAAGATTTAGTTTTAAAACACATTGATGCTATTGATGAATTGTTACAATTGAAATCAATGACTATAGAAACAGATTTATCTAATGAGCATCAAATTGTATTAGATCCCTTTTTGTTTGATATTTTACTCAAAAATTTAATTCGAAATGCTATTCGTTATGGTAGTAATAAAGGTCCAATACGAATAAAAACAACCCCTTATAAATTAATTGTCAGTAATTATGGAGATAAGCTTCCTGTTTATCCTGAGAAAATTTTTGAGCGGTTTTATTCTTCCAATGCTACCGGTCAATCACTGGGATTGGGTCTTTCATTAACCAAGAGAATATGTGATCTTAATCAGTTAAAAATTAATTATGATTATCAAGACGGGCAGCATTTTTTCTTGATATCTCCAAAAGAACTATAAACCTAAACTTCTATCCATTTTTTTCTTAACTCAGAATATTTAATCAGGGGCATGTGTAATAAATCCCCTGATAATTTGTCCAAATACAAAATTGCTACAAAATTGATATCAAATTGCTACAAATTCATTCGTTAGGTTTGTAACAAATTAATTAAAAAGAAAATTGAATTATGATTAAGAAATTAGCTTTTATTTTATTGATGATAGGATTATCAGTAAGTGCATTCTCGGAAGAAATAAAAGATTCCGAAATGAGTAAGGGAAATCTGACTGGTTATGTATACGATGAAAGTATTAATAAACCCCTGGAATATGCAACCGTATCGCTCATTGACTTAGAAAAAGGAAGTGTTGTAAACGGAACTATTTCGGATGAATCAGGATATTTTCAATTAAAAAATATTAATCCCGGAATATATCGAATAGAAATAACTTTTATTGGTTACGAAAAGGAAGTTATTGAAAGAATTGAGATTACCAGAAAGAATAGAAAAATTGAATTAGGACAAGTACTGATAAGTCCGGCCTCTGAATCAATTGACGAAGTAGTTGTAACTGCCGACAGGCCCACCATGACTTACAAAATTGATAAAAAAGTTATTAATGTAAGTCAGCAACATACTTCAGCCTCAGGTACCGCTGTTGAGATTTTAGAAAACGTACCTTCGGTAACTGTTGATATTGAAGGGAATGTTAGTTTACGCGGTAGCCAAAGTTTTACGGTGTTAATTGATAACAAACCTACGGTATTGGACCCAAGCGATGCCCTTAGTCAAATTCCGGCCAGTGCTATTGAAAATATTGAAATTATTACCAATCCCTCCGCAAAATATGATCCTGACGGAACATCCGGGATTGTTAATATTATTACCAAAAAGAATAAAATGCAGGGAATAAATGGGGTAGTTAACTTAAATGCAGGAATGTATGATAGGTATGGAGGAGATTTTTTAATCAACTACCGAAAAGAAAAATTCAATGTTTATGTAGGAGCCGATTTAAATACAAGGAATATGTATGGCTCGCGTGAAACGGAAAGCCGGACGTATAACAATGACACTACCTCCTATATCTTATCCGATGGCGATTTTAATCGGGGAGGATCTTCTTATAGTTTTCGTGGAGGAGTTGATTATAATTTCAATGCTTTTAACACCCTTAGCTTCGAAGCTCGTTACGGAAATCGCGATGGTAATTCTGATAATGAAACCAATTATCATGAGTTTATAAATCCCGGCACTTTCAATGAATATTATACCAGCAAAGAAGAATCTGAAAGAGGAGGTGATTACCTTTCTTTAAACTTAAGCTATACCCGTAAATTTAATAAAAAAGGGCACGAGCTTTATGCATTAGTAAATTATAGTAAAAGAGATTTTGATTCAGAATCTACCAATCGTTTAATTAACGAGAATAATGAAATTGTAAGCGGACAAAGATCTATCGAGACCGGACCAAGACAACCTTTACGATTTCAACTGGACTATACTCTGCCTTTAAATGAAACCAATAAGTTTGAAGCAGGATACCAGTCTCGAATGGCAGATAACACAGAAAAAGCTGAAATGTTTATGTATGATACATCGGCTACTGTGATGGATTTTGTGTTTGAAGATCAATACTCGAATACATCAAATTATCGTAGAAGTATTCATTCATTATATGCCATTTATTCAGGCGAATTAGGAAATTTTGGCTATCAGGGAGGAGTACGTGGAGAATATACTTATCGTGATATAACCATTGATGAAACGGATGAGAATTTTAATATTGACCGTTGGGATCTTTTCCCTACAGTTCATATGTCTTATAATTTGCCGAAAGAAAATCAGGTTATGGCAAGTTATACACGCAGAATTGACAGGCCCAGAGGATGGTATCTCGAACCTTTTTTAACCTGGTCTGATGCATATAATGTACGTAGGGGAAACCCCGGCCTTGATCCTGAATATATCGATTCATATGAGTTAAGCTACTTAAATAAATTTGGGCGTAATTCTTTTTCTTTTGAAGCGTATTACCGGGTTACACACAATAAAATTGAAAGAGTACGAAGCGTTTATTCTGAGAATGTATTTTTAAGTTCCTTCGAAAATGTTGGGAAAGATTATGCGTTGGGAATTGAATCCATGCTGGGATTAGATCTTCAAAAATGGTGGCATGTTGATTTAATGGGAATTCTTTACGATTATCGTGTGGAAGGACAGTTAGGGGGACGTGATTTTTCTGAATCTAGCTTTAACTGGAATATCCGTTTTAATAATATCTTACGGTTTGGAGATAATTCAAGATTGCAGTTTAATGCCATGTATAACAGCCCTACGATAAGTGCACAGGGCGAGCGTAGCGATTTTTTTATGACCAGCCTGGCATATAAACATGATTTTATGAAAAAAGCTTTTTCGGCTACAGTACAGGTACGGGATGTTTTTGGAACCATGAAACATTCGAGTACTTATAGTGGGGATGATTTTTATTCATATAGTCATTTTGAACCCAAAACCCCGTTTGTTTCTGTAACATTAACTTACCGAATTAATAATTATCGTCAGGACAGACGCCGGGGAAGAAGTGGTGGTGAAGATATGCAGGACTTTGATGAAGGAGAAGGTGTAGAATTTTAGGTTAGGATTTAATAGTAAAAAAAGCGAACCGGTTAATTTTGGTTCGCTTTTTTTTGTCTTTTAATCAGCCTTTTTCATCGGGCACGTATTAAATCCAAATAAAGCGTACAATCCACAAAAATTAATGATTGCTGTTAATAATAATATAGCACCAATAATAAGTAATACAATACCTAATGTACCTGTTATTACATTCGTAAAATAAAGGATCCCAATAATTAGGGCAATAATAATACGAATAACTCTGTCTGCTACTCCAATATTCTTTTTCATGACTTTATAGTTTATTAATGTTGTTTCTTTTAATGGATAACAAGCGATTAGTGAATTTGTTTACTAAGAAATAAGAGCAGGGTTAAATATTTTTTGTATAGATTCAATCAACTGGTATTCCTTTTTATATTTTTATTGGTTTTATATTTTTTTATGGGCGTTTTTGGTACGAAAAAATCAAAAAGAAAGCTGTTTAACGATAATTTTTTGTATTTGGTCAATTTTATTTTATCCCAAAGAGATGAGATAATTATTTTTTAATATCTTTATTGGATATTTTGTTTCATTTAATAGCATTTTACCAATAAAATGGGCATTTTAAGAATACAGCTGAAACTTTTTCTGGGATTATTTTTTATAGTATATTTTTGTGGTTTGATTAAAGCACAAGAATCTCCTGCATGGCTTACTAATAGCTGGAGAATTGAACAGTATCCTTCGAATGTATTTATTACCGGATTTGCCCAGGATAATAAAAATGCAGAGGAATCAATTGCCGATGCTATAGGTCGGGTTACAGCAATGGCCCGGGGTAATTTATCCGAAAAAATTATTTCATCCATTCAAAGTGTTAATGATAGTTACAGTCAAAGTATATCTGATGGCAAATCCGAACAAATAAAAGAAACATTTCAATCTGAGATACGAGTTTCTACAGATATAGAAATAAATGGTGTTCATATTGAAAATTATGTAAAAGATAATATTGTTTATGGATTTGCCTATGCAAATAAGTATGAAATTATTGGTTACTATAAATCAATAATCAATATGACTATTCAGCAAATTGAAGGGTATATAAAAACTGCACAAGCGTTGGAACAGCAAAGAGAAAAGATTAAAGCTAAAGAAGAGTTTAATAAAACAGTTCCTTTTTTTGATAAGATTAAAGAAGCACAGGGAATTCTTACTGCCCTGGATAATACAATACCCGATGAACAGTTGAAAATGCAGAAATCTATTGAGCTATATAACGAAGTGGTTCAGGCTAATGTGAGATTACAGCAAGCCGTTTTGGTATTTTTATCAAGCAACGAAAATTTATTCGGAACGCAAACAACTGCTATTGAAAACGGCCTGAAAGCAATTTTGTCAGAGAATGAATGTAGTTTTACAGAGAATGAAAATATTGCTGACTGGAAAATTTATATTAAAGCATCTGCCCGGGAGTTTAATTATTCAAAAAATGTCTATTTTAGTTACGTTGATGCCGAAGTTCAGTTATTTAAAGCTCCAAAGGGAAAACATGTTTACCAGGAAATACTGGAGCAGAAAGGAGCACATAGTAAATCGTATCCTGATGCTGCAAGAAATGCATATAATGAAATAAGTAATTTGATTGCTGATAAAGTTTTAGAACGGATAAACCAATAAAAATATTATTATGATTAAAAAAAGTTTATTTTTTCTGATTTTTACAATTGTTTCTGTGGGATTTTTATTTGGACAAGAAGAACAGAAAGTTGCTGTTTTCGACCCCGTTGGTGAAGTATCACAAAATTTAAAAATTATTATTCGTGAAGAATTAAGTAATGCGGTGGTTAATACCCTCGGATTTACTGTTTTGGAAAGGGAGTTGATTGAAAAAGTTTTAGCAGAAAGTGAATTTCAGATGACAGGCCATGTCGATGACACTCAGATTGGAGCCCTTGGAAGAAAGATGGGTGCTGATTATGTTTGTTATGCTTCCATATCTTCTGTTGGCGGGAACTATTATATTTCCTGTAAAATGGTAGATGTAACCACAGCCAAAATTGAACGACAAAATACAGGAATTACTAAATCCGGGTTGGATGATTTGTATTCTGTTGTATCTGCTGTTTCGCGGGCCATGTTACAACAACAGGCTCCATCAGTAAAACAGGATAATGACGAAGCCACTGTTTACAAGAAGGTTGTAGGTAATGAAAAATCGGATAACAATGATTTAATCGAGATAGAAGTATTTGGGTCCAGGTTATTGATTATGCCTATAGATGCAACTAGAACTAAAGTAACATGGAACGAAGCTAAAGCACTATGCTCTAAGAGTGATGCTTACGGCTTAGATGAGTGGAGATTGCCATCAAAAGATGAAATTGCTCAAATGTATGATCAAAAAATACACTTGAAAAATATGCAGGGATATTGGTATTGGTCAGCTACTAATTATAAAAAAAATGATTATTACCGGCAGGCTTTTGATGCTGATAAACTGGACCCTGCTGATGCAGATGCAAGGGCTTTTGCACGTTGTGTTCATAGTAATGGCGAAGTAAAATTGAATGACCATGAAGGAGTTTGGAAATACAACATCTATGGTAAAAACTATTTTGTGATGCCCGATGATTTGGGTGGAGAATCTGAATGGGAAGTGGCTAAAGATGCTTGTGAAAGATCTTCTGCTTATGGTTATAACGATTGGTATCTGCCAACGATAGAAGAATTGGAATTTTTATACAATAATAAAGTCAGACTAAATATGACCGGCGATTGGTATTGGTCATCAACCCCCAAAAATCCCGGTTCTACCCGTAAAATTTTAGAAATAAATTTTGAAAATGGAGAAATTTATGATACCGGAACGAGTGCCAGAAGAAATGTCAGATGTATCAGAAAAGATGATTGATCTAAATATTATCTGATTCACAGGAAAGGCTCATCTGCTATTGTAGTTGAGTCTTTTTTATAAAATATCTGTGTAGTAAAAAAAGCAGAACGTTACTATTGTATGCTTTCTTTGTATTATCGTCTCTACCGAGAGATAGTTAAAGGGGAGAAGAAGCAACAGTAGCAAAAAACACTGAGGCAGGGAGTGCAAAAACCTTCTTTACCAATCAATTAATAAACTAATCCACTATTTTACTATTTTACTATTTTACTATTTTACCAATTTACTAATTTACTATATTACCTGCCGAATTCTATGATAAAAACAAATTTTGACAAATGGTTAGCAAAGGGAAAATCTATTTTTGTTCATTTTTGACCCTTTCGGCTTTAGCCACTTTCCCTTTCAAGGGAAAGACGCTTTGATTAATAGAACTGCTAAACTATTACAGTAGTAAAACATAAGCAAGGCTTTCTCCCCTGAAAAGGGGAGATGCCGACAGGCAGAGGGGTAAAAAGAAAGATAAGAAAAACAAAAAACGGGATTTATTATGGAAATATTTTTAACTTTTTCGACTCACGGATAGCTATTGTTAAGTCACTCCTGCCGAAAGGCAGATTCACCATTTCATTCTCCACCCCAAAACCTAAAAATATCATCCAATGTTTCTCTTTCTCTTATAATAGAGTAATGATTACCTTCTTTGCTAATAACTTTAGGAAACATGCGGCTTACATAGTTCGACCACATACCAAAAGTATATCCTCCGGTATCATGAATTACCAGATAATCCCCTTCACGGGCTTCTGGTAGATCAACATTGCGTGCAACAATATCATTGGCAAAACATAACGGGCCTCCTATATGATATTTTTTGCGTGTTTTCGTTTCTTTACTATTTCCTGTTTTATCCAATAGCGAAATCTCATGAAACCATTGCCCGGGATTCAAACATTCTCTTAAAAATAAATCAGCTCCGGCATGTACAATGAGTGTATTATCATTAGAATAATGTATTGCATACTCAATTTTAGTAATGATAAAACCGGAATTAACATGTAAGTACCTGCCAAATTCTGTGATGAGTTTTAAATCCTCAAGACTATATTTCTGCAGTAATTTTTTTATCTCCTGCCCGTATATTTTAATATCTGGCGGACTTTGGTTATGATGATAAGATACAGGCAGTCCCCCACCAATATCCAAAAATTGCAACTTCCTGGTTTTTACATGCTCGTTAACTGAATGTATTAGTTGCAAACCCGTTTCAATACCTTTAAGCAATAGCTGCATTCCACAGCCTTGCGAACCAATATGCATATGAATCCCTTTAAGCCAGTGATAGTTTTTAAAATAGGTTAAAATCTCATCGCTGTATTGTTTTATGGGAACACCAAATTTTGAGTATTCGCCGGCTAATGAAGTGGAAGCAATTTTCCCGGTACCAACCTGGGGATTAATTCTTAAGCCAACAGGGCTTTCTGAATGGATGGTTTGTTTTAATTGGGCTATTCTTTCCAGCTCCATCAGGGAATCAGCATTGATATGTATGTTATTTTTAAGTGCATAGGTTAATTCAGCCATTGTTTTAGCCGGTGAATCCAAAATAATTTTTCTATTTCCAAACCCTGCTTTTTGTGCAAGGTAAAGTTCTCCCTCTGATGCAACTTCAGCACCTAAACCTAATGCGTTGACTTCTTCTAAAACGTTTACCAAAGGATTGGCTTTCACGGCAGAAGTATGTAATGTGTCGGATGGAAAGGAGTCGTTGAGTTCCTGAATCTTCGCTTTTAAAAAATCGTGATCGTAAAAAATTATGGTTGTATCTTTTTCAGGATCTATTAATCCATGATTTATACATTCATTGAATGATTGACCGATAGATTTTAAAGGAATAAAATGGTTCATGGCGGATTAACTGTTTTTGTAAATAATATTTTTTATACAGGATAATCATAAGATATTTTAATTAACTATAGCTATGATATTTCAATGTCTCGTCTTTTATCTGCAACAGGAGGAGCACATGAAGTTTCAATAGCCTGGCGGTTTAATATGGGCTATGAAGATAAACAGAAAAGAGCAGCTTTGCCATGCCCTGATTTTTAAATCCGGGTTATTGATCCTTAAAGAGCAAGAATAAATAAGTACTAAAAAATAAGGTTGTTGTAATTTGCATCAGGATTGGGGTCGAAATCAGACCCGATTCTAATACTGCCCATTGAATTAGCCCAAATTTTATTACATAATATATAAGCTTGCTCGCAATTATACTAATAAAAATGGGAAAGAATGCTTTGTTGAAAAATTTTAACAAAGCATAAAAAATAAAAACATTTAAACCCAACTCAAAAGTAATTAAAAGCATTTTAGGAAATACTGGATGTGCAGAAATTAGGAATGAAAACAGTGGTAACGTTAAAGCTATGATATAAGCATTTTTTTTGGTTGTATGAACCATTGCCAGGATTAGCATTAATCGCATAGGCTCAATAAAATATACCGGAAGACTTAGTAAGTGGGATATTGCAGGAACAAAATAAATAAATGCAATGGCTGCAATATCAAATAGTACACTTCGAATGTTTCGTTTGCTTAATATTGTTGCACTCGTTTCCATAGCTGTTATTTTTTTGATTAAAAATATAATCTGTTGTTACTTAATAATTAATCAAATTTAAGGATAAATTTTTAAAATTGCTTTAGCTTTTGTAAATTTATGGATTAAGATTGGTTAAAATTATGGCTTATGAAACGAAGAGATTTTATCATAAAATCAATAAATGCAGGGATTTTTACCGGAGCAGCCCTAAGCTTTGGAGGGTATGGAAAAATCTTTGCTAATACAGTACATAGTTCACTTCCCTACGATCTGGTTGCAGTTCGCGATGGCGAACCTGATATGATGCTTGATAAAGCATTAAAAGCCATGGGAGGGATTCAGAATTTTGTTAAAAAAGGACAAACGGTGGTTGTAAAACCAAATATAGGTTGGGATGTTTCTCCCGAAAGAGCAGCTGATACCAACCCCTTATTGATTAATCGTATTATTACACACTGTTTTACTGCTGGTGCTAAAGAAGTTTATGTTTTCGATAATACCTGCGACAAATGGTCGGCATGTTATAAAAACAGCGGTATCGAAAAAGCAGCAAAAGATGCCGGAGCAAAAGTTGTCCCCGGGCATAGCGAAAGTTATTATCAACGTGTTGATATACCAAAGGGTAAGAACCTTAAACAGGCAAAAGTGCATGAGTTAATTTTAAATTCTGATGTTTTTATTAATGTTCCTGTTTTAAAAAACCACGGGTCGGCCCGTATCACTGTTGCAATGAAAAACCTTATGGGAATTGTTTGGGACCGCAGATATTGGCACCGGAATAATTTGAATCAATGTATTGCTGACTTTGCTACTTATCGTAAACCCGATTTGAATATTATTGATGCATACAATGTAATGACTAAAAACGGACCTCGCGGAATATCTACTGCCGATTTGATTAAAATGAAATATTTAATTGTTTCCGATGATATGGTAGCTGCCGATGCCGCTGCTGCCAAAGTATTTGGAATAGAACCCGAAGAAGCAAAGTATATCCCTATGGCCAATCAATTAGGAGTAGGGCAAATGGATTTAACAAAATTAAATATTAATAGAATAAGAGTTTAATATGAAATTGGCTGCTTTAAAAAAGGTGAGGGTTGTCTTTTCAATCCTCTATTTTTTATCCATTTTTACTTTATTTATAGATTTTACTCAGCTAATTCCTGAAAAAATATACGATTCACTGCTTTTTTTTCAATTTATCCCATCCTTACTTTCTTTTATTAATGGTTTCGCTATTGCAGCAACAGGTTTCTTGTTGATTTTGGTTTTAACCATTATTTTTGGAAGAGTATACTGTTCATTTATTTGCCCCTTAGGTATCTTACAGGATATATTCAGTTACCTGTCCAAAAAGATACAAAGACTGAAACGATATCGATATGTTTACATAAAACCATTTCGTTGGATAAGATATTCTTTTCTTGGTATAGGTATCTTAGGAATTTTAACAGGTATTACTGTTATTGTTTCTTTTTTAGACCCATATAGTATTTTCGGACGTATCTCTTCAGGCCTAATAAGGCCGCTTTTTGTTAAAGGAAATAACATACTGACTGCAATTTTTCAGAAATTTGATATTTATACCTTTTATATAGTCGATTTAAAACCCCTGCAATGGTCAGTTATCTTTGTATCAGTGTTTTTTCTGTTGCTTATTTTATCTTTCTCTGTATTTAAAGGTCGGTTATACTGTAACACCATTTGTCCTGTAGGCACTTTTTTGGGACTGTTTTCAAAATTCTCATGGTTTAAAATAAAAATTGATAAAAATACATGTACAAGCTGTAGATTGTGTGAAAGAGTTTGTAAAGCAGGTTGTATAAATATTGCCAGCCAAGAGGTTGAGTATGACCGATGTGTAAATTGTTTTAATTGTCTTACAGTTTGTCCTGTAAACAGTGTTCAATATATTCCGGCAACAAAAACAAAAAATGTGAGGGAGACTAAAAAAAACAAGAGTAAACAAAATAATCGCCGACAATTTTTTGCATTATTAGCATTAATTTTTACAGCCCGGAAAACCCGTTCGCAAACGATAGAAGTTTCCAATACTGCTACTTTCCCTGCCAAAAGAAAAGTGGCTGTATCTCCTCCCGGATCAGTTTCTATTGATGATTTTAATTCTGCTTGCACGGCCTGTCATTTGTGTGTTAGTGCCTGCCCAACCCATGTTTTACAGCCGGCTTATACCGATTACGGGTTTATTGGTTTTATGCAACCCGTACTGGACAATCATACCGGATTTTGCAATTTTGACTGTATTAAATGTGGTGAAGTTTGCCCAACGGGTGCTATTGATTTACTTGAGTTAGATAAAAAACGTCAAACTCAGATTGGAATAGCCCAATTTGTAAAACAGAATTGTATTGTTGAAACCGAAGGAACAGATTGTGGTGCATGCGCTGAACATTGCCCTACAAAAGCCGTACGGATGGTCCCTTATCAGGATAACCTTGTAATACCCGAAGTTACTGATAATATCTGTATTGGTTGTGGAGCATGTGAATATGCCTGTCCGACAACACCTTATAAAGCAATTTATGTCGAAGGGAATGCGATTCATCAAATAGCTCAAAAACCTGAAGAAGAACAACAAAAGAAAGTTGTTGAGGATGATTTTCCTTTTTAAGACCACTGGAATCCCAATTTAATCATTGCTCAAAAATATAGATAATGTTGTTAGTAATTTATTGGCCTTTATAGGTTTTGCCAGGTAAGCATTACATCCTGCCTCAAGGCTTAATCTTTCATCATTTTCCATGGCAAAAGCAGTTTGAGCAATAATGGGTATCTCCGGATAAATTCTTTTTATCTTTTGTGTCGCTTCCAAACCATCCATGTTAGGCATCTTAATATCCATGAGAATTAAATCAGGTTGATGTTTTTTACACTCTTCTATAGCTTCTAATCCATCATGAACCCAGTGTATATTTATTTTTGTTTTTTTAAGAATCATCTCAAGATACCTGAAATTGCTTTCTTCATCTTCGGCAATTAGGATATTTTTTGAACTCCAGTTAATACTTTCTACGTTTATTGTTTCTGTAAGCATATTATTATTATTAGTAGTATGTCTGGTTTCTTTTACACTAACAAATGGTAATAAAAAATAAAATTCTGAGTATCCTTTGGTTCCTTTTTTTAGATCTTCTTTTTCGGATTCCACCCAAATTTTACCCCTTAAATATTCCACCAGATTTTTGCAAATGGCTAATCCTAAACCGGCTCCTCTGTATAACTTTTCTTTATTGTTATTCGTTTTATTAAAACGTTTAAAAATATTTTCTTGTTCATCTTTATTCATACCTAACCCGGTATCTTTGACGAAAAATTTTATGAATGGCTTTTCATCATATTTAGTTAACTCATATCCTAATTCTATTGTTCCTTTTTCTGTAAATTTAAAGGCATTTTGTAACAGGTTGGTTATAATTTGATTTAAACGCAGAGGATCTGTAAATATTGAAATGTTTTTTAGGTTATTATTTACTTGTAATTTGAAATCAATATGTGTTTTAGATATGGTCTGCCTTTTTTCATTAAAAGTTTTGTAAATCTCGCTGACAACCTGGTAAAGGGGAATATTTTTTTTGTTGATATTGATTTGATTAGATTCGATTTTTGCAATATCAATTATATCATCAATTAATTTCAGAAGGGTATCGCTACTGGAAATAATATGGGTTAGTAATTCATTTTTTTCTATGTCTGATAAGTCATCATTATTCAAAAGATTACTAAAGCCAACAATCGCATTCATCGGAGTTCTTATCTCGTGAGACATGTTAGCTAAAAATGCAGATTTTAGACGGTCACTTTCTTCTGCTTTCTCTTTTGCTCTTTTTAGATCGGCAGTTCTTTCTTTTACCAACTCCTCTAAATGGTGTCTGTGTCTTTCTAACTCTTCATTCTGTGACTGGACCTCTTCATTTTTTTGTTTTATTTCATTTTCAGCCTTTTTTAACTCGGTAATATCTGTATCGATAGCTACAATTTTTTCAATTTTCTTAGTTTCATCTAATATTGGAGTTAATGTTGTTTGTACCCAAATGTTCTCATTTTCTTTGGTGTGTAAGTTAGTTTCGTAGGTTATACTTACTTTATCTTTTAAGCATCGGTCAACAAATTTCATAATATTAGAGTTCATACTTCCATTATAAATATTGTCTCCTTTTTCCTCTATGTATTCGTTAATTGTATACCCGTATAATTTGCTAAATGCATTATTAAACCATTCAATAGCACCTTTATTATTAAATATGGTAACAGCGTTGCTGGTTTCACTCGCTACAATTGATAGTTTCTTTAATTCAATGTTTTGCGTTTCTATTGCATCTCGTTGGGCAAGTATTTCTTCCTGTTTTACTTCTAAATCTGTTTGCTTCTCTTCAAGTTTTGCGTTAACCTCATATAAATCTTTTGTACGTGCTTTTACTAATTTTTCTAATTTCTGTTTTTGTCTTGAAATATATTTAACTCTAATTCTAAAAATCAGGTATATTAAAAAAAGAAAAATTAGTATGAGTAAGGTTTTGAACCATACCGTTTGCCAAAAAGGAGGGTGGATAATTATTTGTAATGATTTTCCGGCTTCGTTCCAATACCCGTTATTATTGCTTCCTTTGATTATTAATTTATAGTTTCCGGGCGGAATACCATTAAAGGAAATATGATTTTTAGGCCCCAGTTTTATCCAATCCTGGTTTATATTTTCTAGTTTATATCGATATTGGTTTTTGTCCGGTTGTACGTAATTAAGAGCAGCAATATCAAATGAAAAAACATTTTGTTTATAATTTAATTCAATCTTTTCTGTAAGGTATATAGGTTTATTTAAAACGCGAGATTCTCTAATATCAACTTTATTATTAAAAAGATAAAAATTGGTGAACCTGATTTCAGGAATTTCTTTATTCTCATACAACTTATCGGGATGAAAAATAGTTACCCCATTTATACCCCCAAAATATATATATCCCTCTTTATCTTTAAAGGATGCTCCATAACGAAACTCATTTTCCTGCAGTCCGTCGTTATAATAATAATTTTTAAAAATTTTATTTTTTCTGTCAAACCGTGATAGTCCGTAACTCGTGCTAAGCCATAAATAACCTTTTTCATCTTCCTGTATACAAAAAACAATGCTGTTACATAATCCGTTTTTATCAGTATACCGGGTAAACTCTTTTGTTTCAATATTAAAATGAACTAACCCCCTGTCAGTTGCTATCCATAATTTTCTTCCCTTTTCGTCTTCACATTCATGAATGTAAAATAAAGCATCTTTGCTAAAGTTCTTCTCTTTATAATTTATTGTAGTAAAGGTTTCAGTAATAGGGTCGAATTTTATTAAATCACCATAAGCAGCTAACCAAAGAGTTTTATCAGCATCTTCATGAATATACCGAATATCAAAGTTGGGTAGCCTATCATAGATATCTTTTTCGGGTTTATAAAAAACAATGGTATCTTTGGACCGAATATATTTTCCTAAACCTATTCTTGAGGCAAACCAGATGGTATTATTATTTGTTTTTGCTATTTGCCAAACCTGATTATTCATTGTAATGTTATTAGCCTGGTGCTTAGCATAGGTTTTAAACTTTTTTGTTTTAATGTTAAAGCGTAATATCCTGTCAGGCAAACCAATCCATAAATAATTATTTCCATCTTTTAATAAAGAATTAATATATTTTGCTTGCTTTAAATCCCCGGGAATAGGATAATAGGTGTATTTGTCATTAATGCAATCATATTCAGTTAAGTAATCTTTAGATCCAATCCATAGAATTTCATCATTTTTTACAATTGAAAAAATATCATCTCTTTTAAGTCTGTTTTTATCAATATCTTTATATAAATGAATAAAATTTTTGTTATTGATATCTGTAATATTAACTCCTCTGTCAAATGTGCCTATCCATAGATTTGATTCACTGTCAAAATAAGCTTTGGAAAGAATATTACTGCTTATGGTATGATTTTTTCCTTCAACATGTTCGTGTTTATAAATTTTATTTTCTTTAGTGTTAAATTGGAATAAGCCATCTATCGAAACAATCCATAGTGTATTCTTTGGTCCTGCTACAATCTGAGTTAAAGGACTAATAGTGTTTGTAATCTTTGTCAATTCATTGAAATAGTTCTTAAAAATCTTTTGTTTAGGATCAAACTTTTCTAGTCCAAACCTGGTTAAAACCCACAAATATCCATTATTATCCTGTTCAATATCAAATATGTTATTATATGTTAAAAAGTTTTGACTATCAGGGTAAGGTAAATACCGGGTAAACGTTTTATCTTCATCGTTAAAAAGATTTAACCCAAACGTTGTAGCTAACCATAAATTACCTGAGTTGTCTCTAAAATAATTATAAACACGATTAGCGCTAATGCTTGTTGAGTCCTTTGGGTCAGGTTGGTAAGATACAAGTGTTTTTTTGTTTTTGTCGTAGTATTTAATTCCTGAATTATTGGTAGAGATCCATAAACCTCCCTTGGGGTCAGCATAGATGTTTGTGATTAAACTATTAGCAATCTGATCTTCTCCTACATTTTTTGTTTCAACTTGAGTAAATGAATCATCCTGATAATTATACTTACATAAACCACCTTCAGTGGCAAACCAAAGATCTCCATCACTATCTTTTACAATTTTATGAACATAATTATGAATAAGCGAAGATGTGTCTTCAGGATCATTCCGGTAAATAGTAACGTTATAACCGTCAAATCGATTTACTCCGTCCTCTGTGCCAAACCACATAAAACCATATTTATCCTCACAAATGGTTAAAACAGCATTCTGAGATAGTCCGTCATCACTGGAAAAATGGTGGAATATGAATTGCTCTTTTTGGGAAAATGCAGAAGAGGTTAAGCAAATAAATACCCCTAAAAGCATCAGAAGGGATTTAATATTTACTGATAATTTGTACTTTGTTAAACAGGTGGTTAATAAATTAGTTGTTGTTTTGTGTTTTTTTCTCATTTGTTCAAAAAAGTAATTCGTATCTAAAAACTTCAGTCATTTTATTGCAAAAAATAATGATATTACTTAAAATTTTTAAAATATAGTTAAAAAAATGTGAACATCACAATAAATGTAATAATTTTAATTTATGAAAGTTAATATTTATTGGTTAAACTTATGATAAGGAGTTTTTTGGTTGTTTGACAGTTTGAGTGATGTTTTTGTATAGTAAAAATACTTTTTTTTAAAACAATTTATTTTTTTTATTTGTTAATAAAATGAGATTTTAGTTTATATTTTATAATATAAAAAAATAATGAATACTTCAAAAACTATAACAACGCTCACAGGAGGAAATTTATATTATATTTTTCTGGCGGGAGCACATAAAATTATCGAGCATCAAAAAGAGTTGAACGATATAAATGTTTTTCCTGTTCCTGATGGTGATACAGGAACAAATATGGCCTCAACTATTCGTTCAATTATTGAAAGAATAAAGCCGGATAAATCCTATAAAGAAACCGCTGAATCGATTGCCAATGCAGCTTTAGATGGTGCTCGTGGGAATTCAGGAGTTATTTTTGCCCAGTTTCTTTACGGAACAAGCAATGAAACCTGTGATTGTCAGGAAATGAGCATTGAAAAGTTTGCTCTGTCAGTTAAAAATGCGGTTGATTATATTTACGAAGCTATTTCCGAGCCTGTTGAAGGAACCATGCTAACGGTTATACGTGAATGGGCTGAACATATCTATTCCAGCAAAGAAAAAGTGAAGGATTTTCAGGAGTTATTGATTGGTTCATACCAGGTAGCAAAGAAATCATTGGGCGAAACGACCAATAAGCTACAGATGCTTGCTAAATCAAAAGTTGTTGACGCTGGAGCAAAAGGCTTTGTTTTGTTTCTCGAAGGTATTTTAGAGTTAGTTAAAACAAAAGATATTCGTAAATTAATTATCTCAAAACAAGATACGATTGATATTTCTTTTGATGATTCAATTTCTCATGAAACGCTTACCTATCGTTTTTGTACCGAAGCGCTTATTAAAGCGGAGAAAATTGATAAAACAGAATTAAGAAATATTATTAAAAATTACGGAGATTCACTGGTAATTGCCGGCTCAGATAAAATGGTCCGCATTCATATTCATACCGATCAACCCCAAAATCTTTTTAATGCAATAAAAGATTTTGGGGTAATGACCTATCAGAAAGCGGATGATATGTATCGGCAATATGAAGTTGCCCATCAACGAAAACACAGAATTGCGCTTGTTACTGATTCTGCTTGTGATTTGTCGCCTGAATTAATCGATCATCATCAAATTCATTTTGTTCCGATTAATATATTTATTGGCGAGAACCATTACCTGGATAAGGTTACGATGCATCCACAGAATTTTTACGACCTGGTGGACCAGAGTAAAGAATTTGCCAAAACATCACAACCCAACGAAAAAGCATTTGAAAATTTATATGCATATCTGTCTTCGCATTATGATTCGATCATTGCTATTCATCTAACCAGTAAGTTTAGCGGCACTTTTCAGAATAGTATGAAATCTGCTGCAAAAATAAGTAAGGAATTCGATAAAAAAATAACAGTCATAGATTCGCGAAATCTTTCTGGTTCTTTAGGGTTGATTACCTTAAGAATAGCTCAGGAAATTGAAAAAGAAAAAAGCCATGAAGAAATTGCTCAACAGGTGGAATCCTGGATTAACCAATCTAAAATTTTAGTTAGTGTTAAGAATTTAAAATACATGGTTCGTGGCGGCCGGGTAAGTCCGATGAAAGAAAAAATAGCCTCCTTTATGAATGTAAAACCCATTGTTTCAATGAATCCGGATGGAACATCAGCACTTTTTGATAAGGCCTTTAGCCAGAAAGGGAATATGAAAAAAGTTATCAAACATATTGAAAATCATCTCGAAGAGAAAAAATTGTGGAATTATATTGTATTGCATGCCAACAACCCGGAAGGAGCTAACTGGTATATTGATAAAATGAAACTATTAACCGGAAAAGATCCTGTTTCGGTCGTAAATATCTCACCGGTTATTGGTTTAAGTGCCGGACGTGGGGCTGTTTCTGTAGCTTATATGGTTGAGTAGTTTTTAATTCCTTAGTAATTAAAATTTTTTTCTTCGGGCATTACAATCCATAAAATAATATAAACAATAATACCCGGGAATGCTGCACTGAAAATGCTTATAACTAAATATAAAATACGTACTAATCCAATATCCCAGCCTAAATATTCGGCAATGCCGGCACAAACACCTGCAATCACCTGGTTATGCGAACGGGTAAGTCTTTTTTGATAAGTCATGGGCAATCATTATTTAAAAATAAATTTAAAAAATTATTTTCACAAAATAGCGAATTAATAACTATATTTACAGTAATGTTTAATTAAATTATATATTCAAATATGAAACATAATAGTATACAAAGGATTTTAGTTATTTTTTTAGGGTTAATTATGATTACAGGATGTAAAAACACAGAGAATATTCAACCCCCTGATGCACAAAAGAAACCAAAAGAGTTAACAATTCATGGAGATACAAGGATAGATAACTATTATTGGTTAAACGACCGGGATAACCCGGAGGTTATTGAGTACCTTAAGGCTGAAAATAAATATACTGAATCTGTTTTAAAGCCTACCGAAGATTTTCAGGATAAGCTTTTTAATGAAATGAAGTCGAGAATAAAAGAAACAGATCAGTCTGTTCCTTACTTTTTTAATGGATATTACTACTATACCCGTTACGAGAAAGGAAAAGAATACCCATTTTATTGCAGGAAAAAAGGAACCCTCGATGCTGAAGAGGAAGTGATGCTAAATGTGAATAAAATGGCTGAGGGATATGATTTTTATCGGGTAACCGGCATTAATGTTAGTCCTGATAATAAATTGCTTGCTTATGGAGTAGATACTGTAAGCAGAAGAAAATATACCATTTATGTTAAAAACCTGGAGACCGGTGAATTATTATCAGAAAATATTCCGGTAACAAGCGGTTCTGTTGCCTGGGCTAATGATAATAAAACATTTTTTTATACAAAAAAAGATGAAGTTACTCTTCGGTCAAATAAAATATTTAAACATACATTGGGAGATAGCTATCAATCCGACCAGGAGATTTATCACGAAGCAGATGAAACTTTTAGAACCAATATTTATAAATCCAAGTCTCAAAAGTATTTGATTATTTCATCAGGTAGTACATTATCCAATGAATATAGGATTTTAGATGCCGATAATACTGATGATGATTTTAAGGTATTGCAACCGCGTGAGCGTGGCCTGGAGTATAGTATCGCCCATTCCGGGGATTATTTTTATATCAGAACCAACTTAAACGCTAAAAACTTTCGTTTAATGCGTACTCCGGTTCATAAAACTAATAAAAAGTTCTGGAAGGAAGTCATTCCTCACCGTACTGATGTTTTTCTGGAAGGAATAGAGGTGTTTAATAACTACCTTGTGGCTGAAGAGCGTAAAGATGGCTTAAACAACATAAGAATAATTAACCAGGTGACAGAAGATGAGCATTATATTAACTTTGACGAAGAGGTATATATGACTTATGTTTCAAATAATCCGGAAATGGATACTGATATCTTGCGTTTTAGTTATACCTCGATGACCACCCCGGCTTCTACCTACGATTATAACATGAAAACCCGTAAGCGTGAATTGAAGAAACAACAGGAAGTACTGGGCGATTTTGACCCTTCAGACTATGAAACCAAAAGATTGTGGGCGACTGCTGATGATGGCACTAAAATTCCAATGTCTCTTGTATATCGAAAAGGGATAAAGTTAGACGGTAATAATCCGGCACTAATATATGGTTATGGTTCATATGGTGCAACCATGAGCCCTTACTTCAGCTCAACAAGGTTAAGTTTATTAGACCGGGGCTTTGTTTATGCTATCGCTCATATACGTGGGAGCCAATACATGGGACGACAATGGTACGAAGAAGGGAAGTTATTGAAAAAGATGAACACATTTACTGATTTTAACGATTGTGCCGGGTATTTAATTGAACAAAAATATACTAATCCCGACAAATTGTTTGCTATGGGTGGTAGTGCCGGCGGTTTATTAATGGGAGCAATAGTGAATTTACAGCCTGAACTTTATAAAGGGGTGGTTGCTGCTGTTCCGTTTGTAGATGTTGTCACAACAATGCTTGATGAGAGTATTCCTTTAACTACCAGTGAGTTTGATGAATGGGGCAATCCTAAAGTTAAAGAATACTACGAGTATATGCTTTCATATTCGCCGTATGACCAGGTGAAAGCGCAGGATTACCCGGCAATGCTTGTAACTACAGGCTTACACGACTCGCAGGTACAATACTGGGAGCCGGCCAAATGGGTGGCTAAACTACGTGATGTAAAAACGGACGATAATGTATTGTTGTTACATACCAATATGAAAGCTGGTCATGGAGGTGCTTCAGGTCGATTCGAAGCATTGAGGGAAACCGCAATGGAGTATGCTTTTATTTTCCAACAATTGGATATTAAAGAATAATACTGTTTTTTTTTATCTTAAAAGCCTGTTAAAAGTTTAGCAGGCTTTCTTTTTTGATGATTTTTTTGTAATTTGTATAAAATAATAAATTAAATATAAACAAGATGAAGCATCGATTTTTAACAGGATTTACCGTAGGTTTTATCATCGCATTTTTAGGCGATATAATCATTATATCATCTGACGTAAGAAGCTTTTGGGCCAGAATTATTTTATTTCTAATTGGCGTTGCAATATTTGCTATTCTTTGGTTTATAAGAAAACGACCCGAAAAATAAAATCAACTGGTTTTTATTTGCTTTTGATTTCTTTGGTAATAAATCCAAAATGTATAAATGAGTAGTAATACTCCTGTTATGAAAATCAACCATGGAAACTTATAGGGAATATACTGTACCGATAAATCAAAAAGTTTATCGCTGAATGATTTATGTCGAATTTCCTGAACAGAGATATTTTGTGTTAAGAATCGGCAATAATCCCAAATAAATGATAAAAAAACAATAGAGGCTCCTGCAAACAGTAAAAGCCACTCTTTTTTTATGATTTTGGATTGGTATCCAGTTTTTAAGTTAAAATGATAGATTATCATCGAAAGAATAATCATTAATACAGAGATAATAACAGGCGTAATTACCGGCCCTGTCCAGGTAACAGGGATTAAAAATAAAATATCCCAGGTCATTACACTGTCAGGCCATCCCAAAAACAGCCATAAGTGGATATAATATACAATATCCCATACAGCAAACATGAATAAAAACCATGCAAATCGCTGTGAAAAGTTTTTTCCGGCTATTATGGCAACACTTAAAAGCATACAAAGTGATGCCAGTTCTCTTACCAACTCTGTAATGGCAATATAATTTTCCATTGGCTGTAAAGGAAAAGAAAACCCTCCGGGATAATAAAGCGCTCGTAAATAAACTACAACTGAGCCTTCGAATATTCCCATCGAAAGTGCAAAAAGGGTAATCCACAGGATTATTTTGTGCTTTTTGTAATTCATGGTATTAACTTTTTGAATATTTTAAAAGTAATGCAGATATTGGAAAATATCAAATATTAATTTATGAATACGTCAGGTTTAATGTTAATTTTGCAAGGTTAATCTGATAAATAACAAGGAAGTGTTATATCCTGAGAATTTCGAAAATAAAATAGGGTTTGATAAAATCCGTGAGATGCTTAAAGGAGGTTGCCTGAGTAACCTTGGGCGAAACCGTGTGGATAAAATTCGTTTCTCGAAAAATTATACGTTTATTCAAACCCTGGTAAGCCAGGTAGATGAGTTTAAACAAATAATGGCCATGGAAGATGATTTCCCGTTAAATCATTTTTTCGATGTTACCGATGGCATAAAAAAAATACGGGTCGAAGGAACCTATCTGTTACCCGAAGAATTATTTGACCTTAAACGTTCGCTTGAAACCATCAGATCAATTCTGAAGTTTTTTAAAGCACGCCGGGAAGAAGAAAAATATCCCTACTTACAGCGATTGACTGAAAATGTTAAGTTGTATCCTTTTATTTTTGAGCGTATTGACAGGATTATTAACAAGCTGGGTAAAATAAAAGATAATGCATCGCCTGAATTGGGTACTATCCGTAAAGAAATTAATCATAAAGAGAGTACGGTATCCAAACGATTACATGCTATCCTTAAAGAAGCTCAAAAATCGGGGATTGTAGAACAGGATATTAGCTTATCCATTCGCGACGGAAGAGCCACTATTCCGGTAGATGCCTCCAATAAACGCAAAATTAAAGGGTTGATACTCGACGAATCAGCAACCGGCAAAACTGCATATATTGAGCCGACAGAGATTGTTGAGCTGAATAATGATATTCGTGAACTTTATTACGCTGAAAAGCGCGAAATTATTAAAATTCTTACTTCGTTTGCCAATGATTTAAGGCCTTATAGCGATGATTTATTATTGGCTTATGAATTTATGGGTACCATCGATTTTATCCGTTCAAAAGCCCTGCTGGCTAATAAATTACACGGGATAAAACCGGTTTTTGTCAATCGACCTTATCTGCAATGGAAACAAGCCATCCATCCTTTATTGTTTTTATCTTTTAAAGACGAAAACCGGAAAGTAGTTCCTTTAGATATTGAATTGAATAATGATAATCAAAGGATATTGTTGATTTCCGGGCCTAATGCCGGAGGTAAATCAGTTTGTTTACAAACGGTCGGTTTATTACAATATATGTTTCAGTGTGGATTATTGGTTCCTATGCATGACAACTCTGAAATAGGAATTTTTCAGCATCTGTTTATTAATATTGGCGATGACCAGTCCATAGAAAATGATTTAAGTACTTACAGCTCCCATTTGATGAATATGAAATATTTTATCAAATCATCCAATCAAAAAACATTACTGCTGATTGATGAATTTGGTTCGGGTACTGAACCTATGTTGGGTGGCGCTATTGCTGAATCTATACTGGATGCTTTAAATCAGAAAAAAACATTTGGTGTAATAACAACCCATTATACCAACCTTAAACATTTTGCATCATCGGCACAGGGCATTGAAAATGGTGCTATGCTTTTTGATACCGATAAGATACAACCATTGTTTAAACTATCGATAGGAGAGCCCGGTAGCTCTTTTGCTTTTGAAATTGCCCGTAAAATTGGCTTGCCCGAGGATATTTTGCAATCGGCAACAGCTAAAATTGGTAAGGACCACATTAATTTTGATAAAAACCTGAAAGATATTATTCGGGATAAGCGTTATTGGGAATCGAAACGGGAAAGTGTCCGTAAATCGGAAAAAAAACTGGATCAACTGATTGCTAATTATTCATCGGAGTTAGAAGATGCCGAGAAATCCCGAAAGGAAATTTTGATAAAAGCGAAAGAAGAAGCGCAACAAATGCTTGACGGGGTAAATAAGCGAATTGAAAATACTATTCGTGAAATCCGCGAAAGCCAGGCTGAAAAAGAAAAAACAAAAAATGTCCGTAAACAGTTGGCTGACTTTAAAGAGCAGGTAGAAAATATTGATAGCAGAGAAGAGGGAAAAATACAGCGAAAAATTGAAAAGCTGAAAAATCGGGAAAAGAAGAAGAAAGAGTCAAAACAACCGGTTAAGGAAAATCAAAAACCGGAAAAAAAGCCCGATATTCTTGAAAAAGGAGATAAAGTAAGGCTACATGGGCAGGAAACAGCAGGAGAGGTGTTGGATGTGAACGGACAGAGCATTATGGTAGCTTTTGGCAATATGATTACTACGTTGGATAAAAAGAGGCTGGAAAAAATTTCAGAGAAACAGTATCAACAGTTCGCTGGTACTGATGGTCAGACCTCTTCAACAAAATGGGATTTTGGCGAAAAACGATTGAAATTTAAACCGGAAATTGATGTCCGCGGCAAACGAGCCGATGAAGCCTTGCAGGCGGTTCGCGACTTTATTGATGAGGCTATGGTAATCAATATCGGAACCGTGAAAATCTTACATGGCAAAGGAGATGGAATTTTACGCCAGCTCATCCGTCAATACCTCGAAACGGTTGATTTGGTCAAAAACTACCACGATGAAAGCGTTCAGTTTGGAGGCTCGGGAATTACCATTGTAGAATTTGAATGATGAATAAATTTTGTAAATTTGAATAAACCAAAACCTCAAAAAAATTGATACTGATTTATTCATCTCAAAAAACACCAAGGCTCGAGTATATTTTAAAATTCATTTTTAACAATATATATGATGTTCCATTTAATATTGTTAGTGATAAAGATGAATTTATAAGCTCTAATTTGCCTAAAATTAATTATTCAACCCGGCACTTTGAAAATTGTATTCATATTGAACCGGCTGAATTGCTTTTCGAATCAGATATTCTGCAGAAGAAGATGGAGGTTTCTGAGTGGAATGGAGGGAAAATATTTTTCGAGACCCATAGCGAGGCTGATATCCCATTTGACCTGTTTGCTGCAAGTTTTTATTTAATTAGTCGTTACGAAGAGTATCTGCCATTCAGCGCCGATCAGCACGGACGGTTTGAAGCCAGCCAGAGTTTGGCAGGGCAAAACGGGTTTTTATACGACCCCGTGGTTGACCAATGGGCTTGTATGCTGGGCGAAATGCTTAAACAAAAATTCCCGGGATTTAAAACCTGTGAGCGGGAATTTAATTATATATCCACCATTGATGTGGATAATGCTTATGCCTATTTGTACAAAGGAACCGTACGCACATTGGGAGCTGCTATGCGCGATTTGTTTAAGCTCGATGTGGACGAAAATATCAAGCGCTTTCAAACGCTCCATGGAGAAAAAGATCCTTTCGATACGTATGGTTACCTCGATGCTTTGCATCACAAATATAAAATAGACCCGATTTGGTTTTTTTTGGTTGGAAATTATAATACCTACGATAAAAATTTACCCTTGGATAATGAAGCATTCCAGCAACTGATAAAAGAAATTGCACAACGGGCAGAGATTGGTATTCATCCGTCGTATGAATCGAATAAACGATATAGTCAGCTGAAAAAAGAGTATGATTATTTGTCAGGGATTATAAAAAGGCCTGTTACCAAAAGCAGGCAGCATTATTTAAAACTAATGTTTACCGAGACCTATCAAAACCTGATAAGATTGGGAATAAAGCAGGATTATACCCTGGGTTATGCTACCGATGTTGGTTTTAGAGCCGGAACCTGCACTCCGTTTAATTTTTACGATTTGTACAATGAAAAAGAAACTGAACTAAAAATTTTTCCTTTTCATGTAATGGATACCACCCTGAATCAATATTTAAAATTAGATGTTGAAACAGCGGTACAAAGAATCGAAGAAATTATCCGCAAAGTAAAGGAGGTAAACGGAACTTTTATCAGTCTGTGGCATAACGAATCAGTCAGCGATCATGGACACTGGAAAGGGTGGGAGCCTGTGTATAAAAAAATGTTGGAAATAATTTTTGAGAAATAATTTAATCTTCTACTTATGACTGCTTTTATGAAATTTAGGTTACTGCTGGTAATAATTATGTTGTCTTTAGTCGTAATCACTTTTTTTTATGTTGATTATGCTGATTTATCTATTCAGAACAACCGGACAGAGTATCTATCGGTTACCACCGGGTTGTTAATAGCAGGAATAGGGTTGTGGTCTAATAAAATAGAGGTTAAGCGCAATAATAGGGATAAAAAATAATTCGAGCATTTTAAAGAATGAGTTATCGGAACGTAAGAAATTTTTTTATTATAATAATAGATACATTACTGTCCGATAAAAAATAAATAGAATCAAGGCTACAGAATGTATTCAATATTTTTATCTGACAACAGTGTAATAGATAAGAATATTTTTTCGTTATATCGATAAATTTAATAATAAATGATTATGAGAAAACAACTTTTTTATTTTGGATTACTTTGTACTTTTTTTATTCTTTTTACAGGATTTAAACCCGGAGATGATAAACGTTTTGTAAAGTTTGATGATGGTTTATATGCTTCAAAATTTGAAGTTACAAATGGTGAATATAAGCTATTTATCGATCACCTTAAGAATGAATATGCTATCGAAGAATTGAAAGATTTGCTGCCGGACTCTACTTTATGGACTGAAAAATTTGATCATTCTTTTAATGAACCTTTTGAATATATGTATTACTGGCATCCGGCTTACAATAATTATCCATTAGTAAATATCAGTAAAAAAGCTATAGAAAAATATTGTGACTGGTTAACAGAGCAATATCAAACCCGTTCTAAAAGAACCTTTAAGAAAGTCATCTTCAGGCTTCCTACAGAAAAAGAGTGGATGCTTTCTGCATCCCCTTTACCAGACCATCGGCTTCCATGGTATGGAAATTTCTCGTATCGTGTAAATAAAAAAGATGAGATTATTTATCTGGCAAATCTTAAGTATAAAAATTATGCTTCAGATAGTTACGATTATGTTAAGGATATGGCATTAATTTGTGCTTCTGTAGGAAAATACCCCGAAAACAGACTGGGTATCTATGATGTTATAGGCAATGTGGCCGAATTAACCAGCGATAATACCATAAAAGGAGGTAGTTGGTATAATACACTTACTGATTGCTATATCGATAAGACACAGAACTATGAACTTCCCGATCCAAGGGTTGGTTTTCGTTTGGTTATGGAGGTGGTTGAGAAATAAGCATCCTCAATTTTTATAATTTTTTTAATGTGTTAACAATAAATCACCAGCAAAGCGCACAAATCGACAAAAAAACTATAGAATAAATCCATCGAAAATTCCCATAACGGAATAGCATATGCCCTTTCCTGGTATCTCGATAGAGTTTATAGGACAGGGTTTAGATTTTATAAACCAGTTCGGTTAATTATTTATTTTTTATATTATTGTGCAATTAATGGTTGATATATATATAATTGCTTATGATTAAAAGAGAATTATACTATCTTTTAAATCCTAAATTAAGAAGAACTGTCAGGAGATTTTATTATTATCCCTCAGACTTTATCGATAGTATTTTAGGGAGAAGGGATAAGTTAATACCACCCAA
>Ga0102943_1000387_pt1 | contig 29853 bp, 29 predicted proteins | sample SalPonC_black_MG_FD_78174 | JGI IMG/M metagenome (GOLD analysis project Ga0102943, IMG submission 78174) | Salt pond soil microbial communities from South San Francisco under conditions of wetland restoration - Salt Pond MetaG... | ecosystem: Environmental > Aquatic > Marine > Intertidal zone >...
AGCTAAAGGAAGAATTCATGGTTAAACGAGAAGATCTCAAACGTATCAACATGCTCCGGGGGGTACCAGACCACCTGCTCGATATTCTCAGCCAAGAGGCCCAGCTGAATATCTTTGGCAGTGACACCCAATTGTTTACCGTTGGGGAGAAGATCGACACTTTTTATCTGATGATCATGGGACAGGTGGCCCTGAAGGTTGCTTTGACGCCTGAGGTGGACGTGATACTGGACAACCTGCAGTCCGGAAGAACCTTTGGTTCGTCAGCCCTGGTTGAGGGGGCCACGGCATCCTATACAGCGGTGTGCCAGGAACCCTGTGAAGTGGTGACCTTGTACGGTCCCCGCCTCAAAGAGTTGTTTGAAAAGAACCAGGAACTGGCCTATTATGTGATGACCGGGGTTGCCGGACAATACAAGCGTACCATGGACAGACGGGCCCGGATGATCATCAAGACCCTGGAGGAAAATCCTGAACTCAAACAGGGTATCAATGACCTGGAAACCTTGACGCCGGTCTATTAGTCACCTGGAAGGAAACCAATTGCATACTATGATTGATATCAAAGCGCTGAAAAAGATAAATTTTTTAAGGGACCTGCCCGAGGATGTTCTGGAAAGCATTGCTGAGGTGGCCCAGCTGGAAACCTTTGACGAGGAAGCCATTCTCATCCGGCAGGACCAGGATATGCACCTGATCCACATGCTGGTGTCAGGGCGGATTTTTCTCAACTGCAGGGCGACTGGGGGCCGAAGCCTGACCCTGGATGAACTGAAACCAGGGCAGACCTTTGGGGTCTCAGCCCTGCTTGAAAATTCTCCATCCACCTATACTGCTGTCTGCGCAGAGCAGTGCACGATCATCACCCTGGCATCGGCCCAGATGCACCAATTGTTTAAAAAAGACTATACCATCGGATATACTATGATGCAGCGTGTGGTTGAGACATTCAAGGTCCGGCTGAACAGGCATACAGAACAATTTCTTAAATCCCTGGCCCATCATCCGTCCATTCCAGGGGCCCGCCAGAATGCCTGAGCCCTTAGACGGCTCAGGCAAGACCATTTTTTTCACAAAGACAAAATCCCCCTCTACCGGCCGGTAGAGGGGGATTTTGCTGTTTTGACGTTGAAAAAGGGTCAGGTCAGATCACTGACCAGGTCAAAGAGGTCGGCAAGACGGATAATGCCCACGACCCTGTCCTTGTCTTTTACCAGCAGGGACTGGTGACAGCCCAGGATAAACTGGTGCAAGGCTTCTGCCAGTGGGGCGTTCAGGTCGACATATTCTTCAGAGCCCGGCCTGGACATGATTTCCTTGACCAGAAGGCCAGAGGCCTGTTTGACAAGGGCTTCCATGGGCTCATCCCACAGTTCCAGCCGGTCTACCAAAGAGTGGAGAAACTCGTAGTTGAACCCGAATCTGGACAATCCAATGGCTTCGGTATCTTCGGCACGTTCAAACTGGTGGTATTTGGGTTCCAGGGCCTTGAGAATTCCCCGGTAGCCCAGTTTACCCACGATACGCTTGTTTTCTCCAAAGACCAGGACCGCCCGGTGCCGGTGACGGATGTCCGGGGTGGTCTGGGCCTGTTTCAGGGCATGGATGACCTGGGCCAGGGTATCTGTTTCTTTGACCGTGGCATAGTCGGACAGCGGGATCATCAGTTCTTTGACTTTTGTTTTTTTCATTGGTCTTATTCCTTCTTTTGCCGGGTGGTTAATTGCTGAGAATGGGCATGCCCATCAGACCCCACAGAAAAATAGAGGCCCCGGTGACCACCATCAAAAGGACACTGGCCGGGATGCCGTACAAGAAAAACTCACCCGTGGTAAATTGTTTTGAATCGTAGGCAATGGCATTGGGTGCAGCACCCACCAGAAGAAGAAAGGGCATACCTGCCACCACAAGGGCGGAGAACAGGATGACCTCCGGCGCCACCCCCAGGTAGGGGGCAATGACAAGGGCCACGGGCAGGGATATGGCAATGGCAGCCACATTCATGATGAAGTTGGTCATCATCATGATAAAAAAGGCGATGCTCATGACAAAGACGAACCAGTGGGACTCCTGGAACATGGTCAGCCAGTTGATGGCCAGCCATTGGGCCGCACCGGTTTCCCACAGGCAAAAGCCAATGCTCATGGCACCGCCGAACAACAGGATGATGTTCCAGGGAATGCTTTCAAGATCCTTGATGTCAAGGATTTTGAATACAAAGAACAATACGGTGGAAACCAGAATGATGGCGTTTTTATCCAGCTGTGAAATGGCCGGGATAAACTGCTTGACGGACATAACCCCGATGCACGAGAAGATGATGGTTGCAGCCAGGATCTCCTGGCGGGTGACGCCGCCCATGGCTTTGCCCAGGGTTTTTGCCTTTTCCCGCAGCCCGGGGATCTGTTTTTTCTCAGGCTTGAAAAAGATCATGAAAAAGCCCCACAGCAGAAAGGTCATGGCCCAGCCCACCGGAAACATATAATAGGTAATCTCGAAAAAGGTGACCTCCCGGCCCACAATGTCCTTGAAAAATCCGATGGCCACTGCCCCCCGGGCAGCGCCCAGAAGGGTGACAATGGAACCGGCACCAGCCACAAAGGCCATGCCCATGAAAAGGCCCTTGCCGAACCTGGTGGGGCCTTCCTCGTCAGTGTACATGCCGTAGATGGTCATCAGCAGAGGAAACATGGTGGCGGCCACGGCGGTATGGGCCATGATATGGGTCAGGGCTGCCGTGACCACAAAACAGCCCAGGTATATCATGGAGGTTTTTTCGCCCACAATCGCCAGCATCTTATAGGCCAGCCGCTTGGTCAGCCCGGTTTTGGTAAAGACCATGCCGATGACCAGGGAGCCGAAGATAAAGAGAACCGACGGGGTCATGAAGTCTTTGAGGGCCTTTTCCGCCGGCCGGACCATGAACAGCACCTGCAAGGCGCCAAGGGTCAGGCTGGTGATGCCGATGGGCACCACCTCAAAGACCCACCAGGTGCCGGCCAGAAGAAATATGGCAATGGCGCCCTTGCCTTCGGGGCTCAGCAAAAAGCGTTGGCCTGTGGGATCCACCGCATCGGGCCAGGACGGTGAATAATTCACAATACAAAACAGGGAGACCCCTATCATGATAAACAGGATGCGTTTCCAATCCACCGTGGATAAATTTGTCGTTTCAGTTGTCATTTGAGGTTTACACTCCTTTCAATGCGCTATTGAGTTCGGCTTGGTTCTGTTTTTATGTGTTTGAAACCTGTTTTCCACAAGGACAAACGGTTTATATTTCTTTGTTTATCTGTATCCTATCAGGCCCTGCCTGTCGAGCCCGGCAAATCATAGGCCTTGATCATCTGGCTTTTATAGTAGTTTGCCCCGATCCGGGTTTTGACAGAGACCACCCCAGGGACCTGTTTGGCCGAGGTGAGGATCTCTGACTGGGTCTGGGGCAGGTTCATTCTTTTTCTTTCAATGGTCACAAGGACATGGCCTGCCTGGGCACGGACCTTAAGCCCCCCTCCCAGGCGGGCCAGAGCCAGCTGGACAGCAGCTGAAATACACAGATCTGCCACCTGCTGTGCCCTGGGTTCCCTGCCGGCACAGGGCGGGGCTGACACGGCTGCCTGGATAAGGGCGGCGGCATTGGCTGTTTGGTCATCCATATCCAGAACCAGGTCATAGAGAGACGCATCCCAGATTGAGGCGTTTTTAAGTGTCCTTACCCATTGATCGGCCCGCTGGTCTGCCTGTTCCAGCTTCTGCCCGGCAATCTGTTGTGAATAGCCTTTGAGCCGGATTGCATGCCCCAACCTGGACGCCCTGGCAGATACAGCCAGGACCCGCAGCACATGGGTCACCCAGCCCGGTATAAGATGGCAGATGGTGCCTGGGAATATGCAGTTGTCTTGTGCCGCAAGGTCGGCCAGGGTTTTTTCAAGGGCGGCCATGGCCTTTTCCCGCTCATGGGTAAAATTGTTATAGGCAATGGGGCTGACCTGGACCACCCGGGTCAACAGATCCAAGGAGATCTGATGGTCCCGGGCGGTTTTTTCAATGACGTGGTCATCATCGTATGCACGCAGATCCATAAGGCTTTTCAGGTCTTTCAGCAGCCCCTGTGTATCTGTAAACAATGGCGTTGTCAAAGCAATAACCGGCATAGGTCCTCATTGTCCGTATCAATCCTTGGTGTCTTCGAGAGTAGAGCAAAGAGCGTGCCATGTATTTAACCTGTTGTAATCAATGAATATTAATTTTTGTTGATATGGGTTTTGAAACAAAACGATACATTACGAAACAAAACTCTTGAAACAGAATGAAACAATCGGGGCCGCTTAAATCTTTTTTCCCTCTACCTGCCGGTCCTCAAGGATATCCCCGGAGGCCAGCTGGTTGGTCTGCCAGCGGATAAAGGCCAGGTCCCATGCCCCAGCCACTGAATCAAAGACGTCAACCCCCTTCCATTGGAGAAATTCAAAATATTCTTCTTCCATGGCCCCGCAGATCAATGTGTCAATGTTTTCAGCCAGTAAAAGGTGGCATAGTTCTTCGGCCGAGGATCTGGGCAGGAGGATGGATTTTTTATCCAAAATCTCTGAGCGTCCTTCGCTTTTGATGATCAGGATCTCGGTGGCCAGATCAAATCTGGGGATAATCCGGTTGTCTTTTAAGGGAATGGCTGTCTTTGACATGGCTGCTATTGGATATTGTATTTTCTGATGTTTCGCCACAGGGTGCTGCGGCTGATACCTAAGCGTCTGGCTGCTGCTTGTTTTTTTCCGCCGGATGCTTTAAGGGCCTCTAAAATCATCTCCCGGTGAACCTGGGACCATGTGGCCGTCGGCGACATGTCTTTTTCCTGGGCCCTAAGCACCTGGGGAGAGGGGGCTTTGGGTGCCGGTATCCGATTGGGCGGCAGGGTCGGACTGGGGCTGCTGTCAAGAAGATAGGCCGGCAGGTTCTGGGTCTCTATCTGTGGGCTCTGGGTGACATTGACCGCATACTCCACAATGTTTTTCAACTCCCGGATATTTCCCTCATACCCGTATGTCATGAGGCAGGCCAGGGCATCTGTGGAAAACCCGTCCAGATCTTTGCTGATGAGCCGGGTGTAGTGGCTGAAAAAATGGTCAAGGAGCAGGCGGATATCCCCTTCCCGTTCCCGCAGGGGCGGCAGGTGGATCCGGGCCACATTCAGCCGGAAGAGCAGGTCCTTGCGGAATTTTCCCTGGTCCACCATTTCTTCCAGGTTTCTGTGGGTGGCGGCCAGAATCCTTACATTGGCGTCAAATCCTTTGGTACCGCCCAAGGGATAGATGACCTTGTCATCCAGAAAGGTCAGCAATTTGACCTGAAGGGCCAGGGGAAGGTCCCCGATTTCCGTGAGAAAAATAGTGCCGTTGTGGGCCAGCTTAAACCGCCCGGGTTTGTTTTCAACCGCTCCTGTAAACGCCCCCTTTGTATGGCCGAAAAGCTCGGATTCCAGAAGGGTCTCCGGCAGGGCCCCGCAGTTGATTTTAATGAAAGGGCCGGCGGCCCGCTGGGATGTCTGGTGGATGGCTTCGGCCACCAGGTCCTTGCCGGTCCCGGTCTCCCCGGTGATAAGGATCGAGGTTTCGCTCTGCGCCAGCATGGGCAGGGTCTGAAAGATGGACGCCATTTTTTCACACCGGCCGATAATGTTGGCAAAGCTGTAGGCCGCCTCCTGGTCCAGGGTCCGGCTTGCCTTGGATGTCAGGTTTTCAACGGTTTCAATATACCCGGTTATTATGCCGTCTGTGTCCAGAATAGGGGCGCAGGTCAACTGGATGGGCAGTTTCTGCCGGTCCATGTTTATGATATCGCTTTGGCAGGTAATGGATCTATGGGTGCCGTTCATGGTCAGTACAGGACAATTGGTGATGCAGGCGCCGCTTCTGAGGATATTGCCGCAGTGAATGCCCAAGGCTTTTTTGATGTCCATGCCGGTGATGGCCTGAAAGTGCTGGTTCAGGTGAACCACCCGTCTGTCAGTGTCTAATACAATAACGCCCAGGGGGATTTCATCCAGAAGCTGGACAAAGTCAAGGGGGCGGCTCATCAGGGTTTGAATATGGGGAAACGGACGCATTTAAGATCCTCTAAAGGCACCATGGCAATGAAACCGAACCTACCACCTCTGGCCGGTCTTTTCAAATAAAATTCATGTCAGACAGGGTCATTTGGCAACATTGGTGTTGCAATTTTTAATGGGGTTGGGTTATGTTTTTTACCTGCGTTATGAAAATGGGATTCGGGGAATGCGGTTATGGAAGAAACCAAAATTAAGATAGGAATAGGGACGCATGGAAAATATTAAACTATTGATTGAGCGGATTATCAGCCGGGCCAACGCCAATTTAAAAGAGTATGATTTTGATACCAGAAATTTTGTGGTCAATACCATTGACTATGAGAAACTGGTGAAGTTTTATTGTTTTTACGGGATCACCTCATATCATCCTTTGTTTTTTCTCTTTAAGAATTCAAGCATGGCCGGGTCCTATTTTCTGGGCAAGGCCAATGTCAAGCAGTCCTGCATCTACAAGAGTGATGTCAGAGGAGACGAGCTCAAGCGCAAGGGGGATGTCATGGACAAGGCCAATCCCCTTCCCCTGGTTGAGGATGAGATCATCATTATCACAAGCTCTTTGCTGTATAAAACCCTGGTCCACTCCAACTCCCACAATCCAGAGACCCCGGAAGAGTTCAGCATCCGGAACACCGTGGCCACCCACTATGCCAACATCCACGGGTCCACCATGGAGGGCTGTTTTCTGGGTCCCTTTTCAACCGTGGACCTGATGAACCTGCACTCCTGCATTGTAGGAGAGTTTTCCTATATTCAGGCTGGGGAGTTCTTTCACAAAAAGATCGACCCCGGGGTGGTCTGGATAGAAAACAAGGATTTCAAGTTCAAATATCAGCATGACCAGGCCGTTCTGGACAAGTATATCGGCGTCAATGACAAGGGCCAGCCCAGGGGGGTGATCTATGATTTTGTGGCTGAAAAGGAACGGGACTATGAACGCTTGTTTGATGTGGTTGACCTGGAACCCATCAAGGCCCCTGAAAGCTCTGCGGTGAACCGGTACGCCGTAATCAAGGGCAAAACCAAGATCGGAGAGAATGTTCTGGTTTCCCAGCGGGCCTTTCTTGACGGTGCCAGGATGGGCAATGGGTCCAACGCCCAGGAAAACACCTTTATTATCAATTCCCACCTTGAGGGGATGAATGTGACTGCCCACGGCGGAAAAATCATCAACGCCTTTGTGGGCCTGAAAACCTTTGTGGGATTCAACTGCTTTCTCCACGGCAAAAAAGATGCCTGCCTGACCATAGGAAAGGGCAGTATCGTTGCCCCTCATACCATTATTGATATCACCGAGCCTTTGACCATTCCGGAAAACCATGTGGTCTGGGGATACATCTGCTGTGAGGCGGATCTGGCAACGAATACGGTGCCCATTGAAGCGCTCAAAGGGGTCCGGGGCAATGAGACCATGGGCAAGATGAGTTTTTCCGGATCAGGCCAGGTCTTTGTGGAATCCTTTGCCAACCGGATTGAGCATATCCTGGAGCTGAACGGGGCCTATTGCAACTATGACGGTGAATGTAGCGGTCATGCCCAGGATGATCAGCAGATTGCCTTTAATACCCTGCAGCCATACCGGATCGGGGAAAATGCCGGCATCTATCCTTCTATCCGTATCGAACCCTAGCCGTTCCAAAATCGGATCCATTCATAAGAAAACAGGGCAGTTATCCGGCCCTGTTTTCTTGTGTCCGCTTTCACGGTCTGGTTGGGGATCTTAAATGAGATTCAGATTCCAATTCCACAATCCCGGCCGGTTTTTAAGTGTGACCCCTTTGGGAATATGTTCTTTTAGGGTAACAAACATTTGATAGCCGGCTGTTTCAAGTTCCTGCTGCTGGCCGGACAGGTCCAGGGGCCAGTTGGGAAAGGTGTAGTAAAGGGTGTTTGCCTTACTGGTCCATGCCCCTTCTCCCTTGGGGCTGACAAAGGCCTGTCCCAGGGCCAGGTCCTGTGAAACGATTCGGGATACGGCCAGGGGCCAGTTTCCTTGGATGACGGTGCCCAGGGCAAAGGGCGCGCTGGCCGGCAGGCTCAAAAAGGTCTCCCGGTCCAGTTCCGGACTGACAATGGCCCCGGAAAAGCCCTGGGATTTGAGCATCTCAAGTGTCCGGCTGTTTGTGGCATTGCAGAAGGGGCCGGCCCAGAGGGTGAGCTGTTCTGGATTCTTGAACAATTCAATCTGCCAGGGGCTGTTGAGGACGAAATGTTTTGCCCCTTTTCTGATTGCAGCGGTTAGATAGTTTTGGCACAGATGCTCATCTTCTGGAAAGAGCAGGGGATCCAGCCACAACCAGGTTTTGCCCGGCGGCTTAATGCCGTAGCCGCCGGCACTGATCCAAAGGCCTGTGTCTTTCCGGGTGCTGCCCCCATGGGGCCTTTTTCTGAACACAGTCATATGCACCGCACCCCTGGTTTTTTTTCTTCGGGAACGGCCCGGTGTTGTGCAGGGCTTGTCTGAGCGGGCGTTGTTTTTCTCCGGCATGATCTTGATTTTTTCTTTGGCAAGCAACTGGGTTTCCAATTGGGCCAGCTGGTCTGCCAGGAAGGCCTCCCTGCGGTCTATTAAAAAGACCGGTGTGCCTTTTCGTATCTTTTTTCCCTTGGCTGTGGGCAAAAAGAACTTTCCCTTTTTAGGAATGGCCCGGGTCACTTTTTGGATGGTATGGAACGCCTCTTCCTCATAGCCGATTCTCAAAAGATCCCCGTCAAAAAGGTCTTCCCGGGTATCAAAATAGGGGGCTGACGGATTTTTTATCCGTCCGAGAAAAAGGCCTGATCCGGTTTCTGATCCTTTCACCAGAGGGGATTGTACCCTTTGGGACAACAGGTTGTAATGGGAAAACTTTCGTCCCATGGCATAGTCCAGAAAGGCCAGGGCCTCTTTTTTGCGCCCGGGTTCGTCTCTGAACAGGCGAAAGGCCTTGACCGTATAATAGACATAGTGGGGGCTTTTTTTTCGGCCTTCAATTTTCCAGGTGGTCACCTGTGGCACCTCTTTGATGATCTTGGCCAGGACATCCCAGGAAAAATCCATACACGAGAAAAATCGCTGCTTTTGACCCTTTTGCTCGTAGACCCTTCGGCAGGGCTGGACGCAACGCCCCCTGAGGGCGGATTTGCCGCCGAACCAGGAACTCCAATAGCATCGGCCGGATACAGAATAGCACAGGGCGCCGTGGACAAAAATTTCCAGATCCATGCCCTCGGGGGCGGCATCCGCCATGGTTTTGATTTCATCGATGGTGAACTCCCTTGGCAAAACGACCTTTGAAATGCCTGCCTGTCTTGCGGCGGCAAGACCTGCCGGATGGGTGCAATTGCCCAGGGTGGACAGGTGAATGTTTTTTTTAAACCCAGCGTCCCTGGCCATCTGTATCATGGCCGGATCCTGGATAATGATACCGTCCACCGGGGCGTATCTCACAATTTTGGCCAGGATACGGGAGACCTTGTCAAGCTCCCCTTGTTTGATCATGCTGTTAAAGGCCAGAAAGACCTTGACCCCTTTATCATGGGCCAGGGCTGTCAGCCGGGCCAGCTCTTCTACACTGAAATTGCCGGCCGCCATCCGGGCTGAAAATATTTTCAGCCCGCAATAGATGGCATCGGCGCCGGCTGCAAGGGCTGCCAGAAATGCTGTTTTGTCTCCGGCCGGGGCCAGGATCTGGGGTATTGGATTGGGCATGGGTGTCATGGACATTACCGCAGGGTTGAATTAAAACAAATAGTATTGCAATTTTTATCGGGTTTGTCAAAATATCCCGAGCAAAGTCCTGCGGCATATGGTGGCTGCAGGTCCGTGGCATAACCAACTCGTTAAAGGTGAACTCAATGTTTGTAACCCATGCTGAAGATGGCTATTCCAGTCCTGTGCAGGGCATTGAAATGAAACCGCTGTCCTATGGAGAAAAAACCCTGCTGGTACGGTTTAAACTGTCAAAAGGGGCAATGCTTCCCGCCCATTCCCATCCCCACGAGCAGACAGGATATTTGGTGTCGGGCAGGATTGTTCTCAATATTGACGGAGAACCCCACGAGGCTGTGCCGGGTGACAGCTGGACCATCCCGAAAGATATCAGGCACGGGGCACAGATTTTGGAAGACAGTGTGGCCGTTGAGGTGTTTTCTCCGGTGCGGGAAGACTATCTGCCGACCTGACCCTTTGCCGGGTTCAGGGGGTGCAGACCTTGCAGGGCTTGTATCCCTGGGAAATGGCCTCATCCCTGTCCGTGAACTGAAGGGTGCAGTTTTTGCCCTGGGCAAAATTGCAGGACAGGCTGTGGAACACATAGGTGTCAGTGTTGCCCAAAAATTTCGGGGAAGGTGTCTGTTCTGCTTGCGGCTCTGCCGGTTTCAAAGCTGGCTGGCTCTCTGTCTCCGGGGCTTGAGTCGGGGGATGGACCGAGTCAAAAGGCGGTGTTTCCGCCTCTTTTTCTGCCTGAAGTTCCTCATATCCCAGGTACACGGCAAGGGCGCCTCCCAGTATGAGCACCACGGGCAGTCCGCCGATAATTACCCGGACAAGATCAGTGAAAAATAATGCGGTCCCGGGCAGGCCGAGAACCACCAGCACAATACCGATGATCAATTTTTTCATGGAGAACCCCAAATTTGTATTTTCATTGACAAAGAACCAACAGCCTTTGGGCGTGGTTGGTTTTAATTATGTATTGTGAATGCCATGGGTTTGTCAAGCCGGGCAGGGTGCAAATGGTATTTCCTGCTGTTTTTTGAACTAAACTGCTGTATGATGGGGCCCAAAATTTTTATGCAACACCGGGATAAACATTGAAACCATGCAGCCCTTACCTTTTGACAATTCGGTTAAAACCCTGGCACCTGGGGATGTGATCGGCGTGGCCGCCCCGTCTTCCCGGTTTGATCCCGATACCTTGGACAAGGGGGTTGAGCGCCTCAAATCCATGGGATTCAGGGTCCGGGTGCCCCGGAATATTTATGAGACCCAGCGGTATCTTGCCGGAAGTGACAAGGCCCGGGCCCGGGTGTTGTCCGATCTGTGCCAGGACCCTGAAGTCAAAGCGGTCATCGCCGCCCGGGGGGGGTACGGGGCCATGCGGATGCTGCCTTTTTTGGACTGGAAAGACCTTGGGGTTTCTTTGACCCGGTTCATTGGTTTTTCCGATGCCACGGCCCTGATGACCTGCCTGGTGGAGAAGTCCGGGCTTGAGGTGATCCACGGTCCGAATCTGGTCTCCCTGGCTGATGCCGGGCAAAAGACCCTTGACGGAATGAAGAGGGTTTTGACCGGCCGCTTAGAGGCGCTGACCCTTTGTGACGGCCGCTGTCTGGTTATGGGAAAAGCCAGGGGCAGGCTTTTGGGAGGGAACTTGGCCACACTTTCTCATATGGTGGGGACCCGGTTTCAGCCGGATTTGTCAGGGGCCATTGTTTTTTTGGAGGATGTGGGAGAACCGGCTTACAAAATTGACCGCATGCTGACCCAGATGCGTCTGGCCGGCCTCTTTGACCGTATCCGGGGGGTGGTGACCGGTGATTTCACTGATTGTGCCAATGCCGAGTATCTGCCTGAGATCTTCATGGAGATATTCGGTCCCCTGGGGGTGCCGGTGATGACGGGGCTAGCCGCAGGCCATGGGTTGGTCAACCTGGCCTTTCCCCTGGGGCGAACGGTTGTCCTGGATACAGACGCTGCCAGGTTGAGCTGGAGCAATGGCCGGTAACTCTGGATTTGCCGAACTGGACCAGGCCATGGACAGGGCCGTGGCAGATGGGGTGTTTCCGGCCGGTGTTCTTTTATGCGCCAGAAGGGAGTCGATTTTTTATTACCGGGCGGCCGGGCGCCTTGGACAAACAGAGCCGGCCGGGCTGGATGCCGTCTTTGATCTGGCCTCCCTGACCAAGCCTCTGGCAACCGCTCTGGCCGTGGCAGACCTTATTCAAAGGGGCCGGATCAGACTTGAGACCCCGCTTGGGCAGATTCTGCATGAGACCCGGGATACCAACAAGGCTGTCATTACCATTGATATGCTGTTGCGGCACACATCAGGGCTTGCCGCCCACCGGGCGTATTATAAACAGGTTCAGACGCCGGGCAGGGCGCTTGGCCGGCCCATGATTCGGCAGATGCTCATTGATGAGCCCCTTGAGGCCCGGCCAGGTGGGCGGGAGTGCTATAGTGATCTGGGGTATATGATGCTGGCCTGGGTGGCAGAGCGCCTGTCCGGCTGTGATCTGGATCGGTATGTGACGGATCGGATTTACCGTCCTCTGGCAATTGAGCGCCTGGGATTTATTCCCCTTGATGCCCCTGTTCCGGACTGGTGCAGGCAGGCCGCGCCAACCATGGATTGTCCCTGGCGAAACAGGGGAATCCGGGCTGAAGTAGAGGATGAAAACGCCTGGGCTGCCGGTGGGGTGGATGGTCATGCCGGCCTTTTTGGTACGGCCACGGCCGTTCACAGGCTCTGCCGGGAAATTATGAGTGCCTTAAATGGGTCTGGTGCCAGGGTGCTGGCGCCCGGCGTCATGAAAAACTTTATCCGGCGCGACCCTGGACGGATCCGGGTGGCTGGATTTGATACCCCTTCAGGAAATGAGCCGGCTGCCGGGATACAGGCTCCCAAAACCACCATTGGCCATCTGGGATTTACAGGCACCTCATTTTGGATGGATCCTGCCTCGGGCCTGATATCGATCTTGTTGACCAACCGGGTTCACCCTGTTCGTGAAAACCTTTTGATAAGGACATTCAGACCCTTGATACATGACTTGGTTTTCGAAGCATTCAAAAGAATTAAACCATTGTGAAACACTTTTATTCTTGTAAAAAACGTATAAGTTTGTTAGCAACTATCACGTAAAATAGTTTTTACCGGCGCAACCAAGAACCCAACCCAAATACTGCATGAAAGAGGACAAATGAACTTTGTAACGGATACCATGCTCGGCGCTTTCTCCAATGACCTGGCTATTGACCTGGGAACAGCAAATACTTTGGTTTATGTCAAAGGAAAGGGGATTGTACTGAGTGAACCTTCTGTTGTGGCTGTGAGAACGGATAAGCGAGTCAAAAACAAGGTTCTGGCTGTGGGGCTTGAGGCCAAGCGGATGCTGGGCCGGACCCCGGGAAACATCGTGGCCATACGCCCCATGAGGGATGGGGTTATTGCCGATTTTGAAGTCACCGAAGCCATGCTCAAGCATTTTATCCGTAAAGTTCATAACAATAGAAAAACCCTGGTCCGGCCCAGGATCATCATTGCCGTGCCCTCCGGGATCACCCAGGTGGAAAAAAGGGCGGTACGGGAATCGGCGGAATCTGCCGGCGCCAGAGAGGTATTTCTCATCGAAGAACCCATGGCTGCGGCCATCGGGGCCGGGCTGCCCATTACAGAGCCCACCTGCAACATGGTCGTGGATATCGGAGGCGGCACCACGGAAGTGGCGGTTATCTCCCTGGCCGGGATAGTCTACACCCGTTCTTTGAGGGTGGCCGGAGATAAGATGGACTCCTCTATCAGCCAGCATATCAAACGCAAGTACAACCTGCTCATTGGTGAAAGAACAGCTGAAATTATTAAAACCACCATTGGCAACGCCTATCCAGACCCGGAACATCTTGAAACCATTGAGGTGAAAGGCCGGGATCTGGTTTCCGGTATTCCCAAAATCCTGGCCATTGATTCCGAAGAGGTTCGGGTTGCCATTTCCGAACAGATCGATGCCATTGTAGAAACCGTGCGGATTGCTCTGGAACAGACACCGCCGGAGCTGGCTGCTGATATCGTGGATTCCGGCATTGTTCTCACCGGCGGCGGGGCCCTGCTTAAAAATTTGGACAAACTGCTCAAGGAAAAAAGCGGACTGCCCATAGTGGTAACCGATGACCCCTTGTCCACCGTTGCCTTGGGTTGCGGCAAGTCCCTTGACAGTATTGAAATCTTAAAAGAAGTGGTCATCAGTTGATAGATGTTTTCCCGGCGGATGATTATGATTATCGGCGTCGGTCTGTTCATTGCGATTAACTTTACTATGATCACCATGACCAGCCGTCAGTCGCTTCCTGTGAGCGGGCTGGAGCGTTTTGCCCTCTCTGTTACTTCTCCTTTTCAATTCATGGTTAACCGGACAATTGATTTTACCCGTTCTGTGTGGGAAACCTATTTTACAGTGGTCCTGGCAGTGCAGGAGAACCAGATTCTCAAACAGGATCTGGCCCGGGCCCTGGAAATTCAAAACCGGTACAAAGAGCTTGAACTTGAAACCGCCAGGCTCAAGAAGCTTGTGAATTTCACCGCCTCAGTCCCGGCCACCTATGTGGCGGCCCAGGTCATCGCCCGGGACCCGTCTCCCTGGTTCAAAACCATTGTCATTGATAAAGGATCGGATGAGGGCCTTGTCAAAGGGGATCCGGTGCTGGTGTCCGAGGGCATTGTGGGGCAGATCATTCAGGTGGCAAAAGACTTCTCCCGGGTGCTGCTGATTACAGACAGAAACTCTGCCGTGGATGCCTTGGTTCAAGATAGCCGGGTTCGGGGCATGGTAAAGGGGAACAACCAGGACACCTGTTCCTTTGTTTACACCTTGAGAAAAGATGAGGTGGCCACCGGTGAAATGATTGTGTCATCAGGTCTGGACCAGGTATTTCCCAAAGGTCTTCGTATCGGCAGGATCCTGGATGTTGAAAAAGAACACTCCCAGTTGTTCCAGGATATCACCATCGAGACCAGTGTTGACTTTGACAAACTCGAAGAAGTACTTGTTTATAAAAATGGAGAATAAAAGAGCCAGGCGCGATTTTGGCCTTAGCGGTCCTGTCTCCGGGAACCCGGCCGCTGCCACTCAGTCTTGCACAAGGCAGAAGCCATGATGAACATCGCCTTTTTCGGTGCTGTGGGCCTGGGACTGATGGTGATGCAGACCATTGTGCTTCCGGCCTTTGCCTGGTTTCCCTATTGTTTTGACCTGCCCATTATTCTGGTGCTTTATCTGAGCATGGTTTTTCCCAGCACCGGCACCATTGCTGCCATTTCCTTCATTGGTATGGTCATGGACAGCCTTTCGGGAGTTCCCTTTTTCTTTCATGTGTTTTCCTATTGCTGGGTCTATATTTTGGTTCAACTCTTCAAGCAGGTGATCTTTCAAAGAAGTATCCTCTTTATTGTCTTCGTGAGCCTGCTGGCCGTTGCTGTACAGCAGGGGCTGATGCTTTTTATTGTTTTTTTAAGCCATGGCCATCAAGGGCTTATGGCCTTGGACTATACCCGCCTGGTCTGGCAGCTGGCCCTGGGCGGCCTGCTTATTGCCCCAGGTGTCTGGTGGCTTGGCCTGGTTCGGCAGAACACCATGGTCATGGCCCGGCAGCTGGGGCGGGAATTCATAAAGCGGTATAGGGACTGAACATGGGCAGGGTCAAGAAAAATCCCAACCGGGACTGGGTTAAGCAGCGGCTCATTGGCGCCAGCCTCTGTATTCTGGCGGTTTTTTTCCTGCTTTTTCTACGCTTGATGTATCTTCAGATTATCAAGGGGGAGGAGTATCGGCGATTGTCCAAAACCAACTGCGTCCGGCTGAAAAGCATTAAATCCTCCAGGGGATTGATCTACGACCGGAACCATAAACTTTTGGTGGACAACAGGCCAGCCTTTGACCTGACCATTGTTCTGGAAGATGCAAAACCAGTCAAGGAAACGGTTTCCCGCCTTGCCCTTTTCATTGACGAGCCCTTTGAAGACCTCATGGACAATATTGAAAAGGCGGGCCGGTCCGCCTTTTACAAACCCGTGACATTGATGGAGGATATTTCCCGGGACCAATTGGCCATTGTGGCGTCCCATAAGTTTGACCTGCCAGGAATTTATATTGATATTGAACCTACTCGTCATTATATCCATCCAAAAACAGCGGCCCATCTTCTGGGATATCTTGGGGAAATCAACCGCAAGGAGCTGGCCAGCGGCAAATACCCCAATGTCCGTACAGGAGATTCCATCGGCAGATACGGGGTGGAGAAGAGCTTTGAATCCTTTCTTCATGGAAAGCGCGGCGGCCGCCAGGTTGAAGTGGATGTCAACGGCCGAATTATTAAGATATTAAAAACCGTGGCGCCGGTTCCGGGCAACGATTTGCACCTGACCCTGGATCTTGATCTCCAGCGCAGGGCAGAAGAGCTGCTCGGGGAACATGACGGGTCGGTTGTGGGCATTGACCCCAATAACGGGGATGTCCTTGTCATGGCCTCGGCCCCAAGTTTTGACCAGAACGACTTTATCGGGGGGATTTCCAATACCAAATGGAGGGCCCTGATGGGTGATCCGGGCCGGCCCATGAACAACAAGGCCATCCAGGCCGAGTATCCGCCGGCATCCACCTATAAGATCGTCACGGCCATGGCCGGACTCGAAGAGCAGGTCATTGACCGGACAACAACCTTTTATTGTCCAGGATTCTATAAATTCGGCAACCGGCGGTATCATTGCTGGTCTAAATACGGGCATGGAGAGATCAATGTGGTGGATGCTTTGGCCCAGTCCTGCGATGTTTTCTTTTACATGACCGGAGAGAAGCTGGGGGTGGATGCCCTGGCACAATATGCGGCAGGGTCGGGTTTAGGCCGGCCTACCGGCATTCGTCTGGACCATGAGCGGGACGGGTTGATACCCACGGCAGCCTGGAAGAAAAAGCGGTTCAAAGAATCCTGGCAGGCCGGCGAGACCCTGTCCATAAGCATCGGCCAGGGATTTAACCTGGTGACCCCGCTGCAGATGGCTGTATTGATTGCCGCTGTGGGAAATGGGGGGACCGTGTATAAGCCCAGGGTTGTCAGAAAGATCACAGATGCCCGGGGCAATACCATCCAGGGTGTGGAGCCTGAAATCACCGGCGGGCTGCCAGTGTCAAAAAAAAACCTTGAGCTGGTCAGACAGGGCCTGTTCAAGGTGGTTGGCGGCAACCGGGGAACGGCTCGACGGATCCGGATTCAGGGCCTTACCATAGCCGGAAAGACCGGCACGGCCCAGGTGTTCAGCAGAAAGGCCGGGGAAAAATTTGAAAATGAAAAACTCATTCGGACCCTTCAGGACCATGCCTGGTTCGTCAGCTATGCCCCAGCTGAAAATCCCCAAATCGCCCTCGCCGTTATGATTGAGCACGGAGAGCATGGGTCAACCACTGCTGCTCCGGTGGCCCGCGCCTTGATTGCAGCCTATCTGGGTATAGACCTGGAAGGGGAAAACCAAACCCAAGCCCAGACATCGGCAGGCCAAGCAACGGAGACAGTGGATTAGTTATGTTTGACAGGCGACTGATTGAAAATTTTGACTGGGGGTTTCTTGGCATTATTTTCATGATCTGTGCTGTGGGACTATTGGTGCTTTACTCTGCGGTGACAGCCGGGCATGACGGTACGGGCATCCATGTCCTGTTTAAAAAACAGGCCATCTGGATGGGGGCAGGTTTTTTTATTATCATGGTGAGCCTGGTGGTGGATTTCAGGGAGTTTGATACGCTCAACCTCTTCATATACACCCTTTGTGTGGGTCTGCTGGCCTCTACCTATTTTTTCGGCCAGGTGGGAGGCGGTTCCCGGCGGTGGCTGGTGCTGGGGGTTATCCGGATGCAGCCCTCGGAGTTGATGAAGATTTCCCTGATCATCAGTCTGGCATCAGCTTACTCGGACAAGGTGTCAGAGGAGGGTCTGGGATTCAGGAATTTGATAAAACCGGCTGTCCTATGCTTTATCCCTTTCGGACTGATCGTGAACCAGCCGGATCTGGGTACAGGACTGCTGCTTTTGCTCATTGCTGGCTCAATTACCCTGTTTGCAAAGGTGGAAAAAAAGGTGTTTTTCACCTTTGCCGGTCTGGGTCTGGCTGTGGTGCCCCTTGTCTGGTTTTTCGGGTTAAAAGAGTACCAGAAGGGACGGATTCTAACCTTTTTAGACCCTGACAGGGATCCTCTGGGCGCAGGGTATCACATCATCCAGTCAAAAATTGCCATTGGGTCGGGTATGCTTACGGGCAAAGGGTTTCTCCAGGGTACCCAGAATGCCCTGTCGTTTCTGCCGGAGCAGCACACGGATTTTATCCTTTCGGTCCTGGCTGAGGAGTGGGGGCTTTTGGGGTGCAGTTTTTTGATTCTGCTTTATTTTGTACTGCTTTTTTGGGGGCTGAATATCGCCTATGGCTGCCGGAACATGTTTGGATCCATCCTGGCCTTTGGGGTGACCGCCATGATTTTCTGGCAGATATTCATTAACATTGGTATGGTTATGGGTTTGATGCCGGTGGTGGGGGTGCCCCTGCCCCTGATTTCATACGGCGGATCTTCCGTAGTGACCAACATGGTCGGGTTCGGGATCCTCATGAATATCAGCATGAGAAAATTTACCAAAGGATAAAGAAAAACTGGGTGTGGCAGGGCGAGGAAATTTGCCTGTTGTGTTCAGTTTTTCTGATGGAAAACATCAATATTACTTAAATTTTGCTGTGTTTCAGGGGGTTAAAAAGGGCGAAAAGCCCTGAAAATAATAGTGTTCAGGCTGTGAAATATTTTGTGATTCAATGTTGACAAAAGCCTGGCCGGATGGTACTCAAGGCACGATTATTCTGGATTTTAGGTCATTTTCGTGTGAAGGTGGCTAAAGGTTTATAAGTGGTTGATTTTTTTATAAACATTAACTGGCGGAGGGAATTTTATGATAACTGTGATTCCTGATATATCAGCGGTATATCAGATGATCAATTTCCTGATCCTGCTCTTTGTCCTCAACATGGTGCTGTACAAACCGATCCGTACTGTGCTTCTGGAAAGAAAAGCCAAGGTTGAAAACCTTGAAAATGGCGTTGAACAGGCGTCTGCTGATCTTGAAACCCAGAAACAGACCTTCAAGGATGGGTTGAAGCAGGCCAGAAGCGAGGGGCTCAAGAAAAAAGAGAGCTTCATCGATGAGGCAACAGCTCAGGAAAAGGAAATAATCGAGCAGATTAACAAAAAAGCTCAGGCCAATTTTGCCCAGATCAAGCAACAGGTGGCAGAAGAGACTGAGCAGGCCCGAAAAGCGCTTGAGTCAGAGGTAGAGGCCTATGCCAAAGCCATTGGCGAAAAGATTCTGGGGAGGGCGTGTTAATGAAAAAGATGAATTGGAAAAAACACCTTAAAGTTTCCGGAGCAGTCATGGCGCTGGTTGCAGGAACTGCAGCATGGGTCTGGGCATCAGGTGGTGAGAACGGCGGCCATCACAATGCCTGGAAGCTGGAGGATTGGTGGAAGAGCCTCAATTTTGTCCTTTTGGCAGTTGGGGTCTTTTTTATTGCCAAGAAGCCAGTGGCCCAGTTTTTTTCCTCTCGGTCCCAGGGGATCGAAGAGGAGCTTACCGAGCTTGAGCAGAAAAAAGCGGATGCAGAAAAAAAACTGGCCGAATACGAAGCCCGCTTCCGTAACCTTGAACAAGAGTCCAAACAGATCCTGGAAGATTACACCAAGCAGGGCGAGGCAGCCAAACAAAGAATCATTGCAGAGGCTGAAGCCCAGGCGGACAAACTGGAAGATATGGCCAAACGCAATATCCAACAGGAGTTTAAGTCTGCCAAGACCGCCCTTCAGCAGGAAATTGCTGCAAAGGCAATGGAACAGGCAGAGGCAGTCATTAAAGAATCCATCTCAACTGAAGATCAGGATCGACTGGTTGACCAATATTTGAAAAAGGTGGAGGCATAATGAAAAATCTAGCGGTTTCAAGGCGTTATGCCAAAGCGTTGATTTTGATCGGTCAAGAGAATGGCCAGGCGGAAACCTACAGTGATGAGCTTTCCGCCATGGTTGAGCTTCTTGATACCCAGGACGGGTTTGAATCGGCCCTGATCAATCCGTTGATCAAAAAGAGTGACAGAAAACAGCTCTTTCAGGCCGTGATCGGTTCTGTGGATGCATCGGACATTATGACGTCCTTTTTGACCCTGGTCTTTGACAAGGGCCGGATCGGATTTTTACGGGACATTGCATCCTATTACAAAGACATGGCAGATGAACTCAAAGGCGTGGTAAAAGCCAGCGTGACATCGGCCACTGAACTGTCCGAGGACGCGGTAAACAAAATCAAAGCCTCCCTGTCAAAAAAGACTGGAAAGACTGTGGTTCTCAATGTGGAGCAGGATCCAGGCCTTATCGGCGGTGTTGTGACAAAAATCGGCGATCTTGTTCTTGACGGCAGCGTAAAAACTCAGCTGATCAATATGAGGGAAACTTTAAAAAAAGGTGAGAGTGTCTAATGGAAATTAAAGCAGAAGAAATAAGCCAGATTATTAAAGATCAAATTAAAGGATTTGATGCAGACGTAGATCTGAGCGAAACAGGTGTGGTTCTGTCTGCGGGTGACGGTATCGCCCGTGTATATGGTTTGGAAAAAGCAAAAGCCTTGGAGCTGGTTGAGTTTCCCGGCGGCATTCTTGGTCTGGCCCTCAACCTTGAATCGGACAACGTTGGTGTGGCCATCCTGGGTGACGACAAGGTCATCAAGGAAGGCGACGTGGTGAAAAGAACCGACCGTATCGCCTCTGTTCCCGTTGGCGAGGCCCTGCTGGGCCGTGTCGTAACCACCACAGGCGAGCCTGTGGACGGCAAGGGTCCTGTTAACTCCGATGTCACCATGAACATGGAGCTGGTTGCCCCCGGCGTTATCGCCAGAAAGGGTGTTCACGAGCCCTGTTACACGGGTTCCAAGGCTGTCGACGGTATGACTCCGGTTGGCCGCGGTCAGCGTGAGCTGATCATTGGTGACCGTCAGATCGGTAAGACTGCGGTAGCAATTGATGCCATCATTGCCCAGAAAAACAGCGGCATCAAGTGTGTTTACGTGGCCTGCGGTCAGAAAAAATCCACCGTTGCCCAGGTTGTGGCGGCACTTGAAGAGCACGGTGCCATGGAATACACTACTGTTGTTGTGGCATCCGCTTCTGAGCCCGCTGCCATGCAGTATCTGGCACCTTTTGCCGGCTGCGCCATGGGCGAGTACTTTCGTGACAAGGGCGAGCACGCCTTGATCATCTATGATGATCTTTCAAAACAGGCAGCTGCCTATCGTCAGGTATCCCTGCTGCTGAGGCGGCCCCCTGGACGTGAGGCATTCCCCGGTGATATTTTCTACAATCATTCCCGTCTGCTGGAAAGATCTGCTAAGTTGAATGATGAGCTGGGCGCCGGCTCCCTGACGGCTCTGCCGATTATTGAGACCCAGGAAGGTGACGTGTCCGCATTTATCCCCACCAATGTTATCTCCATTACCGACGGCCAGATCTTTTTGGACAAGGACCTGTTCTTTGCCGGTATCAGGCCTGCCATTGACGTAGGTCTCTCCGTATCCCGGGTTGGCGGTGCTGCCCAGGTAAAGGCCATGAAACAGGTTGCCGGTACCCTTCGTCTGGACCTGGCCCAGTATAGAGAGCTTGAGGCCTTTGCCGCCTTTGGTTCCGACCTGGATGCGGCCACCCAGAAACAGCTGACCCGTGGCGAGCGACTGGTTGAACTGCTCAAGCAGCCCCAGTATCAGCCCCTGCCCATGGAAAAACAGGTCACTGCGCTTTACGCAGGTACCAAAGGCTACATGGACAAGTATCCCAGAGAGGCGGTTGCCAAGTACGAAGAGGGTCTTTACGCCTTTGTCGAAAGCCGTTATCCTGAGATCCTTACCGGTCTCAAGGAAAAAGAAAAGATCGATGATGACATTGAGGCCAAGCTTAAAGAGTGCCTTGCAGCCTATGACGAAGAGTTCAAAGAAACCGTTTAATTCTAATTTTACCAAATTGTTTCAAGAACGATATCATTAACTTATAGGCACAAAGGTAGATCATATGGCAACGCTAAAAGAAGTACAAACAAAGATCAGCAGCGTTAAGAAGACGAAGCAGATTACTTCTGCCATGAAAATGGTCGCCACTTCAAGACTGCGCGGTGCGCAGAACGCCATGGAGGCGTTTAAGCCCTATGCTTCTAAATTTTCGGAAGTTCTGGGCAGCATTGCAGGGAGTTCAGGAGAGGACGCATCTCCCCTCCTGGTTCCCAATGAAGAAGTCAAAAAAGTGGCTGTCATCCTCTGCACTTCTGACAGGGGGCTTTGTGGCGGATTTAATATCAATTTGATCGAAAAAGCTGAAAATTTAATCAAAACCGAGCTTTCAGGCAAGGAAGTTTCCCTGGTCTGTTTCGGTAAGAAAGGCCGGGACTGGGCCAAAAAGGTTCCCATGACCATTGACGCTGAATATATTGGCGTTGTGGGTGGAAAAATTGAGTTCAACTCGGCGTCCACCTCGGGTCAGCTCCTCATAGACAGTTTCCTTGACGGGGCTGTTGATGAAGTATATCTGATTTATTCTGAGTTCCAGAGCATGGCCAGACAGGTTCCCACCTTAAAGCAGATTCTGCCCATTCCGTCCCTGGACGAGATTGTGGAAGAAGAGACCGAAGCATCCGCAGACGGGAAATTCCTTCCCGAGCACATCTGCGAGCCTTCGTCGGACGCGCTTTTAGGGGAAATGCTGCCCAAGAATATCTTTATTCAGATATATGATGCACTGCTCCAGACCACAACCAGCGAACATGCCGCCCGGATGCGGGCCATGGAAAATGCCACCAAGGCCTGTGAGGACATGGTGGACGAGCTGCAGACAATTTTCAACAAGACCCGTCAGGCAGGCATTACGTCGGATCTCATGGACATTGTCAGTGGTGCAGAAGCACTTAAGGGATAAGAATTTATTTAGGTATACAAAAAGATTTAACAGCTTTATAGGAGAAAAAAATGGCTGAAAATATAGGTAAAATTTCCCAGGTCCTCGGCGCGGTTGTTGACGTTGAGTTTGAACCTGGAAACCTTCCCCCGGTTCTCACCGCATTGACTGTCACCAACCCCACCCTCGGGGATATGGAAGACAACCTGGTTATCGAAATCGCCCAGCATCTGGGTGACAATGTTGTCCGCTGCATCGGCATGGACGTTACCGACGGCCTGCAAAGAGGCATGCCCGTAAAAGACACCGGATCCCCCATCATGATGCCTGTTGGCGAGGCCTCCCTGGGCCGGGTTCTCAACGTTGTGGGACGCCCCGTGGACGGCCTGGGGGATGTCTCCCAGGAGAACATGCTTCCCATACACCGTCAGGCACCCACATTTGTGGAGCAGGATACCTCGGTTACGGTCCTTGAAACCGGCGTAAAGGTGATCGACCTTCTGGTTCCCTTTCCCCGTGGCGGTAAGATGGGTATGTTCGGCGGTGCCGGTGTTGGCAAGACCGTTATCATGATGGAGATGGTGCATAACATCGCCATGCAGCACGGCGGTATCTCCGTGTTTGCAGGTGTTGGTGAGAGAACCCGCGAGGGCAACGACCTTTATCACGAGATGAAGGACTCCGGCGTACTGCCCAAGTGCGCCCTGGTTTACGGTCAGATGACCGAGCCTCCTGGAGCCCGTGCCAGGGTTGCCCTGTCTGGTTTGACCTGTGCAGAGTACTTCCGTGATGTGGAGGGCCAGGACGTGCTTCTCTTTGTCGACAATATCTTCCGGTTCACCCAGGCTGGTGCCGAGGTGTCTGCGACCCTGGGTCGCATGCCCTCTGCGGTTGGGTATCAGCCCACCCTGGCCGTTGACATGGGTGAGCTTCAGGAGCGTATCACTTCTACGGACAAAGGGTCCATCACCGCTGTTCAGTGCGTTTACGTGCCTGCTGATGACTTGACTGACCCTGCGCCCGCCACCACCTTCGGCCATCTGGACGGTACGGTTGTTCTTTCCCGTCAGATTGCCGAGCTGGGTATTTACCCGGCTGTGGATCCGCTTGACTCCACCTCGAGAATTCTGGACGCCGCTTATATCGGTGAGGAGCATTATCAGGTTGCCCGTACGGTTCAGCAGACCCTGCAAAAGTACAAAGAGCTTCAGGATATCATTGCCATCCTGGGTATGGACGAGCTGTCCGACGAGGACAAGATTACCGTAGAGCGGGCCAGAAGGCTGCAGAAGTTTTTGTCCCAGCCCTTTCATGTTGCTGAAACCTTTACCGGTATGGCCGGCATCTTTGTAAAGGTTGAAGATACAGTAAGATCTTTCAAAGAAATCATTGATGGCAAGCATGATGATCTTCCGGAAAATGCTTTCTACATGGTAGGCGCCATTGAGGACGCTGTCGAAAAAGCCAAAGCTGACTAACCCAGCAGGAGGATATGATGGCTGATAAACTATTGCTCGAAGTCGTGACCCCGCAAAAGGCTGTGGTCAGTGAAGAGGTTGATATGGTTGTGGCACCGGGTACTGAAGGTGAATTCGGTGCTCTCAAGGGCCATACGACTTTCCTGACCTCCTTGAAGACAGGGGCACTTCGGTATAAAGACACCAGCGGCAAGGAGCGGGTTCTCTTTATCAATGGCGGGTTTTCTGAAGTTTTGCCCGACAAAGTGACGGTCCTGGCCGAGTCTGCCGAGCGCCGCAAGGATATTGACCTTTCCCGGGCCCAGGAGGCCAAGGAACGGGCAGAAAGACGCCTGGCTAATAAAGCGGCTGAAGTTGATTTTACCCGGGCCCAGGCTGCCTTGCAGCGGGCGGTTTACAGGATTAAAGTTGCAAGCGCCCGCTAAGCTTGTGCTGAGCGGAAAAACTGCGCCCTGACTTTAAAAGGCAGGCCTGGCCTGTTTTGAATGCCTAAAAAGGGGATGCCTCACACAGGCATCCCCTTTTTTGCGTGTATAAAAATCACAGGATTTTTCCATGGATGATGTTGCAGTGATTATTTTGGCGGCAGGAAAGGGAACCCGGATGAAGTCGGACCAGGCCAAGGTGCTTCATCAGGTGGCCGGCACCAGTATGGTGGTTCATGTGACCCGGTGTGCCAGGGGGGTGACTGCCGACAATATTCATCTGGTGGTCGGGCATCAGGCCGAAGCGGTCAAGGCTGAAGTGCGCAAGTCTTTTTCAGTCCGATTTGCCTATCAAAAAGAACTTCTTGGCACAGGAGATGCGGTCAAGGCAGCGCTTCCGGATATTGCTTCCCATGTAAAAAAAGTGCTGGTGCTCTGCGGTGACGTGCCGTTGATTCGAAGACAGACCCTGCAGGAACTGGTCCAGTCCCATGACCAGTCCCGCGCCGTCCTCAGCGTGTTGGCCGTTAAAACAGATTCCCCCCATGGATATGGCCGAATCATCACAAGCAGCAAAGGCGACCTGCTGGCCATCCGGGAAGAGGCAGATGCCAGTGGGGATGAAAAGAAGATTAAAGTTGTAAATTCAGGGGTCTATTGTTTTGACAAACGGTTTCTTCAAAGCGGGATCCGCCTCGTCAATAATACCAACGAGCAGGCCGAGTATTATTTAACAGATCTGGTTGAAATTGCCGTATCCCGTGGGCAGCGGACCCATGTCCAGATCACAGAGGATTCAGACCAGGTCATGGGAGTGAATACCGTGTCAGAACTGGCCCGGGCCCAGGCCCTGTTTCGGAAAGATCCTTACCCTAATCCACCACCTGATTTTTGAAACAAAACAAAGGCGATGGATTTACCAATTCCCTGGCCATAATCAAAGGGCCAGATGCAAGGCAACGAGAAGCGACGACCAAAGGTGTATAAAGCATACTCCGCAGAAAGGAGCAACCAACACAACGAAGCAAGCTGAAACCCACAAGGCAGGTGGTGCTTTGATGGTTGATCAGGGCTTATGAATTGCCTTGACTTTTTTCAAGGCATTGCACTATACTGATTGGCGTATAAACCACTTTATGAGACTATGAAATTGGATAACGAGGGTATTAAACTCAAGTTTGATGACATCGGCAGTCGGGTTGATTTTTTGATAGCGCTTTGTAAGTCCCTGCAAAGTGAAAACAAGACCCTGCTCTCCAAGGTTACGGCCCTGGAAACAGCACTTGAAAAAAAAATAGAAGCCGAGGGGCGTTACGCAGAACAAGAGACCATGATAGAGAATAAAATACAAGGATTGCTCAGTAAACTGGAAGGATTTTCTGACTCCCAGGATAGCATTTCAAATGGTTAACCAGATGTGTCGATAAAGGGCTTTTTTTGGATGAAATTATTAAAATCGAGCTTTTTGGTGAAGAATTCAGGTTTAAACCGGATGACCATCAGCAAGTGGATCCTGAACGGATTGCCGCCCACGTAGAAGAGCACATTAAAGAAGCAGAGGGGGTTTTTCAGAATAAAGCAAGTCATAGAAACCGTATGGCCATTCTGCTTCTGGCGGCCATGAATCTGTCAAAGGAATACCACGAGCTGCAGCAGAAACATCAGGCCCTTGAAACCGACGTTGAAAATAGAATTTCATCCTTGTTAAAAAAGATTGATCAGGAAATAGAATAACGATAATTAAAGAGTAGATATAACAGCTACCCCTGCAGTGTGCGTGATTGTAAGGCAGTCTTTGTCCTAACGCATACAAAACGGGAGTTCACACTGATGCTGGTGAGCAGGTTCCTCTTGAAAGGAAAAGCCTAAAGGCATTATTGAACGCCCACCTTTTGAACCCTTGGTTCAAAGTCTAAAAGGCAACACGGCAGTCTGCGGGGGTAATTGTTATCTGTCTTTATTTCCTATCTCTCAAGCCTGTCCGGCTTTCCTTACCCCATTTCATATTGTCATAAAGTGAACAAACGGCATTTTACGCCATTATTATATATTTGAGGAGAATGATTAATGGACTATGTGATGGTGCTCGCATCAGTATTGGTTGTCCTGTTGGGTTGTGGGATTGCGGCAATGGTGTTGATCCGCAAAAAGGTTGCCCGCGAAAATCTGAATATAGAAAATGAGCAGAGACGGATTGTTGAGGCAGCCGGCAGAAAGGCTGAAAATCTCATCAAAGAGGCCCAGCTTGAGGCCAAATCAAGGCTTCTTGAAATGAAGAGCGAGTTTGACAAGGAGACCGAGGAGACCCGGGCCGAGTTAAAAAAAGAGGGCCGGCGCCTGTCTAAAAAAGGAGAAAAGCTGGACAAGATCGAAGACCAGTTTTTAAAACGGGAGCAGGAAATATCCAGGACAGAGGCTGAAGTCAAAAACAAGTTGGATGGGGCGATAAAAAAAGAAAATCATTATGCAGCCCTTGTTGAAGAGAGCAAAAAAGAGTTGGAAAAAGTTTCCGGCCTTACCCTTGAGGAGGCAAAAGAACTGCTGCTTAAGGCCATGGAGGATGAGGCCAAGCACGAAGGGGCCAAGCTGATCAAGAAAATTACCTCCGAGGCCAAGGAAACAGCAGACAAGGAGGCCAAGAAGATTATTTCCACGGCGGTTCAGCGATACGCAGGTGATTATGTTGCCGAGCGGACGGTTTCCGTGGTTCATCTGCCCGGCGACGAGATGAAAGGGCGGATCATCGGAAGGGAAGGGCGGAATATCAGGGCCCTTGAAGCGGCCACCGGAATAGACCTGATCATTGATGACACCCCTGAAGCCGTGATTTTATCCGGTTTTAACCCGGTGCGCCGGGAAGTGGCCAGGCTGTCCCTTGAAAAGCTCATCTCTGACGGCCGGATTCACCCTGCTCGTATTGAGGATGTGGTGGAACGGGCCACAGAGGAGGTGGATGGGGCCATCAAGGAGGCTGGTGAACAGGCCGCCTTTGACCTTGGCGTTCACGGGATTGATCCTGAACTGATCAAGGTCCTTGGAAAGCTTAAATTCAGGACCTCTTTTGCACAAAACGTACTGCAGCACTCTGTGGAGGTGGCCTTTTTGTCCGGTGTTATCGCCTCAGAACTGGGGCTGGACGTGAAGCTTTCCAAGCGCATGGGACTGCTCCACGATATTGGCAAGGCAGTTGATCATGAAGTGGACGGTGCCCACGCCATCATCGGGGCCAAACTGGCAAAAAAATACGGTGAGATTGAGAGTGTGGTCAATGCCATCGCCGCCCATCATGAGGACCGGATGCCGGAATCGGTGTACGACTTTATCGTCCAGGCCGCAGATGCCCTTTCAGGGGCCCGGCCCGGGGCAAGAAAAGAAAGCCTTGAAAATTATGTCAAACGCCTGGAGGATTTGGAAAACATCGCCAATGGGTTTGACGGCGTAACCAATACCTATGCCATTCAGGCCGGACGGGAGGTCCGGGTGATTACCGAAAGTGAGAAGATCACCGATGAGGCCGCCGTATTGCTGTCCCGGGATATTGCCCACCAGATTGAGGAAAACCTGACCTTTCCCGGCCAGGTAAAAGTGGTGGTGATCCGGGAAACCAGAGCAGTGGAATATACAAAAAAGTAAACCAACAAGGAATCAATTTGGCATGAGTGTTTTATCGGAGTTGAAGGAACGCGGTTTTATTGAGGCCACCACCCACACCCAAGAGCTGGAAGACTATCTGGAGAGTAACCGGGCCACCTGTTATATCGGATTTGATCCGACAGCCTCCAGTCTTCATGTGGGGAGTCTGGTCTGCATCATGGCTTTGGCCCATATGCAGCGGGCCGGTCACAGGCCCATCGGCCTGGTCGGCGGTGGTACGGGGCTGATTGGTGACCCTTCCGGTAAAACAGAGTTGAGAAACGTGCTGACCCAGGAGCAGATTGATGAGAACATGGCCGGCATCCAGGGGCAATTGGCGCGTTTTATAGAGTTTGCCGATGGCAAGGCCTTGATGCTGGACAATGCTGCCTGGTTGACTCCCCTGGGATATATTTCTTTTTTAAGGGACATTGGCCGTCATTTCTCCATCAACAAGATGATCAAGGCTGAAAGTGTAAAATCCCGTATGGATTCCGAGGACGGGCTGACCTTTATCGAGTTTAACTATATGCTGCTTCAGGCCTATGATTTCATGGAGCTTGCCAAGACCCATGACTGCCTGCTGCAGATGGGGGGATCTGATCAATGGGGCAATATTGTGGCAGGCATTGATCTGGTCCGCAGGACCCAGGGTAAACAAGCCTTTGGCATTACCTTTCCCCTGATTACCACGGCAGCGGGCATCAAGATGGGTAAGACCCACAAGGGTACAGTGTGGCTGGATCCGGAACGGTTTTCGCCCTATGATTACTACCAGTTCTGGGTGAACAGTGATGATGCGGATGTGGCACGGTTTCTCGCCCTGTTTACCTTTTTGCCCATGGATGAGATAAAAATGGTAAACAGCCTTGCAGGAGCGGATTTGAACAAGGCCAAGACCATTCTGGCCTATGAGGCAACTAAAATTTGCCATGGGGAGCAGGAGGCATTGAAATCCCTGAAGGCGGCGGCCGCCATGTTCGGTTCTGTTGAGGTCCCGTCTGACTTGTGTCCGTCTGCTTCGGTACCCAGAGGAACCCATGCCGCAGGCGCAGATGATTCTGTGCCGTCAACCATCTATCCAGCAATAGATGTGGTTGATGCAAAACCTGTAGTGGATTTGTTTACGGAAACAAAGCTTTGCAAGTCCAAGTCCGATGCCCGACGATTGATCAAGCAGGGCGGGGCATACATCAATGGACAGCGGCTGAAATCCTTTGATCAATTGGTGGTTTCTGCTGATGTCCAGGAAGGTGAACTCCTTTTGCGGGCCGGCAAGAAAAAATACCATAAGATTATTTTAGAATAGTTAAAAAAACGTTTGACAAACCAAGGCTTCAAATGTATATTGTCCTGGTTTGTCAGTCAGGGAAACCTGATGGATTTGATCTTTGAAAATTGGTCAGTGAAGTAATAAAGAGCGGGTCTAAGACAATGGCTGTTATGCAGATAACGGTCAGACCTTAAAAGTTTTAGTAAAGGATTATAACTGGAGAGTTTGATCC
>Ga0102943_1000391_pt1 | contig 29781 bp, 22 predicted proteins | sample SalPonC_black_MG_FD_78174 | JGI IMG/M metagenome (GOLD analysis project Ga0102943, IMG submission 78174) | Salt pond soil microbial communities from South San Francisco under conditions of wetland restoration - Salt Pond MetaG... | ecosystem: Environmental > Aquatic > Marine > Intertidal zone >...
ACCCGGCAGGGCACGCGGGATCCGTCGTCGAGGATCTTGTCGTACTCGTAATCGCCGATGTGCTCGCGCGAGATGTAGCCTTTCACGCCGGCTTCCTCCAGCGCCTCGATCTCGGCGGCGCGCCAGGGTTTCGTGCGGTCCATGATCCAACCCTTGGGTAGCACCCAGCGACCGGTGTCCCGCGAAGTCACGAGCAGGATGCGCAAATCGCCGTCCTTGGTCCATTTCATCGGGATCGCCGCGACCTGTTCGCCGAGGTTCGCCATCTGCTGCTCACTTTCCGGCACCTTTCTTCGGTGGCGCTTGATGGGATGATACAGGTTCGTTGACGGAAGGTAAAACGTGATTGTGTCTGGTCGATGTCATCCACGAGAGGGCACCTCTCGCGGTCGGCAGTCCGAGAGCGAGCCGGATCGTCCCGGAGACAGGTGTTCCCGGTTGCCCGGACCAGGACAGTTCCCCGCCTTCGGATACACCGTTGAAAAGCAGGGTTTGCGGTCGATCGCCGTGGGACCGCGCCCCCGTGCCCCGTGTGATGGCGAGGGGGATGCGCGCATCATACGGCGCGCCGGGGCGCGTTGCGATCCGATCACCGAAGGCAGACTGGCGGGGTCGGCGGGAAGTGCCGTGATTGCGCATGTTTGGAAGGCGGCGACCCCGGCGGCAGCCTCGCGACGGGACGTCCCCCCTGGCTGGCTCGCGGCGCGCTCGACGGCTCGTGGAAGGGCATAGGCATCCGAGCCGTGGCGGGCGCGGGTCCACGGGGCCTGTCCAAGCGCCCTCGTCCCGATTAGTCTGGGCCCGTTCGATCAAGATGAGTTTCTCTGGGGGGCACCGTGTCCGACATCAGGGTGAGCGGTACCGGGCCGGCGGCGCCAAGACGGCGCGTGATCCGGCTCGCCCGCGAGATCGGCACCCTGATCGCCGGTGCGGGGCTGGCGTCCGGGGACGGGCTGCCGAGCCAGGCCGCGCTCGCCCGCCGCTTCGGCGCGACGAGGGGCACGATCCGCGCCGCGCTGGAGGTTCTCGAGGATGCGGGTCTTCTGAGACGGGACGCAGGCGGGCATGTCGTCCGTCATCCCGATCCTGTCCGGCAGGCCCGTGCGACGCTTGCCGTCCACTTCCGTCTCGGAGGACTGTCTGTGAGCGACATCTACGAGATGCGCTGCCTCCTTGAACCCGAGATCGCGGCGCAACTCGCCGGGCGGCTGTCCGACGAAGTGCTGGAGGAGATGTCGCAGTTCCTGCGGAGTGACCGCGCTGAGGCTCCGCATCTCATCGCGCTCGGTCTTCATGTCCGTCTCGCGCGCGAGGCAGAGAATCCGCTTCTCGTTTTTCTGATCGACTTTCTCGCCCAGATCCTGACGGACCTTCCCGACGCCGACGGGGCCGTGGCAGGCGCCGAGGAGACCTTCAGGCACCAGACCCGGATCTATCATCTTCGCCTTCTGGCGGCCCTTCGCAACGGACACGCCGCCGGCGCGCGCCGGGCGATGCTCGACCATCTGGAGTCGGCGCAGCATTTCCTCGAGGCCCGCGGCTCGGGCCTGCTGTCCCGCTACGTCGCGGAATAGGTCAGGCCGACGCCGCGTCGGTCCCGGCGAGATCCGACAGGATCGGGCAATCGGGCCGCGCGTCGCCATGACAGGCCTTGACGAGATCGCCGAGCGTCTGGCGCATGGCCTCGAGCTGGGCAATCTTCTGCTCGATGCGGTCGAGATGTTCCACCGCCACCCGCCTGACATCGCCGCTCGCCCGGTTCTTGTCGCCCCAGAGTGCGAGCAGGGTCCGGCAATCCTCGATCGTGAAGCCGAGGGTCCGGGCGCGCCCGAGGAACGCGAGCTTGTGCATGTCGCTGTCCCGGAAGCTGCGATAGCCGTTCTCGCCCCTGAGGGGCGTCACGAGGCCGATATCCTCGTAGTAGCGGATCGTCTTCGGCGGGAGGCCGGAGCGTTCCGAGACTTCTCCGATGTTCATGGTGTCACTCCGCGGGAGCAGGTTCGAGGGCGGTGGCGCGCCGTGGCGGCGCCTCGGCGAGAGGCGCCGCGACCCAGCGCAGGCGCAATGCGTTCGAAAGGACGAAGATGCTCGAGAGCGCCATCGCACCGGCGGCGAGCATCGGCGACAGGAGCGTGCCGTTCAGCGGATAGAGGATACCCGCCGCGACCGGGATGAGAAGCACGTTGTAGCCGAAGGCCCAGAACAGGTTCTGGCGGATGTTCGTCATCGTGCGGGCGCTGATGTGGAAGGCGTTGACCACGCCGCCGATGTCGCCGGAGACGAGCACGACGTCGGCGCTCTCGATCGCGACGTCCGTGCCGGTGCCGATCGCGATGCCCACGTCCGCCGCGGCGAGGGCGGGGGCGTCGTTGATCCCGTCGCCGACGAAGGCGAGCTTGCCGTCGCCGCGCAGGCTTTCGAGCGCTGCCACCTTGCCGTCGGGAAGTACCTCGGCGACGACGTGGTCGATGCCGAGTTCCGATGCGATGGCCTCGGCGGTCGCACGGCTGTCGCCGGTGATCATCGCCACCTTGAGGCCGAGCGCGTGCAGCGCCTCGACGGCCGCGGGCGTGCCGGCCTTGACCGGATCGGCGACGCCTACGAGCGCGGCCGCGGTTCCGTCCACCGCGGCGAAGAGCGGTGTCCGGCCTTTCCGGGCGAGCGCCTCGGCTGCATCCGCGAGCGGGCCGAGATCAATGCCCTCCCGCTCGAACAGCCGCCGCGCGCCGACGATCACGGCGTGCCCGTCCACCGTGCCGGTTACGCCGAAGCCGGTGACGGACTGGAACTCCTCCGCGTCCGGCGCCGCGATGCCCCGGGTCCGCGCCGCCCGGACGATGGCGTCCGCGATCGGATGTTCGGACCGCGCCTCGAGTGCCGCGACGAGCGACAGCACCCGGTCGGGGTCGTGCTCCCCGGAGATCTCGAAATCCACCATCTCGGGCCGGCCCTCGGTCAGCGTTCCGGTCTTGTCGAGCGCCACGACCCGCGCCTCGTGCAGCGTCTGGAGCGCGTCGCCCTTGCGGAACAGCACGCCAAGCTCGGCCGCGCGGCCCGTGCCGACCATGATCGAGGTCGGTGTGGCGAGGCCCATCGCGCAGGGGCAGGCGATGATGAGCACCGCCACCCCGGCGACGAGCGCGTAGGTGAGCGTCGGCTCCGGTCCGACCGCAAGCCAGGCGACGACCGTCAGCAGGGCAACCGTCATCACGGCGGGGACGAACCACGCGGTGATCCGGTTGACGAGGCTCTGGATCGGAAGCTTCGCCGACTGCGCCTGCTCGACCATGCGGATGATCTGGGACAGCGTCGTATCCCGTCCGACCCGCGTGGCGCGGAAGGCAAGAGATCCGGTGCCGTTGACGGTACCGCCCACGACTTCGGCGCCCGGAGATTTCTCGGCCGGGACGGGTTCGCCGGTCAGCATCGACTCGTCGACGTAGGAGGCGCCTTCGGTCACCTCGCCATCCACGGCGATCTTCTCGCCGGGGCGGACGCGGATGAGATCGCCAGCGACGATGTCGTCGACAGAGATCTCCCTTTCCTCGCCGTCTCGTCGGACGAGCGCGGATTTCGCCTGCAGTCCCATGAGTTTGCGAATCGCTTCTCCGGTCCGGCCCTTGGCGCGCGCCTCCAGCGTGCGACCGAGCAGGATGAGGGTCACGATGACGGCGGCGGCTTCGTAGTAGACGTTGGCCGTACCGGCGGGCAGAACGCCCGGCGCGAAAGTCGCGACGACCGAGAACGACCAGGCCGCGAAGGTGCCGACGGCGACGAGGGAGTTCATGTCCGGGGCGCGTCTGAGAAGGGCTGGAATGCCCTTCAGGTAGAACTGCCGACCGGGGACGGCGAGGACGAGCGTCGTCAAGACGAACTGGACGAGGTGGCTCGTCTCCGTGCCGATGGTGCCCGCGATCCAGTGATGGAAGGCGGGGAACAGATGACCGCCCATCTCGAGCACGAAGACGGGCAGCGTGAGAACGGTCGCGAGTATGGTCATGCGGGCGAGATGCGCTGCCTCCCGTGCCTTGCGGTCGCCCGGCTCGGGCCGCTGATCCGCCCGCGGGCTCGCCTCGTAGCCGATGGCGCGCACGGCGCGGGCGAGATCGGCCGCAGTCGCGCTGCCGCCCAGCAGTTCGACGGACGCACTCTCGTCGGCGAGATTCGCCGTCGCGTCGAGGACGCCCGGAACCGAGGTGAGCGCTTTCTCGACACGGCCGACGCAGGAGGCGCAGGTCATCTGGTGCACGTCGAGCGTGATCGTCTCGACGTCTGCGGGATAGCCCGCCTTCGCCAGCGCATCGCGCAGCGCGTCGGGCGAGGCTCCGCTCTCGGGCACCGCGGCGGTGTTGGTCGCGAGGTTGATCGACGCCTGTTCGGCGCCCTCCACGCTGTGCAGCGCCCTCTCGGCGCGTCCCGCGCAACCCGCGCAGGTCATGCCCGTGACGCGGAAGGAATAGGTTTCATCGGTCATGGCTTCGTCCTCTCTAGCCTCAGATAAAGTTTCCAGTCACTGGAAGGTCAAGGGGGTGAACCATCCGCGATCCCGGGAGTTTCGGAGGGGATCCGTTGTCGCTCCGCCGGACGTGCTCTAGGGTCCATGCAAGCATGCGGGGGCGGTGCACGCGCCCCGGCCAGGTAAATTACGCGAGGGGGCCGCATGACGCCCGACCTGCAGCAGCTGTGCGCGCTCGCCGGAGTGCGGCTTGGCTACCGCGACCAGATGGATGAGTGGCACGAGACGTCCGACGCGACGGCCCGCGCCATTCTGACGGCGATGGGCCACGCCGCCCGGACCGATGCCGAGGCCGAAGACAGCCTCGCCGCCCTGAGGGCGCGGGATGCGGCGCGGGTTCTGCCGCCTTACCTGATCGTTCCGGCTGGCGAACCGGCGTCCCTGACGGCCGGGAACGGGGAGTGGCGCGTCGAGACGGAGGCGGGCGGCGGTCACGCGGGTCTCGCCTCGGGGACGGTGGATCTGCCGCCCCTGCCACTCGGCGTCCACCGGCTCGGGATGGGAGAGGACGAATGCATCGTCCTTGCGGCCCCACGCGCTCTGCCCCTGCCGCCCCGGGCCTGGGGGGTCACGCTGCCGCTTTACGGGCTGAAACCGCCCGGCACGGGTGGCCTCGGGGATTTCGACGACCTGCGGATCGTCGCCGGCACTCTCGCCCGGCACGGCGCGGCGTTTGCGGGGATCAATCCGATCCACGCGGGGTTCTTCCCCGATGCCCAGGAATACAGCCCGTACGCCCCGTCCCACCGGCGCCGGTTCAACGCCGCCTATCTCCCCGCCCCCGGAGAGCGCGACGCCGACGGGTCGCTGATCGACTACCCGCGCGTGTTCCGCGCCCGATGGGAAGCCTTGACGGTCGCTTTCGCGACGCGCGACCCCGACCCCGCCTTTGACGCATTCCTCGCCCACGGCGGTCCCCGGCTTCGGGCCTTCGCGACTCACCAGGCGCTTTCGGAGGTCCACGGACCGTTCTGGCCCGAATGGCCCGAAGCGTATCGCGATTGCGCCTCCGAAGAGGTCGCGCGGTTCGCGGCCGAGAACACGGACTCCCTGCACTTTCACGCCTGGCTCCAGTACCGCGCGGAGCAGGCGCTCGAAGGTGCCGCCTCCGCCGCGGCGGACATGGCCTTTGGCCTCTATCTCGACATCGCCGTCGGCACCCATCCCCACGGCGCCGAGACCTGGCTCGAGCCCGACAACTTCGCCAGAGGCGTGTCGCTCGGCGCCCCGCCTGACGCCTTCGCCAAGGACGGGCAGGTCTGGGGCCTGGCGCCACTGAACCCCGAGGGTCTGATCCGATCCGCTTTCCAGCCGGTCGCGGAAATGCTTCGGCAGCAGTTCCGGTTCTCGAAGCTCGTGCGGATCGACCACATCCTCGGGTTCGACCGCGCCTTCTGGGTGCCCGAGGAGGAAGGCGTCGCCGGCGCCTATGTCGCCATGCCGAAGGACGCATTGCTTGCCGTCGCGCGGATCGAGGCGGCGCGGGCCGGCGGAACGATCATCGGAGAGGATCTCGGCAACATTCCCGAGGGCCTGCACGAGGATCTGGAGGCGTCGGGCATCCTCGGCTGCAGGGTCGTGATGTTCGAACTTGACCATGACGGACGCCCGCGTATGCCGGATGACTATCCCGAACACGTGCTCGCCTCCTTCGGCACCCACGACCTTCCGACGTTTCGCGGCTGGCTCGAGGGGCGGGACATAGACGCGAGGTCGGAGATCGGAACGACCACCGCGGAGGCCGAAGCGGACGTCCGCGCACAGCGCGTCGAGGGGACCGCGCGTCTCGACCGCCTGCTCGGCGGCGCGGACGCCGAGGCTCTGGAGCAGTTTCTCGCGGAGGTGAACGCCCGCCTCGTCGCCTTGCAAATCGAGGATATTCTGGACATCAAGGACCAGCCGAACCTGCCGGGCACCGTGACGGAATACCCGAACTGGCGGCGCAGACTGCCGCTCGCGCCCGAGGACTGGGCCGGGGACGAGCGGCTTGCCCGCGCCGCGCGTATCATGCGCGAGGCGGGGCGATAGGGAGACAGCGATGGAACGCCTGACGATCGCGACGACACCCATCGAGGGTCAGAAGCCCGGCACCTCGGGACTTCGCAAGAAGACGACCGTCTTCATGGGGCGGCATTATCTCGAGAACTTCGTTCAGGCGATCTGGAACGCGATCGGCGGTGTCGGGGGCAAGACGCTCGTCGTCGGAGGCGACGGGCGCTATTTCAACGACCGCGCGGCGCAGGTGATCCTGAGGATGGCCGCGGCGGGCGGCGCGGCGAAGGTGATCGTGGGGCAGGGGGCGCTTCTGTCGACGCCCGCCGCCTCGCATCTGATCCGGAGCCGCAAGGCCGATGGCGGGGTGATCCTGTCGGCGAGCCACAATCCCGGCGGCCACGACGAGGATTTCGGATTGAAGTACAACACCGCTAACGGAGGCCCGGCGCCGGAGGACGTGACCGGACGGATCTTCGAGGCGACGAAGACGCTGACGGAGTATCGCATTCTAGAAGCACACGACGTCGATCTGTCCTCGCCTGGCATCCAGCGCCTCGGAGAGACGGAAGTCGAGGTTGTCGATCCCGTTGCCGACTACGCCGAGCTGATGGAGCGTCTGTTCGATTTCGGGGCGATCCGCGATCTGTTCGCGTCGGGTTTCACGATGCGCTTCGACGCGATGCACGCAGTGACGGGGCCCTACGCGACGGCGATCCTCGAAGGCGCGCTGGGCGCACCGACGGGATCGGTCGTGAACGCCGTGCCAGGGCCGGATTTCGGTGGCGGCCACCCCGACCCGAACCCGATCTGGGCGAAACCGCTTCTCGATCTGATGCTTTCCGACGAGGCGCCGGACTTCGGCGCGGCCTCGGACGGAGACGGTGACCGCAACATGATCCTCGGGCGCGGCGTCTACGTGACCCCGTCCGACAGTCTTGCCGTGCTCTCCGCCAACGCGCATCTGGCGCCGGGCTACGCGCGGGGGCTCAAGGGCATAGCGAGGTCGATGCCGACTTCTCGCGCCGCCGACCGCGTGGCCGAGAAGATGGGGATCGACTGCTACGAGACGCCGACGGGCTGGAAGTTCTTCGGCAACCTGCTGGACGCGGGGCGCGCCACGATCTGCGGGGAGGAGAGCGCCGGCACCGGGTCGGACCATGTGCGGGAAAAGGACGGACTCTGGGCGGTGCTCCTCTGGCTGAACATCCTCGCTGCATCGGGAAAGTCCGTCGCGGCGTTGATGTCGGACCACTGGCGCGCCTTCGGGCGGAACTATTACTCCCGCCACGACTACGAGGCGGTCGACGCGGATCGTGCGGCCGAGATGATTGAGACCCTTCGGGCGAAGCTCCCGGATCTGGCTGGCAACGCGTTCTCCGGCCTGACGGTCGAAACAGCAGACGAATTCGCCTATGATGATCCTGTCGACGGCTCCCGCGCGGAGGCGCAGGGCATCCGCGTGACCTTCACCGACGGCGCGCGGATCGTCTTTCGTCTGTCGGGCACGGGGACTGTCGGCGCGACGCTGAGGGTCTACCTCGAACGCCACGAGGCGGGCCCGGACGGGCTCGACCGGCCGGTGGACGACGCACTCGCCCCGGTCGCCGCGGCGGCGAGGGAGATCGCCCAGATCGGCGAATTCACGGGCCGCGAGGCGCCCGACGTCACGACCTGACGACGAAAGGACAGACATGTCATTGAGGGAACGGGCGGGGGCCGACCTGGCCTGCGCAAGGGAATTGGCCGAGTGGTGCCGCTCGGTGCAGACGACATCGGTGAGTGCCTTCGCGGCGGAACAGGAAATCGCGCGGAAGCTTGGAGCGGAGGTGATCGACGGGACGGCGCGTTTCGGCTTCTGGACGCCCGAGCTTCTCGACAGCCGGGTGCCCGACGGCGACGTCTTCCTCGAGGTGCTCGCGCCCGAGGCGCCGCTCGATCTAACCCTGTCGCACCAGGAGATCCGGTTCGAGAAGGCCTATCTTCCCGTCGCGCGCTATGAGGCCTACACCTTCGCGGCGTCGACCGGCCTGAAGGCAGGAACGCGTGGGGAAGTCGGCGACTTCTACGCGCTCGTCTGGCGCGACGCCGAAGGCACCTGGAACCGGATTCTGGACCCGCTCGCCATGTCGCTGCCGTTCGGCGCCTTCGCGCCGGCGGAGCTCTACGACGTCGGCGCGATGCTCGCGGAGCGGGGAGATGCCGGCTACTGGGCACAGGTCGCCGGGCCGGAGCCGCACAGGTTCGAGCCGCCCACGAACATCCTCCAGATCCACGTTCCCACCGCGACCGCCGGAGGGACGATCGCGTCGCTCACGCGGCAGTTCGAGCGCCTCGCCAACCGCGTCGCGAACGGCCTGCCGTACGAATCGGCGGATCCGCTGTTTCTCGGATACGACGCCGTGCAGCTTCTCCCCGTGGAACCCACGACCGTCCACGAGACGGGGCCGGATTTCTGGGCCGAGACGCTGGACGACGACGCGGCGGTGACGGTGTCGCTGACCCGCCCCGACACGACGAACTGGGGATACGACATCGTCATCGCGGGGATGGGGACGGTGAATCCCGTGCTTCTGGAAACCGGCAGACCGGACGAGCTCGTCGATCTCGCGACGGTCCTCCACACCTTTCCGAGAAAGCCGAAGATGCTGATCCTCGACGTCGTCTTCGGGCATTCGGACAATCAGGGTCTCCGCACGCTCAACTCGCATTTCTTCGCGGGACCAAACATGTACGGGCAGAACCTCGACTACCGGAACCCTGCCGTGCGGGCGATCCTGCTGGAAATGCAGCGGCGCAAGGTCGACTTCGGCGCCGACGGGGTGCGGGTGGACGGCGCGCAGGACTTCAAGTGGTGGGATCCGGCCACGCAGGAGATGGTCCACGACGACGAGTACCTCCATTCGATGTCCGGTATCGTGCAGAAGGTCGCGGGCGTGGAATACACACCGTGGTTCATCTTCGAGGACGGCCGGCCGTGGCCCCAGGAGGACTGGGAGCTGTCGTCGGACTACCGCGCCGTCATCAAGGCGCAGCCCGACGTCTTCCAGTGGGGCCCGCTCACCTTCGCGCACAACACGCCGTTCCTCTACACGTTCTGGCTGTCCAAGTTCTGGCGGATCCGCGAAATGCTGGACGTGGGCGCGAACTGGATCTCGGGCACCGCGAACCACGACACGCTCCGCCGCGGCACGCAGGTGAACCCCGAGCTCAACATCAACACGCGGCTCGGCGAGACGAAGATGGAGATCCTCGACAAGGCCTACGACAACCCGGCCGTCTCGATGCTGACCTATGCCGCCTTTCCCGGCGTGCCGATGGACTTCCTCAATGCGACATCGCGGGCGAGCTGGGGCTTCATCCGGAACCAGGACGACAAGTACGGCGTGAAGGTGGTGGCCGAGGAGGCGATCAGCCTCAAATGGCAGGTCGACGAATACAGCTACTCGGTGCCCGCGAACTTCAAGCGGCTGAAGCGGCTCGGATACGAGACGCGGGCGGACCTCGCCCGGTTCTTCGAATTCCTGCCCGCGCTCGTGAAGGTCACCGAATACGACCTCGACGAGATCGCGCGCCTCCTCAACCGGGTGGAGCCGGAACTGGCCGGCCCCGGCACCTACACGGTTTCGAACCTCAAGGAGATCGCGCGGGCCTGGATGGACGACATGCACGAATACTGCAACGTCTGGAATTCGGTCTCGCACCTCGATCCGCATCAGACCGGTTTCATGCTCGATCTCAGAAACTTCCGCCGGGAGAATCCTTGGCTCCGCGCGAACCTCGGGCCCGAAGACCACTTCGACTACATGAGGCCGGTCGATGGGCGGACGGTCTTCACCTCGCTCCGGAACGGACCGGATATGCAGGTCTTCACGATCACCCACATGGAGGGCGGCGAGACGCACGAGTTCGATCCGCTCAGGCTGCCGATACCGGGACTCGAGGGGTTCGGCTGGGAGCTGAGGCTGCGGACACCGGGGATCGGGCCGGACTTCGTCGGGGGTCCGATCACGCTCCGGGACTCGATGGGCCTCGTCTACACGCGGATGCGCTAGTCCCTCAGGGTCGCGCGGTCCGCGACAACAGTGCCGTCGGTGATCGAGTCGCTCGGATGGGTGATGACGGTCGCGCCCGCTTCGAGGCCGGACAGCACCTGCGCCGTCCGGCTGTTCTGGCGGCCGATATCCACCGTTCGCCGCGTCGCGAGGCCATTCTCGACAACGAAAACGGCCCAGTCTTCGTCGTCCCGCCAGAGCGACGAGAGCGGTACCTGGACTGCGTCGTCGGCCTGCCACTCGACGACGCGCAGAAAGACGGAGAACCCGTCGCCCAGTCCCTCGCGGTTCTCGGGCGGCGAGACGAGGGTGAAGACGGCGTCGACGCGCTGCTCCTCGATGCCGAGGGCCGAGACCTTGGTGCGGGCCGAGGGTTCGATGCTGCGAAGCCGTGCCTCGAGCGGATGCGGGCCGCCCCAGCGCTCGACGATGGCCTGTGCGCCGGGTTCCAGCCTGACGGCGTCTGACGACAGGAGATCCGCCACGATCTCGAGATCGTCGGGTTGTCCGACGCTGAGCAGCGTGGTGCCCGCCGCGACGGGGCGTTCGCTGACGACGTCGACCGACAGGACCTCCCCGTCGATGGGCGCATGAAGCTCCACACAGCAGGTCTCGGTTCCGGTCCGGCCGTTCTCCGTCGGCTCGAGCAGCGCCGCCTGTGCCCGGGCCAGTGCGCTCTCGGCCATGTTGAGCTGCGATTTCGCGGCGTCGCGCGTGGCCTCGCGGACCAGGAGCCGCTGCTCGGCGTCTTCAAGCTGCGACTGGGAGGCGACGCCGGAGGAGACGAGACGCTGCGTCCGGGACCACTGGCTCTCGGCCAGCGACACGTCCTCTTCGGCCTGGCGGACCCGGCTTTCGGCCACGGCGAGCGCCGCTTCCGCCTCGCGCACCCCTGCCTCGGCCTGCAGCCGCGTCCGCGCGTCGAGCAGGGCGGGGGCCACCGGCTCCACCCGAGCGACGACCGTGTCGTCGGCGACGACCGCGTCCCCGACGCGGACGGGCGAGCGGAGCGCGGTTCCGGCGATCGGCGAGGCGATTTCGTAGACTTCGCGGATCCGGGTCCTGCCGTCGGCATCGACCGTCACGCGCATCGGTCCCTCCGTGACGGTGGCGAGATCCACCGGGACCGGGTCCTGCCGCAGCGCGACGTAGGCGAGCGAGCCGACGATCAGAAGGCCGAGGACGAGCAGGACGATGCTGCGGGGTCTGAGGCGCATGGGGTCACTCCCGGGTTTTCATGACCGCGACGAGATCGAGCCGGTCGATACGGCGTCGCACGACGAGCACGGCGGCGAGCGAGGCGGCGAGCACGACGAGGCTCGCCACGGCGAAGGTCGCGGGTTCGAGGACGAGCGGGATGCGATAGAGGTCGCTCTCGAAGCCTTGCGTGGTCGCGAGCACGATCAGGTAGCCGAGCAGCCAGCCGAGCGGCTGCGCCAGCACGGTCAGGATCATGATCTCGCCCACGAGGATCAGCGAAACCTCCGCGCGGGTGAAGCCGAGGATGCGCAGGCTCGCGAATTCGCGGGCGCGTTCGGACAGCTGGATTCGGGCCGAGTTGTAGCTGACGCCCACTGTGATGAGTGTCGCGATGGCGATGTAGATCGTCATCATGATCACGACGTTTTCCTCGATCGTGGCCTCGAAGGACCGCCGCGTGTCGGTCAGCATGATCGTGCCGGCGAGTTTCGGGATGTCCTTCAGCGCCTCGTGCAGATCATCCATGCGGCTTTCGTCTACGAGGAGGTTCGCCGTCGAGATCTGCGGAGACTGCCGGAACAGCCGGTTGAGCGTCTCGAGATCCATGTATGCGCCGAGCCCGAAATACTGCGGAACCGTTCCCGCGACGGGCAGCCAGACCGTTTCGCGGCGGCCGGACAGGAACTCCGCCTCGATCATGTCGCCCGTTCCGGCATCGAGCTGTTCGGCCAGGGTCTCGGACAGGAGAATGCCACCGGGCGGCGCGTCGAGAACCTCTCCGTCGCCCGAGACGATCCGGCTCAGGCCGGTTGCCGGCCGCCGCGCCTCGATCGGCACCCTCTTCTCGAACCGCCCGTGCCGGAGGATCGCCGCCTGCAACTGCTGTCCCTCGGCGAACAGAACGCCCGGCAGGTCCTCGATGTCCGGCAGCACCGTTTCGGGGACGTCCTGCGCGAAAAGCAGCATCACGTCCTGCCGGTTGCCCTGGTAGAAGGCGGTGTCGACGATCGTGTCGAGGCTGTCGTCGAAGAAGCTCGCCGCGACGAGGATGGAGACGGCGAGCGCGAGGCCGAGACCCGAGAGCAGGGACCGGACCGGCCACCGGACGAAGCTGCGTACGATCATCATCATCGGCTGCGAAAAGCGGAGGGCATGCATCACCCGGTCGAAGACGGTCCGGCGGAAGCGGGGCGGGGCCGGGGGCGCCATCGCGACGGCGGGGGGCAGTCTCGCGGCGCGCATCGCGGATTGCGCGGCCCCGAGACCCGCCGTGGCGAGGCCTAGGATGCCGCTCACCACGAAGACCCCGTAGGAGACCTGATAGATCAGGTAGGGAAAGTTGAAGAAGTCGGCGTAAAGCTCCGCCAGAGATTTGGAAAGCCAATCGCCGACGGCCCAGCCGATCAGAATGCCGACGACCGCGATCAGCCCGGCGAGCAGGAGGTAGTGGACGCTGATCTCGACATTCGAGTACCCCAGCGCCTTCAGAAGCCCGATCTCGCTCCGCTCCAGCGCGATGATCCGGCCGATCACCATGTTCACGAGAAATGCGCTGATGCCGAAGAAGACCGGGGGCAGAATGACGCCCATCGACCTCAACTGCTGAATCTCCGCGTCGATGAACGCGTTCGACTCCTGCTGGCTCCGGTCATAGGCGCCGAGGCCGCCATAGGGCTCGAGCAGGTCGTCGAGCCGGTCCTTGACCGCCTCGACATCTGTGCCGGTCGCAAGCTTGAGGCTGACGGAATTGAAGGCGCCGGCCATGTCGAACGCGGCGGCGGCGGCGGGTTCGGGCATCCAGAGGATGCCGAACCCTTCGTTGTCGGGCATGAGCGCGCCCGGCCCGATCGTGTAGATGAACTCGGGGCTCAGCATCGTGCCGGTGATCGTGAGGGTGCGCTTTCGCCCGTTCAGGTTCGCTTCGAAGCTGTCGCCGGGCCGGAAGTCGTTCGCGATCGCGAAGGGTTCGTTGACCGCCACCTCGTCGTCGGCATTCGGGTCCGGCAGGCGGCCGGAGCGCAGGATCGGCACGTTGAGATCGTTTCCGTGCGGTGGCAGCGAGATGATCCGTCCCACCGCCGTCTGCACCCGGCCCGGAAGGTCCAGTATCGCCTCTCCCTGGACCCGCGGCTCGACGAGCATAACGCCGCCGATTGCGGCGATTTCGGGGGCCAGCGTCAAAGGCGCGCGGCGGGCGGCGGAGAAGACATCGGCAAAGCGATTGCCCTCGTAATAAGCCTTGCGCGTCTCCTCGAGAGCCGCGTGCATCCCGAACGTCGTGATGAGCACGGCGACGCCGCAGGCAAGCACAAGCGCGATGGCGAGCGCCTGTGCCCAGAGACGGCGGAAGTCGCGCAGGAGCTTCTTGTCGAGCGCGTCCATCACCAGCTGATCTCCGCGGGGTCGAGCCGGTCCTCGTTCACTTCGACCGACGCGATCCGGCCGTCCTGGAACCGGATCACCCGGTGCGCGATCTTCCGGATCGCGGCGGCATGCGTGATGATCGCGGTCGTCGTGCCAAGCTCGTCGTTGATCTTCTTCAGCGCCTCCAGCACCTGAATGCCGGTGTGGGAATCGAGCGCGCCCGTGGGCTCGTCGCAGAGCAGGACGTCGGGCTGTTTGGCGATTGCGCGGGCGATCGCGACGCGCTGCTGTTCGCCGCCGGAAAGCTGTGCCGGGAAATGGGTCGCCCGATCCGTCAGGTCCACCATCGCGAGCGCCTCCGCGGGATCCATCGGGTCGATCGAGACATCCGTCACCAGCTGGACGTTCTCGAGCGCGGTCAGGCTGGCCACGAGATTGTAGAACTGGAACACGAAGCCCACGTGGTCCCGCCGGAACCGGGTCATCTCGCGGTCGCTCATCTCCATGAGGTTGTGGTCGCGGAACCAGACCGTGCCCTCGGTCGCCCGGTCGAGCCCGCCGAGGATGTTGAGAAGGGTCGATTTTCCGCTCCCCGACGGGCCGAGCAGGACAGCGAGCTCTCCCTCGTAGAGCTCAAGGTCCACGCCGGCGAGTGCGTAGACCTTCACGTCACCGGTCTCGTAGATCTTGGTGATGCCCTTGGTGTGGAAGACGGCTTCGGATGGCATGGCGCGATTCCCTGCCGCGATGTAGCGCGACGCACGCCATCCTGCATTGATCCCGCTCAAAAGACACGGCCGGACTGTTTTTGCAAATGGTTCGCATTCTCGTTGACTTTCTGCAAATCATTCTCATACTCATGGGGCGGTGGCTCGGGACGGGTCCGAGATGGAGTGACGAATGCAATTCGACAGAAGACGGTTTCTAGCGATAACGGCGGCGGCCGCCGTTGTCTTCACGAGTCCGGTGGCGTCCCGCGCGGAGGAGCGGCTCACGGTGGTCGCGACGACGGGCATGATCGCCGACGCGGCGCGAGCCGTGGGCGGCGATCTGGTGGATGTGCGCGCCCTGATGGGGCCGGGTGTCGATCCGCATGCCTACCGTCAGACCCGCACCGACATCCTTGCGCTGACTCGCGCCGACCTCGTGCTCTGGCACGGGCTCTACCTTGAGGCGCAAATGGAAGAATTCCTGCTCGACCTCGCCGAAAGGCAGAGGGTCGTCGCGGTGGGCGAGGCCGTCCCGCGCGATCTTCTGGTCGCCCACGACGACTACGACAACCGCTTCGACCCGCACGTCTGGATGGACCCCGAACTCTGGGCCCACGTCGTCGGGGCCGTGCGAGACGCGCTGATCGCTGCGCACCCCGACGGAGAGCCTTCCTTCCGGTTGAACGCGGACGCTCATCTTTCGGAAATCGAACGCCTTTCTGCATATTCGAACGAGGTTCTCGCGACCGTCCCCGAGCCCCAGCGCGTTCTCCTCACGGCGCACGATGCCTTCAACTACTTCGGCCGCGCCTACGGCTTCGACGTCGTCGGCATCCAGGGCATCTCGACGGAGAGCGAGGCGGGGCTCGTCCGCATCCGCGAGCTCGTGGACCTGCTCGTCATGCGCGGGATCGGAGCCGTCTTCGTCGAAAGCTCGGTGTCAGACCAGAACATCCGTGCGCTTGTCGAGGGCGCCGCGGCGGCCGGTCATGAGGTGGTCATTGGCGGCGAGCTGTACTCCGACGCGATGGGGGAACCAGGGGCCTACGAGGGCACTTACCTCGGGATGATCGACCACAATGTGACGGTAATCGCCTCCGCCCTCGGCGGCGCGGCCCCCGAGCGCGGCATGGACGGCCGGCTTTCGGCCGGGCTCTGAGGACGCAGGATGAGCCCCCTCGAACTCGTCAAACGCTCTCGGGAGGAGATGCCGGCCGCGCCGCTGGCGGTTCGGGGGCTTACCGTCACCTACCGGGAGAAACCGGCGCTGTTCTCGGTCGATGCCACTTTCGCTGAAGCGGCCATGACGGCCATCATCGGACCGAACGGGGCCGGGAAATCCACGCTTCTGAAATCCGCCTTGGGAATCGTGCGCCCGCTTTCAGGGCAGGTGACCTTCTTCGGGAGGAGCTTCGAGGAGACGCGCGACCGCATCGCCTACGTGCCGCAGCGGGCCAGCGTGGACTGGGATTTCCCGACGCGGGCGCGCGACGTGGTGCTGATGGGGCTCTACCGCGAGCTCGGCCTTCTGGGCTGGGTCGGCGCGTCCCAACGCGCCCGCGCAATGGATTGCCTGGCCCGCGTGGGCATGGAAGGCTTCGCCGACCGGCAGATCGGCCAGCTTTCAGGGGGGCAGCAGCAACGTGTCTTTCTCGCGCGATCCCTCGCGCAGAACGCGGACCTCTACCTGCTGGACGAGCCATTCGCCGGTGTCGATGCGGCGACCGAAAAGGCGATCATCGCCGTGCTGAAGGATCTCAAGGCCGCGGGCAAGACGGTCGTCGTCGTCCACCACGACCTTTCGACCGTGCGCGACTATTTCGACAATGTCCTCATCATCAACATGAGCAAGATCGCCGAAGGCCCTGTCGAGACGACGTTTACCACCACGGCGCTTCAGTCGGCCTATGGCGGGCGGCTGGCCGAGGCGCAGCTCCACCAGCTCGCCCTCGCCTGAGATGCTCCTCGAGGCGCTGACCCTCCAACTGGGCTACAACGCGACGCTCGTCGCCATCGGGGCGGCTCTGCTCGGCATGGCCTCCGGCGTCACGGGCACCTTTCTGTTCCTGCGCAAGCGCGCGCTCGTCTCCGACGCGATCAGCCACGCGACGCTGCCGGGCATCGGCGTGGCCTTCATCGTCATGGTCGCGCTTGGCGGCGACGGGCGAAACCTGATCGGGCTTCTGCTCGGGTCGGCCGCCTCCGCCGGTCTCGGCCTTCTTACCGTCCAATGGCTGACCCAGCGCACGCGGCTGGGCGAGGACGCGGCCATCGGCGCCGTCCTGTCTGTCTTCTTCGGGTTCGGCATCGTGCTTCTCACGGTCATCCAGACGATGTCCTCGGGCCGGCAGGCGGGGCTCGAGACGTTCCTGCTCGGGTCCACCGCCGGGATGCTCTTCAATGACGCGGTGACGATCGCAGTGGGCGGGGCGCTGGCGCTGGCGCTTGTCCTGCTGCTTCGCCGGCCGATGACGATGGTGGCCTTCGACCCCGGCTTCGCGGCGACGATCGGCATCGACACGCGCAGGATCGACCTCGCCACGATGGGGCTCGTCCTCGCGGTGACGGTCGTGGGGCTCAAGATCGTCGGGCTGATCCTCGTGATCGCGCTCGTCATCATCCCGCCCGTCGCCGCACGGTTCTGGAGCGAGCGGAGCGACACCGTCGCGCTTGTCGCGGGTGCCTTCGGCGGGCTCTCGGGCTATTTCGGCGCGGCGATCTCGGCCTCGGCGCCCGACCTGCCGACCGGGCCGATCATCGTGCTGACCGCCTTCGCGCTGTTCCTCGTCTCGCTCCTCGTGGCTCCGGCGCGCGGCACGCTGTCCGCGCTCGCGCGCTACCGGCGCTACCACCGTCGAGTTCACCGTCGTCAGGGGCTGCTCGCTCTGGCGCAGGGCCAGCCGGTTTACGAGGCGCTGACCCGGCGTCTGCTGGTGCGAGAGGGGCTGGCGCGGCCGGATGGCGTGGCGACGGAGGTTGGGCGTGCCAATGCCGCGCGCGCGCTGCGCGACGAACGCCGCTGGGCCGTACTGCGCGGTCTTCCGGCCTACGAGGCCGCCGCGTCCCTCTACGACGGTCTCCGCGAGATCGAGACCGTCCTGACGCCTGACCAGATTGCCGAGATCGACCGAATGATCGGCGGGCCGCGCGAGGTCGCTCCATGAGCGGCGCCGAGTTCGTCCCGCTGAGCCTGCCGCCGATCCTGATCGGCGTCCTCGCCGCGGTGGCCTGCGCGCTGCCCGGGAACTTCCTGCTTCTCCGCCGGCAGGCGCTGATCGGCGACGCGATCAGTCACGTGGTGCTGCCGGGGATCGTGGTGGCGTTCCTCTTGACCGGAGCGGTCTCCACATGGCCGATGATGGCCGGCGCGGCCGGGGCCGCGATCCTCGCCGTCGTCCTCATCGAACTTGTGCGCCGCCTCGGCCGGATCGAGCCCGGCGCGGCGATGGGGGTGATCTTCACCACGATGTTCGCGGGCGGGGTGCTTCTGCTCGAGCAATCGGATACGAGTGGCGTCCACCTCGATGTCCAGCACGCGCTCTACGGCAACCTCGAATCGCTGATCTGGCTCGATGCGACGGGGTGGGCGTCGCTCCTCGACGCCGAGGCGCTGGCCGAATTGCCGCCCGAACTGATCCGCATGGCGGTCACGGCCCTGGGCGCGGCGCTTTTCGTGGCGCTTCTCTGGCGACCGCTGAAGATCGCGACCTTCGACGAGGGTTTCGCCCGGTCGGTCGGCATCCCCGTGACGCTTCTGAGCCTCGCGCTCGTCATCGTGGCCGCCGCCGCGGCGGTCGCGGCCTTCGACGCGGTCGGCTCGATCATCGTGATCGCGATGTTCATCTGCCCGCCGGCGGCGGCGCGGCTGATGACCGACAGCCTCGAACGGCAGGTGCTCTGGTCGGTCCTATTCGCGGTCCTCTCGGCGGTCGCGGGCTATGTTCTTGCCGGCTACGGGCCGCTGTGGCTGGGGGCGGAGAACGCGGTGAGCGCGGCAGGCATGATCGCGACCGTTTCGGGTGCGATCCTCGCGCTTGCCGCTCTTTTCGGACCGCACCGGCACGCGGCCCACGCCTGAGCCCTTGCGCCGGGGTTGCGCCCCGGTGCAGGAAGGCGCCATGCGAACCGTGATCGTCATTCCCGCGCGCTACGCCTCAACCCGCTATCCGGGCAAGCCGCTCGCGGTGCTCACGGGCCCGGATGGGGAAAAGACGCTGATCCAGCGAAGCTGGGAGGCGGCGCGGGCCGTGCGGGGTGCGGACCTCGTGGTGGTGGCGACAGACGACGCGCGGATCGCGGACTGCGTGCGCGGCTTCGGCGGAGAGGTGGTGATGACCTCGGAGGCATGCCGGAACGGGACCGAGCGCTGCGCCGACGCGCTGGACCAGTTGGGCGAGGCGGACCTTGTCGTGAACCTTCAGGGCGACGCGCCGCTGACGCCGCCCGGCTTCGTCGAGGCGCTGATCGCCGCGATGGCCGACCGGGACGACATCGACATGGCGACACCGGTTCTCCGCTGCGACGAGACCACCTGGCGCCATTTCCGCGACGACCGTGCCGAGGGGCGCGTGGGCGGGACCACGGCGGTCTTCGCGGCGGACGGGCGCGCGCTTTATTTCTCCAAGGAAGTCATACCCTTCGTGCCGGAAGGCAATGCGCCTCAGCATGTGCCGGTGTTTCACCATGTCGGCGTCTATGCCTACCGTCCGGCGGCGCTCCGCGCCTACATGGGCTGGGCCGAGGGCGTGCTGGAGCGCAATGAAGGGCTGGAGCAGTTGCGGTTCCTCGAGAACGGCGCGCCCGTTCTCTGCGTCGAGGTCTCGGCAGATGGACGAGTGTTCTGGGAACTCAACAATCCCGTCGACGTGGGCCGGATCGAGAGCGTGCTATGACCCCGAGAACGGTCACCGTCGGCGATATCGACATCGCCACCGGCAAGCCCTTCACGGTGATCGCGGGGCCCTGCCAGATCGAAGGCCTCGACCACGCGCTTATGATGGCCGAGCGGATCGCGGTGGCCTGCGAGGCGGCGGGGCGGCGGTTCATCTACAAGTCGAGCTATGACAAGGCCAACCGGTCGTCGCACGAGACGGCGCGGGGCGTCGGGATGGAGGAAGGGCTGAACATCCTCGCCGCCGTGAAGGAGCGGTTCGGCTGCCCGGTCCTGACGGACGTGCATGATGCGCGCCAGTGCGCGTCTGCCGCCGAGGTGGCGGACGTGGTCCAGATCCCGGCGTTCCTCTGCCGGCAGACCGACCTCCTGCTCGCCGCGGGAGTGACCGGCGCGGCGGTGAACGTCAAGAAAGGACAGTTCCTCGCCCCGTGGGACATGGCGAACGTGGCCGCGAAGATCGCGTCCACCGGAAACGAGCGCATCCTGCTCACCGAGCGAGGGACAAGCTTCGGCTACAACACGCTCGTCTCCGATTTCCGCGCGCTGCCGATCATGGCCGAGACGGGTTACCCGGTGGTTTACGACGCGACACACTCGGTGCAGCAGCCGGGCGGGAAGGGCACCACGTCCGGCGGTCAGCGGGAGTTCGTGCCGGTTCTGGCGCGCGCGGCGGTAGCCGTGGGCGTGGCCGCGCTGTTCATCGAGACGCACGAAGACCCGGACGCCGCGCCATCGGACGGACCGAACATGGTGCCTGTGGACGCCTTCGAAGGGCTGCTCCGCACCCTCGGGCGGATCGAGGAGGCCGTGCGGGCTGATTGCGGGTAGCCGCGGTCGGGTCTAGGCTCTGGCCATGGACCACTCCGCTTCCCTCGACGACCGCATCGCCTCCGAGATCGACGCCCGCCGCGACGATCTCGTGGCGCTGACGCAGGACCTCGTGCGCATCCCCACGCTGAACCCTCCCGGGCGGGACTATCGCGCGATCTGCGAGTACCTGGAGTCGCGGCTGAAACCGCAGGGCTTCGCGTGCACGCTGGTCCGGGCCGACGGCGCGCCGGGCGACTCGGACCGCTACCCGCGCTGGAACGTGATCGCGCGGCGCGAAGGAAGCGCGCAGGGCGAGACAGTTCACTTCAACTCCCACATAGATGTCGTTGAAATCGGTCACGACTGGACGATGGACCCGTTCGGGGGCGAGGTGAAGGACGGACGCGTCTACGGGCGCGGCACCTGCGACATGAAGGGAGGCCTCGCGGCGTCCATCGTCGCGGCCGAAGCGTTTCTGGCGGTCTGCCCCGACTTCGCGGGCGCGGTGGAAATCTCGGGCACGGCGGACGAGGAATCGGGCGGCTACGGCGGCGTGGCCTACCTCGCCGAGCGCGGCTGGTTCTCGCCTGACAGGGTCCAGCACGTCATCATTCCCGAACCCTTGAACAAGGACCGCATCTGCCTCGGCCACCGGGGCGTCTGGTGGGCCGAGATCGAGACGAAGGGCCGCATCGCCCACGGGTCGATGCCGTTCCTCGGCGACAGCGCGATCCGGCACATGGGGGCGGTGCTCGAGGAGATGGAGCGCACCCTGTTGCCGCTGCTCGCGGGCAAGCGGACGGATATGCCGGTCGTGCCCGAGGGCGCGCGGCAGTCGACGCTCAACATCAACTCGATCCACGGGGGAGAACCCGAGCCGGAAGAGGGGTTTACGGGCTTTCCTTCGCCCTGTGTCGCCGACCGGTGCCGCATCGTGATCGACCGGCGGTTCCTGATCGAGGAGGATCTTGCCGCGGTCAAGGAAGAGGTGCGCGGGATGATGGAGCGCATCAGGGCCGAGCGTCCGAAATTCTCATATGAAATCAGAGATCTGCACGAGGTCGTGCCGACCATGACGGACCGCGACGCGCCTGTGGTGCGGACGGTTGCCGCCGCGATCGGGCGGGTGCTGGCGCGGGCGCCGGATTATGTCGTATCGCCGGGAACTTACGACCAGAAGCACATCGACAGGATCGGACGGCTGAAGAACTGCATCGCCTACGGCCCGGGCATCCTCGACCTCGCCCATCAGCCCGACGAATGGGTGGGGATCGACGACATGGCCGACAGCGCCAAGGTCATGGCGATGACGCTGGCGGAACTCCTCGCGCCGCGTTGACGCGGATGGACATGGATCCCGCGGTTTCCATCCCGGCGTGGCTCCCGTAGGCTCGCCGCGCGAAATGCGGGGGAAAGGCCATGTGCGGATTCGTTTGTCTCTGGAATGTCGGAGACGAGGCGCTGGCCGGGCGCATGATCCGGAGGATCGCCCACCGTGGCCCGGACGCGGTGGAGATCGCCCGGCTTCCCGGCGCGCCGGTCGTGATGGCGCACTGCCGGCTTTCGATCATCGGCCCCGAGGACGGGGGGCAGCCGATCTATCAGACCGAAGACATCCTCGTCGCGAACGGCGAGATCTACAATCACGAGGATCTCCGGGCGATCCTCGGCGAAAGCGCTTTCGAGACGGCATCGGACAGCGAGACGATCCTCCATCTTTTCCGGTCGGGCGAGAGCCGCTGGATCTCGAAACTCGACGGGATGTTCGCCTTCGTGCTCGCCACCCGCGACCGGGTCATCGCGGCGCGCGATCCGCTGGGGATCAAGCCGCTCTATCTGGCGCGGATCGGGGAGGGCCATGCCTTCGCGTCCGAACTCAAGGCGTTCGACGGCGTGCCGGTCGATTCGGTCGAGGCGATCCCGCCGGGCACGCTCTGGGACAGCCGAGACGGCTGGCGGCGGTGGTATCGCACGCCCCACGGCGCGGCGGTGGCCGAGTCCGATCTCGATGTCGACCACACCGCGCGCGAGCTGCGGCTGGTTCTCGAGGAGGCGGTGGCCAAGTGGATGGTGGCTGACGTCGAGGTGGGCGCGTTCCTGTCGGGCGGTCTCGACAGTTCCATCATCGCCGCGGTGGCGCAGAAGGTCATGAGCGAGCAGGGCAAGGGGCGACTCAGGACGTTTTCGGTCGGCACCGAAGGCTCGCCCGACCTCATCGCCGCGCGGGAGGTGGCCCGGCACATCGGCTCCGACCACCGCGAGCACGCCTTCACCGGCGCGGATGTGGCGGAGGTTCTGCCGCACGTGATCTATCACCTCGAAAGCGCGGACGTGGACCTGGTCCGGAGCGCCATTCCGACCCTCTTCGCGGCGCGGCTGGCGCGGGAGGACGTGAAGGCCGTTCTGACCGGGGAAGGCGCGGACGAATTGTTCGCCGGCTATGCCTATCACCACCGCTACGTCGACGATCCCCGCGCGCTCGCCGAGGAGTTGACCCGCTCGCTCGGCACCATGCACAACATCAACCTGCAGCGCGTCGACCGGATCACGATGTCGGTGGGTCTCGAGGCGCGCACCCCGTTCCTCGACCGTGAGCTCATCGATTTCGCGCAGTCGATCCCCGCCGAACTGAAGCTGCGCAGGACCGACCCCGAGACCGTCGAGTCCACCGGCGAGACGACGGAGAAGTGGATCCTGAGGAAGGCCTGCGCCGATCTGCTGCCCGACGATCTGGTCTGGCGCAAGAAGGCGCAGTTCGACGAGGGCTCGGGAACCGTCGACGCGCTCGCGCGGGCGCTCACGGCACTGGCGACGAAGCAGGGCCCGGTGTCGCGCGAGGACGAGGCGGGTCTCTACGAGCAGATCCTGCGCGCGCGCTACGAGACGCCAAGCCGTATCCTGGAGAATGCGGGAAGCTGGGTTTCGGATCGCGTGGCCGCATCCTGAACGGTTGGACTCGCCAACCGCTGCGGCTTTGCGCTAACGTGTCGAAAAAGACAAAGACCTCAGGGAGATCTCCGATGCTTTCGCGCCTCACGTTCGCCGCGGCTCTGGCCCTTTCGGCCGGAACCGTCTCGGCGCAGGACACCATCACTATAGGGATGCAGCTCGAGCCGCCGAACCTCGATCCGACGGGCGGCGCGGCGGCGGCCATCGACGAGGTGACCTACGCCAACATCTTCGAAGGGCTGACGCGCTATCAGCCGGACGGATCCATCGCGCCGGGCCTGGCGGAGAGCTGGCGGATTTCGGATGACGGCACGGTCTACACGTTCAAATTGCGCGACGGCGTGACGTTCCACGACGGAAGCGCCTTCACCGCCGAGGATGTGAAATTCGCGCTCGACCGGGCGCGGGCGGAGGACTCGACCAACGCGCAGAAGGCGCTGTTCGCGGGAATCGCGGACGTGGCGGTCATCGATCCGACGACCGTGGAGATCACGCTCTCGGCGCCGAACGGCGGATTTCTGACGAACCTCGCCTGGGGCGATGCGGTGATCGTCGCGCCCGAATCGGTCGATCAGGCGGCGACCGCGCCGGTCGGCACGGGGCCCTTCCGGTTTGCGCGCTGGGTGCAGGGCGACCGCATCGAGATCGAGCGGAACCCCGACTACTGGGGCGCGGCGCCGGCGCTCGAGAGCGCGACCTTCAAGTTCATCTCCGATCCGACGGCGGCCTTCGCGGCGCTCATGGCGGGCGATGTCGACGCCTTTCCGGTCTTCCCTGCGCCCGAGAACCTGGTGCAGTTCGAGGCCGATGCCCGCTTCAAGGTGATCGTCGGCTCGACCGAGGGCGAGACGATCCTGTCGATGAACAACCGCTCGCCGGCGCTTTCGGACGTGCGGGTCCGGGAGGCCATCGCCCATGCGATCAAGCGTCAGGACATCATCGACGGAGCGATGTTCGGCTTCGGCACGCCGATCGGGACGCATTTCGCGCCCCACCATCCCGACTACGTCGACCTGATCGCGCTTTCGGACCACGACCCCGAGAAGGCGCGGGGGCTTCTGGCCGAGGCGGGCTACGGCGAAGGTCTCACGCTTTCGCTGAAGCTGCCGCCGCCGTCCTATGCGCGGCGCGGCGGGGAGATCATCGCGGCGCAACTGCGCGACGTCGGCATCGAAACGGAGATCGAGAATCTCGAATGGGCGCAATGGCTCGAACAGGTGTTCCGGGGCAAGGACTTCGACCTGACCATCGTGAGCCATACCGAGCCGATGGACATCAACATCTATGCCCGCCCGGACTACTATTTCCAGTACGACAATCCGGACTTCCAGGAGGTCATGGCCGACCTCGACATCGCGACGGACCGCGTCGAGCGCTCGCGGCTCCTCGAGCAGGCGCAGCGGATGATCGCCGAGGACTATGTCAACGGCTATCTCTTCCAGCTCGCCAAGACCGGGGTCGCTGATGCGAAGGTCGAGGGCCTCTGGGAGAACGCGCCGACGCAGGCGAACGACCTGACCGGGGTGCGCTGGTCGGAATAGCGACGGCCGGCGAGGGGCTGTCTGCCCCTCGCGCTCCCCGAGGATATTTTCGGACAGATGGAGGCGGCGGGCGGATCATGCGGGCCGCGCGCCGAGTTCGATCCAGGCCTTCTCCTCGTCGCCCTTGTCGAAGGCCATCGGCGTCACCGGGATCACCGATCCGATCGTCTCGATCATCCGGCGGGCGCTGTCGGGGGCGCCGACGACCACGTAGCGATCCACCTTGGTGAGCGAACGGAACTGCGCCTTCATCGCCTCGGCGTCGAAGGTCGCGCCGGTGTCGCGGCCGATGAAGCGGTCGAAGATCAGGAGCATGTCGATGGTGTCGTGCCGGTCGAAGGCGGCGTTCACGCGCCGGGCCATCGCGGCCATGTCGTCCGCGCCGACCTCGCCGTCGATGCGGAAGGCCAACAGGTCGTCGCGGGTGGTCGGAAGGTGTCTGACGGCGCTCATCCGGGCCTCCTTTCGCTACTTCCGGCAACGCCGGGCCGCCCCCGCAGTTCCGGGCAGAAAGCCGTGGCGCCCGGGTTTTCGCTTGCGTAACGTCGCGCCATGATCCGCTATCTCGCCTCGCGTCTCGTCTCGCTCGGACTCAGCCTCGTCGTGGCCTCGCTCGTGATCTTCTGCGTGGTCGAGGTGGTCCCGGGCGACCCCGCGGCCTACATGCTCGGGCTCAATGCCGAGCCCGAGGCGGTGGCGGCGCTGCGGCGCGAACTGGGGCTCGACGGGACGCTGGTCGAGCGGTATCTCGCGTGGGTCGGCGGAATGCTGACGGGCGACTTCGGGGTGTCCTATACCTATCGCGTGCCGGTGGCGGAGCTGGTGGTGGCCCGGCTCGGCGTGTCGCTGCCGCTGACGCTCTATGCGCTGGCGCTCACCATCCTGATCGCCTTTCCGGTGGGGATGCTGGCGGCGGCACGGCGGGGGCGGGCGCCGGACTACGCAGTGATGGGAGCGACGCAGCTCGGTATCGCGGTGCCCAATTTCTGGTTCGCGATGCTGCTGGTCCTGATCTTCGCGATCCAGCTCCAGTGGTTCTCGGCCGGGGGCTTCCCGGGCTGGGAGGCGGGCCTTTGGGCGGGATTGAAGGCGCTGACTTTACCCGCGGTCGCGCTCGCGCTGCCGCAGGCGTCGATCCTCGCCCGCGTGATGCGCTCGGCCGTGATCGAGACGCTCGCGCAGGACTACATCCGCACGGCACGCGCGAAGGGGCTGTCCCACAGGCAGGCGGTGATCGGCCATGCGATGCGCAACGCGCTCATTCCGGTGATGACGATTATCGGGCTTCAGTTCTCGTTCCTGCTCGCCGGCGCGATCATCATCGAGAACGTGTTCTTCCTGCCGGGGCTGGGGCGGCTGATCTTCCAGGGGATCACGCAGCGCGACCTGATCGTCGTCGAATCGGTGACGATGCTCCTCGTCTTCGCGGTAATCCTCGTCACCTTCCTCGTGGATCTGGCCTATGCCGTGATCGACCCGCGGCTGAGGAAGCGGGCATGAGGTGGCCTGTCTCCTTCGTCTTCGGCGCGGCGCTCTCCGCGGTGTTCGTCGCAGCGGCGCTCGTCTCGTTCCTCTGGACGCCCCACGACGTCGAGACGCTGAACGTGGCGGCGCGGATGCAGGGGCCGTCGGGAGCGCACTGGCTCGGGACGGATCACCTCGGGCGCGACATCCTCGCGATGCTGATGGTGGGTGCGCGGACCTCGATCGCCGTGGCCGTCGTGGCGGTAGGGATCGGGATCGTGTTCGGGGTGCCGTTGGGGCTCTTGGCGGCGGCGCGGCGGGGGAGCCTGGTGGACGAGGTGGTGATGCGGGGCAACGACCTGATCTTCGCGTTCCCGAGCCTCGTGATCGCGATCCTGATCACGGCGGTGTTCGGGCCATCGGCGGTCAACGCGATCATCGCCATCGGGATCTTCAACACGCCGGTCTTCGCGCGGGTGACGCGGGGCGCGGCGCTGAGCCTCTGGACGCTCGACTACGTCAAGGCCGCGCGGGTGGCGGGGAAGGGGACGGCGCGGATCTCGGTCGAGCACATCCTTCCCAACGTGGCGAACCTTCTGATCGTGCAGGGGACGATCCAGTTCAGCCTCGGGATTCTGGCCGAGGCGGCGCTGTCCTACGTCGGCCTCGGGGCGCAGCCGCCCGTGCCGTCCTGGGGGCGGATGCTGGCCGACAGCCAGACGATGATCTCGCTTGCGCCGCATCTGGCGATCTTTCCCGGCCTCGCGATCGTGCTGACGGTGCTGGGGCTGAACCTCGTGGGCGACGGGTTGCGCGACGTGCTGGACCCGCGCGTGAGGCGGGCGCGATGACGCTTCTGCGGGTGGAGGGCCTTCGCGTCGGCATTCATGGCGCGCCGATCCTGAGCGACGTGTCGTTCGCGGTGGAGGAGGGCGAGGTCTTCGGGTTGGTGGGCGAGAGCGGATCGGGCAAGTCGATGACGGCGCTCGCCCTGATGCAGCTTCTGCCCTATGGGGCCGCGGCGTCGGGGCGCGCGGCGTTCGGCGGGCGCGACCTCCTGTCCCTTTCGGAGCGCGAGATGTGCGGCGTGCGCGGCAACGACATCGGCATGATCTTCCAGGAGCCGATGACGGCGCTCAACCCGGTGCAGACCATCGGCGACCAGGTGGCCGAGACGCTGATCGTGCACGGTGTCTCGAGCCGGGCCGATGCGGCGCGGGCCGCGCGGGCGCGGCTGGATCGCGTGGGACTTCCGGCGGCGGATTTCCCGCTCGGGCGCTATCCCCACGAGCTTTCGGGCGGACAGCGGCAGCGGGTGTGCATCGCGATGGCGGTGGCGCTCCGCCCGAAGCTTCTGATCGCGGACGAACCGACGACGGCGCTCGACGTGACCACCCAGGCGCAGATCCTGACGTTGCTGAAGGGACTCGTGCGCGAGGAAAGGATGGCGCTGATGCTCATCACGCACGATCTTGCCGTGGTGGCGGGGCTCTCGGACCACGTCGCGGTGATGCGCGAGGGCCGCGTGGTGGAGGCCGACCGGACCGAGGCGCTGTTCCGCACGCGGGGACACCCCTACACCCAGAAGCTCTTCGCGGCGTCCGAGCATGCGCCGCAGCGAGCGAGAATGGCGAAAGAAATGCCGCTTCTGTCGGTGGAGGACGTGACGCGGAGTTACGCGCTCCCGCGTGTGTCCTTCTTCGCGCCGCCCGTCCCGCTGAACGCGGTGAACGGGGTGACGCTCACCGTGCGCGACGGGGAGAGCGTGGGGCTCGTGGGCGAGTCCGGTTGCGGAAAGTCGACGCTTTCCCGCGCGATCCTCGGGCTCGACCCGGTGCAGGGCGGGCGCATCCTGCTCGACGGCGAGGAGGTGGACGGCGGAGGCCATCTGCCAGACGCGCTCCGTCGCAAGATGCAGGTCGTCTTCCAGGATCCCTACGGCAGCTTCAACCCGCGCCACAGGGTCGGGCGGCTGGTGGCGGAGCCGTTCCATCTCTACCCTGGCGATCTCGCCGACCGGGAGGCGCGGGTCGGCCGGGCGCTGACGGACGTCGGGTTGACGCCCGCCGACACCTCCAAGTACATCCATGAGTTTTCAGGCGGGCAGCGACAGCGCATTGCGATCGCGCGGGCGCTCGTGACGCGGCCGAAGCTGATCGTTCTGGACGAGGCGGTTTCGGCGCTCGACGTGTCGATCCGGGCGCAGGTGCTCGACCTTCTGGCGGACCTTCAGGCGCGCTACGGGCTGAGCTACCTGTTCATCAGCCACGATCTGCACGTGGTGCGCGCGATAACCGACCGGGTCTATGTCATGCGGCGGGGCAGGATCGTGGAGGACGGGCCGACGGCGGAGGTCTTCGACGCGCCACGGCACGAATATACGCAGGAATTGCTGGCCGCGACGCCGCGGATCCCGGCGGACTGGCACGAGGGAGGACGCTATGGGACTTGAGGCACTCTGGTACGAGCCCGGCGCGGTGCTCATAGGCGGCAGGTGGACCGACATCGGCGGACTGCCGTTGGAAAACCCGTCGACCGGCGAAGCCATGGGCGAGATCGCGCGGAGCACCGCCGCGCATGTCGACGAGGCGGTGGCGGCGGCGCGATCGGCGCTCGACGGCGAGTGGGGGCGGCTCACGGCGGCGGAGCGGGGGCGGCTCCTCGCGCGGCTCGGGGCGCTCGTGCTCCAGCATGTCGACCAGCTCGCGCAGATCGAGGCGGCGGACGTGGGCAAGCCGCTGAAACAGGCGCGCGCGGACGCGGTGGCGCTGGCGCGGTACTGCGAATTCTACGGCGGCGCGGCCGACAAGGTGACGGGCGAGACGATCCCCTATCTCGCGGGCTACACCGTCTACACGCTTCGCGAGCCGCATGGGGTGACGGGGCACATCGTGCCCTGGAACTACCCGATGCAGATCATCGGGCGGTCGGTCGGCGCGGCGCTCGCCATGGGCAACGCCTGCGTCGTGAAGCCGGCCGAAGAGGCGTGCCTGACCGCGCTCGCCTTCGCCGCGCTGGCCGAGACGGCGGGGTTTCCGGCAGGCGCGGTCAACGTCGTGCCGGGGCTTGGCGAGGAGGCTGGGGCGGCGCTCGCGGGGCATCCGGGCGTCGACCACGTCTCGTTCACCGGGTCGGTCGGCGTGGGCGCGCTGGTGCAGGCGGCGGCGGCGAAAAACGTGGTGCCGGTGACGCTGGAGTTGGGCGGCAAGTCCCCGCAGGTCGTGTTCGCCGACGCCGACCTCGAGGCGGCGCTGCCGTTTCTCGTGAACGCGGGCATCCAGAACGC
>Ga0102943_1000394_pt1 | contig 29563 bp, 21 predicted proteins | sample SalPonC_black_MG_FD_78174 | JGI IMG/M metagenome (GOLD analysis project Ga0102943, IMG submission 78174) | Salt pond soil microbial communities from South San Francisco under conditions of wetland restoration - Salt Pond MetaG... | ecosystem: Environmental > Aquatic > Marine > Intertidal zone >...
AGGCGTCATCAGCCCGCTGCTTGCGAACCTCTATCTCGACGAACTCGACCATCTAATGATGCAGGATATAAAATGACACGCTATGCCGACGATATGGTTATCCTATGCTACAAGTGCGCAGGAAGCCGAACAAGCACTCAAAATAGTGCGCCAATGGATGCAACAGGCAAATCTGCAGCTACACCCAGAAAAGAAACGAGTAGTCAATCTGAGAGCCGGATGCGGGAGATCCGCACGTCCGGTTCGGAGGGAGGGGAGCTAGCCTATTCCTGTTCAGGAATAAAGCATTGCTGCAAATTAAAATTACACCCGTAAAATACTGCAATACAGTTTGCGTTGAAATTATAAAACGTATCTGATTTTACCGACATGGCTGCTATGGAACCATCCGCTCATATTCACATAAAAGGCGCGCGCGAGCACAACCTCAAGGATTTAGAATTAAACATTCCCCGCGGCAAGCTGGTGGTGATCACGGGGGTAAGTGGCTCGGGTAAATCTTCCTTGGCGTTCGATACGGTGTATGCGGAGGGGTATCGTAAATATATTGAAAGCCTGTCCACACGGGCGCGCCAGATGCTGGAACAGGTCAAGCGACCCGATGTCGATTTCATTCACGGCTTATCTCCGGTGATTGCGATTGAGCAACGCACTGGAGCGGGAGCCAATCCGCGTAGCACGGTAGCGACCGTGACGGAGATTGCCGATTACGCCCGGTTGCTGTGGTCGGTGTGTGGTGAACAGTATTGCCCCGTGGATGGCAGCAAGATTGAACAACGTTCTTTAGACGATTGCATTGCCCGCATTTTTCAGGAGCCGGAAGGCAGTCGGCTGATGTTACTGGCGCCGATCATAGAGGCAAAGCCGGCGTTGTTGCGCGAGGAACTGCCACGTTTGCGTCAAAAGGGGTTTGTGCGGGCGCGTATCGGCGGTCGTGAGGGGCGCGTGGTTGACTTAGCGCAAGAGGATATAATCCCTAAAACTGCGACAGCGGTTGAAGTCGATGTGATGGTCGACCGCGTTGTGTTGAAACCGGACCAACGCAGCCGCATTGCGGATTCATTGGAACTGGCATTTCGTGAAGGTAAAGACCGTGCTGTGGTGATGGTGCAGGCCGAGCGGGACGCACCTTGGCGTGAATTTCGTTTGAGCCAGGCGCTCTGTGGTGCGACTTCGGGGATTGTCTATGAACCGCTTACGCCTCGGCACTTTTCGTATAATCATCCTGAAGGCGCGTGTGAAACCTGTGGCGGGCTAGGGCGTACATTGCAATTCGTCGATGAACTGCTGGTCCCCGATCCAACGAAATCGGTTAAGAATGGAGCTATCAAGCCCTGGCGATTGGGTTCAAAGTCGATGATCATCAAACGCAATGCGATCCTCAAGCAACTGGCGGAACAGCTGCCGTTCGATCCAAAAGTTCCCTGGAATGCGTTGCCGCACGATGTGCGCACAGCGATTTTGCACGGCACTGGCGATCGGCTGTTTTCCTTTAAGTTAAAAGGTGGCAATGCCAAACCAGAATTGTTGCCGTTCAAGGGGGTGATCGACGATTTGCTGGCAACCCGTCGCAATACTTCCAGCGAAGGGCTGAAAGCACGCTTAATGGCGTTTCAGGTGAGTTCAACCTGTGAGACTTGTGGTGGACAACGTTTGAATGCACGCGCGCGGCATGTGTGGATTGAGTCGACTCCCATGACCACCTTTATGCAGCAGAGCATTGCGGCTGCTTATGCATTCGTGCAAAACTTGATGGCCAACAAGCAACGTTACGGAAGTATGCAAGACGCCTTATACGGTTTAGAGCAGCGGCTGCGGTTCTTAAATGAGGTGGGCCTGGGGTATTTGACATTGAATCGTGAATACGCGACACTGAGCGGTGGAGAGTCGCAGCGTGTACGCTTAGCCACCCAATTGGGCATGGGCCTCGTGGGCGTATTGTATGTCTTGGACGAACCCAGTATTGGGTTGCACCCGCACGACAACCGTAAGCTGATTCAAACGCTGCTTGAACTGCGCGACCGAGGCAATGCCGTATTGGTGGTAGAGCACGATGAAGAGATGATGCGTGCGGCGGATGAGATCATTGAGTTAGGACCCGGCGCCGGAACGGATGGTGGCGAACTCATTTTCCAGGGGACCCCCGCAGCGTGTGCGCAGTCGCGTACATCCAGAACCGGCCCGTATCTCAGCGGCGCAAGTAGGATTCACAAAGATTTTAAGCACCTGTCGCCTTTGCGGGGCTGGTTGACTGTGATCGGTGCTGCAGCGCACAATTTACGAAAGATTGATGTCTCCTTTCCGATTGGACTGTTGACGGTTGTGTGTGGTGTTTCGGGCTCGGGCAAAAGCACACTGGTGAATAAAATTTTGGCAAATGCAGCCGCTTTCAGGCTCAATGGTGCAAAAACCATCCCGGGCAAACACCAGGAAATCGATGGACTGGATGGATTTAAAAGTGCTATCCGGGTCGATCAGTCGCCGATTGGCCGCAGTCCTCGTTCGAATCCGGCTACTTATGTAAAAGTGTTCGACCTGCTGCGTGAACTGTATGCCCAGTGCCCTCTGGCCAAAGTACGCGGCTACAAAGCCAGCCGCTTTAGTTTTAATGTCAGAGGTGGACGCTGCGAGAAATGTCAAGGTGACGGGCTCATTCAGTTAGACATGCAATTTTTGGGCGATGTTTATGTGCAATGTCCGAGTTGTCACGGGCTGCGTTATAACCGCGAAACCCTTGAAGTGCGCTTTAAAGGACTGAACATTGCCGAGGTCTTAGACTTGACTGTCGAGGAAGGGCTCAACTTGTTTAGCCACCAACCGAAAATACATGAAAAACTGGCAACTTTGAATGCGGTGGGCCTGGGGTATATTAAACTCGGTCAAGCAGCGAATACGCTTTCCGGAGGTGAAGCACAGCGGATTAAATTGTCTTTAGAACTGAGTAAGCGGCAGCAAGGAAACACGCTTTATTTGCTGGACGAGCCGACCACAGGGTTGCATTGGGAGGATATTCAAAAGTTGATGGACTTGTTATTCAAACTGCGCGATGCCGGGAACACCATCATTGTTATTGAGCATCACACCCGTGTTATAGAGCTGGCTGATTGGCTGATCGAACTGGGGCCCGGTGGTGGAGTGGATGGAGGCCATCTGGTCTATGCGGGCGAACCGGCTAAAATCAAGCAATGCAGCCAGTCCATTACAGCTCAATCCCTCCCCGGATAATATCAGGAACCACCAAGTGTGCGGGGTTGCTTGGGAACAGAATAGCTGCTGACCCGAATCTCTCAGAGTCGCAGCAGAATGGTTCATGCCTAGAAAATAGCTGTGCCCAACGCAGCCATGCGGATGCAGCTTGGTAAACACCCTGCAAATGCGCATGGCAAGTTGCGTGCTGCTATGTTCGGTCATGGGCGATTATGCTCGAAGAGTGGTGAAATGTTCGGGTTAAATATCGTTGGACTGCCTTTTCAAAACCCAAAAGACCTCGCGAATATTCGCCTACTGGCTCCGCGGCATTTCGCGAGCGAAAGCCCTATAAAAAAACAGACACCCACTTATGGGTAAAGATCAGGAGCTGTTCCCGCTCCTTACAGTTCACACGTGCCACCCGCACAAGCAACGGTTTCCTTAAGCTTGGTGTCATCAGCATCCTCGGTGAGTTTAGTGTAATCCAACGGAGTGTATTTAAGGCGGTTCCATTTCAGGATGTCTTCCTCGGTGTTGACTTCTTCTCGTGGAGCTTGTGCGTAGAGCTTGTCGCCTTGATAGCTCAATAAGGCGACACCTGTAAAATATTGGCGGTTTTGCCAAATATAGTGACCGACTGCTTCCCATTCGTCATCTTTGACCTGGCAGGTATTGGACACGTTGTGATCCAGTTGTGGCGCAAATGTTGAATTGGCATTACCCGCTTTGACCCAGTGTATCTGCACGAGCTTAACGTATTCCAGAAATTGTAGCGCCGTGATATCGTCCCGGCAAATTGCATGCTCAGGGGCTTCAACAGGAAAGGTGATGACGTCGTCCGTTTGCGGATTGTAGACAGAGGCCTCTACCATGTGCGGGTTTTTTGCCTTGAAATGCTGGAACACAGGATCCTTGTGGTTTGCTTGAACGCGCCGGAAATACCTTTTCGCGTGGTGCGGATGGATACCTGAACCTGCATCGAGTAACAGGGATGCGGTGCCTTCCGGCTTTACACAGGTGACGCGAGCTGCGCGGTTGATGCCAATTAAATCAGCTATCAACGCATTGGTTCCCTTGCACAACTGGGCACCTCTCTCCAATACGCTCGGATTGAGAAAGAGTTCCGGGTTGTCTAAAATCCCACAAATAGACACCCCCAGGAGTGACTCGCGTTGATTGATAAATCGTGAAACCGGCCCCAGGTAGGGAATGTCGGTGTAGGCTGCCTGGAGCGTCCCAATGATGCTGGCAAAAAAACAGGCATTGAAAAAATCGTTCGCGTGTTCCACGCAAGCCGCATTGATAGTGGTAAGGTTACACATCTGCCAACCAGAAAGACGTGTATCGTTTGTCAACGGCCCCTTGTATCCAAGTTCGCGCAAACGCAGGATGTCGTCATCGCTTAAGCCGCCATCAATGATGGGCTTGAGGCCGATTTCGCAGCATGGATTGCAACCGTAATCGCGATTATTGGTAAAATAAAAACCGGGCTCACCGAATTCTTTTTGCTTCTCAAACAGCTCTTTGAATACAGCCTCGCTGGCATCTTCTCGGTGAATGACGGCCGAGTTGTTAGAAGCGCTGCGTTGCGGGTGTGTTTCGAACCAATTGCCTGTCTTAGCAGACATCATTTCGGTATCATCTTCGGAAAACAAGCACAGCGTAGCGGAACGACGTACTCCCCCCGAGAGCACTGAACGGGCAATGAACATGCAAATGTCATACGCTTCGATCGGTTTCAGGCGCCGGCCCGCAGCATCTTTGAGAATAGTTTCGACTGCTGCGAGTGCGTGCTTGAGGGGCAGGTGTCCGGGGGCGCGCCCCCCTGAAGTTTTTAACGGTGCCCCGCGAGGGCGAATTCTTGCAAAGTTAAACTCGACTTTGATATTTTCCAGATATGCATGCAGCAATCTATCCATCGCATCGGCCCAGCCTTCTATTGTGTCTTCGACCGTGTAGTGTTCGACTGGAAGATCCATTTCGGGGGGACGGATGGGGAAGGCTGGAAGCCGGTTGATGTGTTGTTTTTGCACAGAGAACCCACAGCCTACACCTGCCAATAATAAATAAAAGTATTCGCGGAAAAAGGCCAACCGATCGATGGCACTGAAAGAGCAGTTGAACATGCGCGCATGCGCCTGCTGAATGGCTTCACCCCCAAATTGAATGGAGCGCATCGACGGCAGCACGCGTTTGGCTTTCACTGCGGCAAAGGCAGTATGAACCAATTTTGCAAAATGAGTGTTGTGCAGGAACTTCGCTAATAAAAGGCCCACTTCCAGGTCGATGGTTGCCTCGGCTTGCAACTTTTGCAGGGCCTGGTGAAAATTGTTTTTATTGGCGTGGGCCGCAAACTGGTGAAGGTGCATATTGCAGACCCGATCGATGGCTTCATCGAAGGTCTCGCGGCGTTTCAAATCAGCTCGAAAACGCGCATATTTGGAGACGGCGATATATTCAGACAGCCCGTTTTCGCTGTAGCGATGAATACGTAAATCCGCCTTAATTTGACGATAGAAAATGTAGGCGCGGGCGACATCCCATTCACCTTCTGCGGCAATCGCTTTTTCCACGGTATCCTGGATCTCTTCGATTGTGGGCGTCTGGCCTTTTAGATAGACGAGTTCCAGCATTTTATCGACGCGCTGGCTGATCTCCATTGCTTTCAAAAAGTCATGAGTGTCCAAGCCGTAAAATTTGGCAGCATCGTTGCGCAATGGGTTGGGGCTATCCGCATTGCGGATATTATAAAAGGCGAGGGAGATGGCACGCGTAATTTTCGCGATATCCCAGGGAACGGCTTCTCCATTGCGTTTGATGACGGTACGTTGTTCTTTGGGAATCGACCGTTGGCCTTTTTGCGGTAATTTTACGGGTAGCGTAGTTGCATTCATATTGACTGTTCTTTTAGAGTGGTCCCAATGGGCGAGACGTTGATAAACACTCGCAAAATCTCTTCAAAGTTTGAAGCAGTTTTCGTCCGCAACTTTTTTTATAAGCGCACATGACCCCGCCAATAAGCGCACATCATTTTTTACTTTTTGCTCTGCGGACCCATAGAGCCAGCCTGATGATGTTACACTTTTTCGTCCGCTAGACGTGGGTGCTTCATTTCCGCATTTCTAATCTCCAGATACAGCAGTTTTGCGCCTTCTTCGATCTTCAATTCTTCTTTTTCAGTGCACACAACGAGGCGGCCGTCCTCGTCGACAACGAATAATGGCAACAGGTTGTCACCATAGTGTTGTTTAAATTTGGCTGTATCCATAGCTTCCTCCACCGTCATGAGGTGGAATTTTCCACCGTTGGCGAGTGCTTGATTAATAAAATGATAGTGGGCTTTTTGACTGAAAAGGGGGTTCAGCACTTTTTTCATATCCCCATCATTTCCTGCGGGCATGGGCGTGGGGGGCAGCGGATGGATATCAGCGCGTTCGATAAATTCGACCAACGTGGTTTGCGCGAATGTGTTCACCTCATTGTTTTGCGTCAGGGCAATGGCATGACCTATTTCTGACAGATCCAATTCTTCGAGAAATTCATCCGACAGCACATTACCGCAATAGGCATCAAAGCCATCTGCCCGGGCCCGGCCTACATGACCGCGGTTAGTGTCAATAAAGGCAACATAGATGCCGGCCTCCTTTAGTTTGGCAGCTAAATCTCTGGCCCAACTGTGAGCACCGATGATCAACAAACCTTCGGGGTTCAAATTCGATAATTTCAACCTGGAAGCAACGGGGCCGGCGAGCAGCCCATAGAACAGCACGGTTCCAACGACGACGAGCAAGGTTTCAGCCAGCATGCGATTGGCATCGTCAAACCCCTGTTTTTGGAGTTTAAGAGCCAGGACGGATGTTAAAGCAACCGCTACGATTCCACGTGGAGCCAGCATCATCAGCAATATGCGATCTTTCCAGGTGGTTGACGATCCGACTGTCGACGCAACGATTGCCAGAGGGCGCACCACAAAAATCAATAAGCAGAGAAAGATGAGACTGCGATAATCCAGTTGCAAAACCGTAGCGGGTTCCACTCGGGCAGCGAGCACAATGAACAAACTGGAGATGAGCAGCAACCGCAGGTTTTCCTTAAAATGGAGGATGTGCGGAATGTGAAAAATAGACTGGTTGGCCATGATAATGCCAAACAAAGTGACCGTCAACAGCCCCGATTCTTCCTGGATGAGATTGGAGGCCTCGAAGCTCAGAATAACGAGTGTCAAAACAATCAAATTGTGCAAAAATTCAGGGATCAGTTTGGCCTTGATGGCGACAAGGAGTAAACCCGCTGAAACCCCGGAAAACACAATGCCAATCACAACTGTCTTCACCAGACCCCAGAGCATGACGTTCGGCGCATTGTCGATGGCACCAAACACGATGGCCTCAAATACCAGCACTGCCAGGAGCACACCAATCGGATCGACCAAGATGCCTTCCCACTTGGCAATATTGTTCACTTTGCCTTTCGGACGTATCGTCCGCAACATCGGTCCAATTACGGTCGGGCCGGTCACGGACAACAATGCGCCAAACAGTGCGGCAATCCCGATGCCAAGCCCCAATACACTATGGGCAAAGAAACCGGCCAATGCCCAGGTGACCAAAACGCCGATGGATACCAGACGGAAGATCACCAGCCCTGAATCTTTCAGATCGCGGAAACGCAGGGTTAAGCCTCCCTCAAACAAAATAATAGCGACCGCCGCAGAGACCACCGGAAATAATAAGTCGCCCAGTACGGCCTCAGGGTCAAAAATTTTAAATACAGGCCCCACCAGGAAACCAGTGACCAGCAAAATCAAAATCGAAGGAATTTTGTAGCGCCATCCCATCCACTGGCTGAATGCGCCAAGTACTAAGACCAAGATGAAATTAACCAATATGTTGCTTTCCATGTAAATCTGAGAGACTACGGGGCACCCACCAATTTGCAAGCACGTAGAAGGAAGCGTATGCAGATATTTAAGTGTCTAGGAGGCAAATGCTTGCATTTTTATTGGCAACCTCAGGAGGGGAGCGATGCCAGGTGCGCAATTGGGTGCTCAGCGGGCTTAACTTTACGAAAAATATTTTTCAGATTGCCTTCAACATCGATCTCGAAGGTCGTTCGTTCAATGCCCATATACGTGCGCCCGTACATCTTTTTTTCGACCCAGACACCGTATTGGGCCGCGATGGTGCTGTCTGGGTCGGTGAGTAAGGGGAAATTCAAACCATATTTTTGGCTGAAATTTTGGTGGGATGCTGCGTCATTCGGACTGATGCCTAACACCACGGCATTTCGTTGCTGATAGGCTGCAATGTGATCCCTGTAGGCACACGCCTGTCTGGTGCAGCCTGGGGTGTCGTCTTTAGGGTAAAAGTAGAGGATAACGGTTTTACCTAAATAATCCTGCAGTTTGACGGAATTGCCATCCTGATCGGTGGTGGTGAATGTGGGGGCTTGCATGCCAATAGACAAATGACTCATGGGATTGGGTTTTAAGAGAAAACATGCGGTTTGCAACTCAACAACTTTTTCAATCCGCATTCAAGCGAGCAGGGCGCTGGGTGGTGGCCATGTCGCTGTCATAACAAATTGCAAAATTATATTTCGAGCAGTGAGCTAGCGCATTGGTGACAGTACTTGGCATGAGGAGGATGTTGTTGGCTACCACAGTTTTTACAGACGACCAAGCGGTCTTTAGGGTTGCGGGGAGAGCGGGCTAGTTCTGCCGTGATGATGCCTGTGGGGACTGCAATAATGGCATAGCCAGTGAGCATTACGAACGACGCTAGGGCTTTGCCCAAAGTGGATTGCGGCGAGATATCACCATAACCAACCGTTGTCAGGGTGACAATCGCCCAGTAAATACTGGTTGGTATACTGGAAAACCCGGCATTTTCGCCTTCGACCAAATACATCACTGAACCGATGATCACAACTAGTATCGATAACGTCGAGAAAAACACAAAGATCTTATGTCGAGCATTCCACAGTGCGTCGGCTAAAATGCTGGCTCCATCGATATACTCGATTAATTTTAATACGCGAAAAACCCTCAGCACGCGCAGTGCGCGAATGACCGTTAAAAACTCAGCACCTGGAATCAGCAGGCTCATATACGTTGGAATGATGGCAATCAAGTCTACCAAGCCGAAAAAACTAAAGGCGTATTTTTTTTGATTCTCGGAAATTCGTAATCGAATTGCATATTCAACCGTAAAAAGAAGGGTAAATCCCCATTCCAACAGATACAGCGAATATCCGTACTTTACGTGAACCGCTGGTATACTGGACAACATCACTGCAGTGACACTGCCCAAAATACTGATAATCAAAAAAAGATCGAAAAGCCTGCCGGCCGGCGTTGTCGTTCCAAAAATGATTTCCCGTAATTTTTCTGTCGTATTCATGACCTGGAATGCAGCTGTTCGCCTGGCAGATGAGGCGTCAATCCTCGGAGCCCGCGCATGTATGTGCCCAGTTCGGGATCTTTTGCTTGGGTTCCTGGCGACGTATTTTGCAGCGCAGGAACAAACGAGCCTGTAACGATCCGTCGAGTGAGTATGAAAGCACGATACGCGGCGTGATATTGAATAAATAATTGTTTGGACATATCTAATTCAACCCTTACTTGGTTAGCCCGGATTTCTTCGCCAGAATCGAATCAGAATTGGTTCAAATCTAGAAAATAACAGTGGCAAACGCAGGAATGCGGGTGCAGCTGGGTAAATCCGGCAGCTACCGGACAAATTCGCATTGCAAGTTGCGTGCTGCTATTGTCGGTCATGGGCGATTATGCTCGATGAGTGGTGGAAAATTCGGGCTAGCGTAACAGCTTGTGAGGGGCTAAAAAATCTAAAGTTGCAAGTGGACGAATCCCCGGGCGTTTTGAAACGGTTTGCCGTCATCAACATTGATGATCTGTTGGGCTTGCGCGCCTTCTGCTTTGACCACGTGACCAATGCATTCAATCGGTGTATCCATGTCATGGTGCCACTGTTGCTTAAATTCGGCAGTATCTGTGTCGTGAGCAACGGTAAACAATAGCTCATAATCCTCGCCGTCATTGAATGCGTGTTGCAGAGCCGGAGTGTGTGATGTTTGCGAGATCTGATGAGCTGCGTCGCTAATCGGTATTCGCTGCGGGACCAGGGCAGCGTTGCAATCCACGGGGAGCAAGGCAGGGAGATCTTTTGCCAAGCCATCGCTAAGGTCCATGAGCGCGTGAACCGCTGGTCGCTGTGCCAGCCAACGCCCCTCTGCGAGCCGGGGTTGAAAATTCCAGTGTTTGCCCAAAATACTGCCACCCAAACAGCCGGTTACAAAAATAGCGTCACCCGCCTGAGCACCCTGGCGGGTGAGCGGTCGCGGAGCATGGCCATACACCGTCATCGTTGCTGCAAAGAATGGCGGATCCACCTCGCAAATATCGCCGCCGACGATAGCTGTCTGATAATCGAGCGAACTCGCTTGAATCCCGCGATAGAAGTGTTCCAGCCATACGGTGCGAATGCCGCGGCTGAGCATCAGCGCTACGACTGCAAAATCTGGAGTGCCCCCCATTGCCGCAATGTCGCTTAAATTCCTTTTGACCAGTTTCTGGCCGGCGTCTGAAGGGGGGAGGCTCTTATCAAAGTGACGGCCATACACCAGAGCGTCTGTGGTTACAATAACCGGCATTTTATTTTGGGGTTCGAATACAGCACAGTCATCACCAATACCCAATGGGGCCGACCTGGAGACAGAGCCTAACCAGTCCTTGATCAATTCAATGAGTTTAATTTCCCCTAACTCCGCGATTGTTTCGAAGGTGTTTGACGAGAAAATATCCATGCGTTGCTGAAGATGGAATAGCTCCGCTCGCTTGTCGATGGAATTGTTGTCCTGGGCTTTAGGTTCCAGGGGATTTGAGCATTTACCAATAACGGATGCCGTTATGGGTTTCTGGGTAATGAAAATGCAAATTGAGCGCCTTTAGGTTCGCGGTTTTTCATCCAGATTTTGCCACCATGAGCCTCTATAATCTTCTTGCAGATAGACAGTCCGAGCCCTGTGCTGGATTCTCCAGCAGTGGATTGCACAGAGGTTCGCCCATATTCAGTAAACAATTTGCTTTGCTCTTTTTCTGGTACGCCGGAGCCTTCATCATTGACGTACAGGATGGTTTCTTCTGCAGATTGTTCAAGGTTGACAATGATTTGTTGTTCGAAAGGTGAGAATTTAATTGCATTGCCCACTAAGTTCTGAATCACGCGCCTGACTTGTCGCTCATCATATGCAAAGGGTGTGATCTCGGTATTTTTCGTCAAAGCTAATTTGATCTGCTTTTGTTCTGCTTGGAACTGACACAGCTGAATGATGTGGCTGGCGAGTTCGGCGAGATCGCACTCTGATTTTGTGAGCTTTGCCAAATCGGCGTCAATGCTCCCCACGGTAAGAATGTCGGTGATGAGCTCAAACATACTGTCGGAGGCTTTTCTTACCTCTTCGAGTATTTCTTTCTGCGTGTCATTCAGGGGGCCAAAGTCTCCTGCTGCCATGAAGTCGAGAATCCCTCGTATCGCGGCGAGTGGGTTTTTTAAATCGTGTGTGGTTACGCTGAGCATCTTATCTTTGGCCAATACCGCGTCATTGAGGGCTTTATTGGACGTATTCAGCACTTGATTGGTTTTTTCTTTTTCGAGAGTAAGCTCACGCAGTTTGAGGTGTGCATGGATGCGTGCCAGTGCTTCATCTTTGTCAAAGGGTTTGGTAATGTAATCGGATGCGCCCGCTTGTAAGCCGCGAATGACAAAACGCTTATTGCTTAAGCTACTGAGAAAAATAATCGGCACATCATCAAACTGCCTTTGCCTGCGAATACTTTCGCAGACGACAAGTCCGTCGGTGCCCTGCATAATGATCTCCATCAGAATGAGATCGGGTCGAATGGTTTCAATTTGTTCGATGGCCTCAATGCCAGAGGCAAGTTCGACAACGTCAAAACGATGGCGTTTTAATGTGTCTGCGATTTCAGTGCGTTGCGTTTTACTGTCGTCGACCAAAAGTATCTTTTTATGTTGCAGTTCGCCGCGATCGAATTCGGCAGATTCTTCATTGAACAAACAGTCAAGCGTGCGAAATAAACTTTCTTCTCTTAATTTTTCGAGATCAGAACGATTACCCTTTGAGTCGGTGTTATCTTCTTGAAATGATTTGGGAACAAACATGACACAAATTGCGGGGGCTGCCCCTATAATGTCGGCGTGATGTGTATTTATATTAATTTATTTGGACCTAAAATATCATTAAAATAAAACACAAACAAAGCCCCGACAAACATTCCTCGGGGCTTTGTTGTATTTATTTAAAGATTAAAACGGACGTTACGACTAGTGCGTGATTTTTATTTCGTTTTGCAGCTTTCGCAATTGACTCTTGAACTGTTCGTTTTCGTTGCGAACTTTGTTGATGACGTCGTGTAGCTCGGCAATTGTTCGCTCTTGATTGTCCATTTCCTGCTCGGCTTCATGCAGCGCATCGGTGAGTCGGCCAATTTCGCTGGCATCTTCTTCATCATCGATTTCTTCGTCATGCCGTGCATTTTCTGCGTTGAGAGAAAGTTCTTCCAATTCCTCTTTCAAATCATCCACCTGGTCTTCCAAGAAATGACAGTCTTGCTCTTTCTTATTGAGTTTATGGATGAGATCATCGATTTCCTTGTTGAGCTGCTCGATTTCTTTTTCGTCTTCTTCGCGGCGTCCAGAGGTGTTCTGGTTAGCGACTTCTTGTTTGAGCGTATCAATGGTTTTCTGAGCAATCAACAATTCGTTTTTCAACGTGTCGTGTTCTGCTATTTGAGCTTTCAAATTACCTATGGTTTCAGCTTTCACAGAAATTTGCTCATTTAATGATCGTATAAATTCAGCTTTCTCCTTGAGCTCAGCCTGAAGGGTATTGATCGAGGTGCCTTCCACTGCTTTTTCCGCATTGATCTGCGCAAGTTTTTGTTCCGCTACTTCGCGAGCCTGTTGCACGTCTCTCAATTCGTCCGCATGACGCTTCTTTTCATTTTCAAGAAGCAGGCTTTCGGTTGCACGTTTTTCATTGAGCCGGTCAATTACCTTGCCGCGAGCATCCATTTCTTTTTTGAAACGTTCTTGGGATTTCTGGTGGTCGGAGACTTGTTGCACCAGAGTCGATGTTTGTGAGCTTTTCTGGATATACATCACTAACAGCAAGAGGGCAATGACTCCGGTGATAATCATATATAACAAAGGAACGGTAAATTTCGCACTGCTCAGCTGACTGTCTGCCTGAGCTTTGCCTGCAACCGCCTGGGCAAGCTGTTTTTCTAATGATGCGATGTGTGATTCGAGTGGCCGGGTTTGCTCTGACAATTTATCGGTGTAGGCCTCGCGTGACCTTTCGAGTTGTTGCGTAAGTTCAGAAACTTTAATACTAGATGCCGTCAGCTGGTCTACCAATGTAACCATATCCTCTTCCAATTCAGCAACTTTTGCTTGCAGCGCTTGCGCAGTAACTGCTTCTCCTGCTTTTTCGGCCAGTTGGTCGGCTTGAATCGCAAGCTGTTTGAGCAGCGCACTGTTTTGCTGGCGCAGGGTCTCATTGGAGGCTTTGACGCTCTCTAAAGAGTTTGGAATTGCGATGTCGTTTTTACCCGCATTCTTCGCATTGTCTTGTGGTTTTCTCGCTTTTTCCAGGCGACCGACCGGAACTGCCTGAAAATCAGGAGCTGAGACTACATCCTGAACAGTTATTGCAGGTGCGCTTTGTTGCGTAGCAGAATCTGCAACTTGAGTATCCGTATTCGACCCATTGTTGTCTGCACCATGAACATGCAGTACCACGAATGTGAAGACTGTAGCAGCAAGCGTTTTCAATATTTTAAGTTTTTGATATGGCATGACTTGAGGGATTAAAAAAGGGGTTAGACACGTCTACATGGATGTAATATTAAGGCATAATACTCATTCTTTCACATTTTTCCAGCTTAAACATCGCAATTCAATGATGGAGTGATGTTAAAAAGACATTACCAGATTTTTCAAAATTAGTTAGAAATATATAATTTAAATACTGATTATCAATGCAATAATGAAGCCTTGCACACTGGGTGTTCACTTGCTTAGAGAAATTGGAAAGCGTCTAGTTTTGCAAAAGTCCATTGGTTGTATTTGATTAAATTTTTACTTTGGCTACTGACTTAAATATACAAAATTGTGAGAATTTCCGCTTATCTGTTTAACAGTGAAAGTGAAATTCCATCAATCCTCTTTAATAAAGACTGCAAACTTAAACCTTGTTTTGAAATAAATTCAACTGCGCCCAGTCGTTTAGACTCTGCAACATTTTGTTCGTCGGAGTAGCTGGAAAACATATAGACCTCGATGGTCTGAGTGCGGGCTGACTGTTTGATGTTGGCCAGCAATTCCATGCCATTCATTCCCGGCATGACGATATCAACAAGAGCCATGTCGGGCACATGTGTTTTCAATATATCCAAAGCGGACGCACCACTGTTTGCAGTTTCGACGGCATAGCCTTTTTTTTCAAAAGCTTTTGAAGCCAGTTCCACGATCAATGGTTGATCGTCAACAATTAGGACGCTGAGCTGGTTGTTTTTCACAGATTTAAACGTAGTGGCTGAAAGAGAGCATGCGCAAAGAAACTGGCTTGCGATTACTCTCGGGTGATCACATGTTCAGATTCGAGTATTTTAAGCAGTTCGGTGATTTTTGGGAATATTTTTTGATCGAATTTTCCTTTGGAAATAAAGATGCCTCCTCGAAGTTCAAATGCAGTGCGGCTGAGTTGTTGAATTTGTTGATGAATGGAATCCAGCATTTCATGGACTTCATCATCGCTGCGGCTGAGTTGTGACAGCGATCGGGCAAGCTGCTGATTGCGTTCTTTGAGCTGCTCCATTTCGTCGCTCATCATGTGTGCACTTTTTTGTTGCTCGTGATAGGTTTGGCTTAGCTTCTCACACTTCATTTGTAGTTGTGCAATCAAGTTTTCCTTATCTCGCGTTTGTGAGCGTAGCCGCTCAATCAATCCATCGCGTGCGTCGAGTAAAACTTTCCGATCGAGTTCTTTGGCAGCTTCCAGTGGCGACCAGTCGTTATTTTGATAAGCGCGGACGATCACATCTTCCAAGGCTTTCAGGGCGCGTCGTGCGGGTGCTGATTCGGGATCCTGCGGGCCGAAATCCGCTAAACCATCGCTTCTGGAAAATGCAAATGGCTCCATGCGGAAATTGCGTTTGGGCTTGTGCTCAGTCGATTCTTTTACTGAATTATCCAGTTCTTCTTTGCGCCAGACACAGCTCAAGCAAAAGTAAAGCAGGCGAATGAATAGTTGGTCGTTACCCACACCGATTTTAATGAAATCGAAGTTTGGATTGAAGCTTGAGATAAGTTCGCACAATTTTCGCACACGATTGACATCTTTCTGCGTCGTTCTGGAGTCTGCTTTCTCAGGGATAAAGTGTGGATCGAGAAAAGCATCGACATCCATGCAGCCCGAATCACTGATTTCGATCACGAATGCATCCAATAGACTGCGGGAGCGGAGCAGTTGGCCGAGTTCTGAGAAAGCCATTTCGCGCTCGTAAGTGCCAAAGCGGTTGGAATTTTGCTCCTGAGCTTGCTCTTTGATCTCTTCTTCGTTCCAAATGCCAGCACTTTGCGCGACGTTATTTTTGACCGCGTCTGCGTTACTTTTGCCGACATCAGGCGCGCTGTGTTCGGGCGTTGGCGGTGGTGGTGGGGCACTGGAGTGCTGTTTTACGCTTTGTTCGTGCAGCAAACGCTGTTGATTCCAGTCGCGCAGTCCTTTGACAAAGAAAATATAGAGCGCTAACAGTCCAAGGCTGTAGACATCCGAAGACTGGGTCCAGGATTGAAAAATGCGATACCGCGCAATCGATGCGTGTTTCAAACGTTCATACAAGGTTTCTACAGCACCGGGAGTGTTGAGTTCGACGAGTAGGCGCCCCATAACCAGTTCATAAATGTGCGAAATGATCAGACAGTCTTGTTCCCGGTCTATACCGTGGACTTCGAACACGAACTCGCGGATCTGTACCCGGTCGCCTTTGCGCAGTCGTGCCAAAGCTTGGCCAGGACCAGGACCGTCACTCAGCTTCAGCTTGATGCCGGCGTGTGAAGTATGCGGTTTGTAGAGGAAATGTAACTCCGAGAAGGCGGACTTGCCATTTCGGGTTTGGGTAGAGCTGGGTCTGAGTTCGACCACGTCAGCGTCCTCGTATTCGATGGACTCTACCCGTTCAGGTGCGTAAAAAATAGTCGAGCGGCCACCTCCCAGAGGGCGCGGAGCCACAACGGTTTGTCCTTCAGATTCTTCGGGTGACACCAAATTACTGTCTGGAAATCCAAGCCCCACATCGATCCAGGCAAAATTATCTGGAGCGATATCGCGCAGGTCTTCACTGTGCACCATAATATTGGCGGGCCGTGGATCGCCGTGAACTGCGCCGCGACGATGGATATTCACGAGGCCATTACACAGGCTTTTGAGCAACTCAAACCATTTGGGCACGCTCCATTTGCGCAAACCAGTACTTAAATGATCGATACTTTCATCGTCCAGGCAAGTAGGCGAGTTAACATAGGCTGTCAGGAGCATCTCCAAGTTGGCGTGCAACCACGTAAATGTGGTCACGGGGACATTGAACCACCAGCCACGCGATTCGCGCTCAGCATATAATCTTTGCAAATCGGAACGGCCAAAGGAAGCGACCATATCCTGCATTTCGCCGGTGTGCGCTTCCTGGTTTTCTGCTAAGAACAAGATGTCATCACAAATATGAGTGTTCGCAGAGCGCAACAGCGAAGACTTTTTTTTCCGGCCTTGTGTGTTGTCATCGGAGGTTTTCTCGCAGAATGCCTCGATTTCTCGATAGAGGTCGGCCGGCTTGCGATTGACCTTTTTCAAAAATTGTTCCAGTCGCTGCGGCCAAACCTTCTCTTCAGAAACCAGGCATATTTCATAGTTGGCGGTGGGATTTAAATAAAAACCGACAAAGCAATTGCCAATATTGGTCCCGGGTATTTTGGTGTCGGCGGTGCGGCTCAGCGAGCGGTAAAAGTTGATGGCACCTTGAGCATTGGGTACAGAGCCAATTTTCGTTGCCATGTCGCCCTCATGGTAAGCAGATTCGGCTATTTGGAAATTAAGAAGCAATTCAGACTCCAGCATTCTCGGAATACGAATTGCATAGGGCGTCGTAAAGAAATGTTGCTTGGTTTGCGCCCAGTCATTGTTTTCACCTCGCCAGCCATGCAGGTTGAACGAATCCGGTACCCCGCCGCTCACCACTATGCCGAGGGTGCCCTCCGCTTCGAATCCAAGTATCCGGCCGGTTGTTCGGTCAGCGGCCAGTGCGATACTGGGCTGCAGGCATATGCAAACGGGATCGATCGAATCAGAATTCATAATGAGGGTGGGTTGTGCTTAATTTGAAACTCGATGGAGGGCCAGGAAGAATCCATGCGGGTCGAATAAAACTCGGAAATGATATTGGGCTCATCTTTGACCAGACTCATGCGAAAGATGGCCGCGTTTTGGGGGGCTTGAGCAGATTCGCCTTGCAGCAACGTCCACAAACCCAGTCGCGCGGGTTTGGTGTGTAAAAACGCATAGCGGTTGGTGGAAAAATCAATTGCTTGCTGCTGGTCATCTTCGCTGGCACCGCGCAATTTAAATCGTTCCGCATGGCATTCGAGCCAAAGACCATTTTCCCCCTGATCCGAGCATTTGGTTTTTAAGATCAAATCACCCTTGCGATAGATCTCATTAAAATGGCCGAAGGCAGGGTGCTCTATGTCTTCGAGCAAATCCAGTAGATCGTAAGATTCCTGCCAGTCTTGTTCGACGACAACCCGATTCCAAAGTTTTATAATGCCCTTTGATTCTGCCAAGCTGCGCACGAATACACCACTCTCTTTGAACGAGGGTTTCAGTTGGGCCGTTGCATATTGCACAGAAGACTGGTTGAGCCCACGCAATTTCTGCGAAGTGAAGCGTAAATATTCTTGCCCCGGCTCGCACTCACATGATGGCTGCTCAATTAGAGAATCCAGATAAACAAAACATCCTGGATGTTGTTCATTGTTTTTTCTCGCGAGAAATCGCTCAAGATCGATCCGTTTCATGACCGGAGAGCCCGCTTGCAGCTCGAATAACGAATCGATCGGCTGCGATTCGGGCGAATTCACATAGCCAATCAAAACTTGATTATCCTGTGCTTCCTTTTCCAGGCGACCACAGGCGTTTAAAGCGCTGCCACAGTATAAACGAAAATTGTCGGTCGGACTTGAGTCCATTGCGTCCATTAACTGATCGTATAAAACTTCACCGACCATAAAAACGCCTTTGAATGCAAAATCCAATAGGTCTGCTTGTACCTCCTCCTGCTGGAGTTTTGCATAGCGAAGCGCTTCAGAAAGCGCATTTGCACATACATAAATACCAAAACTCAATGCTGACTTGACCGATTGCTTCAAGGGCTGATCGGGAGCTGCATAAAAAACCCCCCAAACCGCATCTCCAGGTACCCACAGGTCACCGTGTTTTACATCGGGCCGGTGATGAAGCGGCGATTCTTCAAGAATGGTTTTAACTAGAGTTTTTAAAAATATGCGATGTTGTTCAAACGCCGCCTGCCCAATTCGATCAATCCGATCAACAGAATTACTGATATCTACGCAGAATGCTCCGATGGGTTTAGACGATGGATTTGCCGACATGTATATTTTGGTTGTTAAGCTGTAAGACAAAAAACTATTGGGGATATGCAGAGCATCAAGCTAAATGGAGCGACCTTGAATTCAACCTCAAAAACAACCTGCCGAGACGATTGAATTAAACGGCTTATTTTTGTGCAAAACAATATACCCTATTATGACCAGTTGAGGCGCATTAAAGATGCTTGTGACGAAAATTAACCCGAATCTCCCACTTATTGAGCATAATCGACCATGACCGAACATAGCAGCACGCAACTTGCCATGCGCATTTGCGGGGTGTCTACCCAACTGCATCCGCATAGCTGCGTTTGCACTGCTATTTTCCAGACTTGAACCATTCTGCTGCGACTCTGGTGATTCGGGTTAAAGCCGGTTTTGCTCGGTAAGGTTGTTGTCGAAACTCGATTGCGGGTTTGGAATCAGTGATAATCTACACCGGTCTTTATTCACTGTGAGCGCGTTACTGCGCAAATTTGCGTGAGCGCCGTCCAAGATATTAAGATGGATCCTTATGTTGGTTCCAGGGCATCTTTGCCAGCAGTAACCCCATCCCACACCAGTCCGTTATGCCAGCGAATATCAAGCCAGCGCCAACAACGCCCGCAATGCCGATAAAACCGTAATGAATGAACGTTGCCAACAGCACACTGGCCACAATCAGGCTGCCAGCGGCGACTCGGACTTGGCGCTCCAGAGACCAGGGTGCCTTTGCCTCTTTGTGTAATGCGCCTCCTGACTGCTTCCAGGATTGCAGGCCGTTGTTAAGATGACTCACCTTGGCAAAATTGTGTGAGCGAAGTACGTGCTGGGCTTGAGCACTTCTTTTGCCCGATAAGCACATAAGTATGGTTTCTTTGGAACGATCGAGTTCATCGATCTGTTTCTGCAGTTTTCCCAGAGGAATCCATTTGGCTGCGGGTATGTGGCCACTGGCATATTCTGGATATTCTCGCACATCGACCAATTGAATCGAGTCGGCTGATTGGTCAATTTTCTTTTGCAGTTCGTTACTGGTGATTTCATTGAATGACGCGGACATAACTTCTTTTCTAGATCAGACCGCATTAAGAAACAAGCCTATTGCCATCGTCTGAAATAGTTCGGGTGCTCCTGCAAAGAGAACGCTGATTGTTCATCTGTGACTGATAAACGTACAAAAATTGCTGTTTCATTCAGGTATTCGGGCAATACAGAAGTGCCCACTTCTTGTCCGTCGTTGGCATTTGCCGAGCTTCCATAAGATTCAGGCTCTGGTAGAGAAGTTGAAGGCATCCGGGCGGGAGATTTTGTTTGACAGTGTAGTGCACAAATCCATAAGGATGAGTTAATACTTAATACTTTTTTGTAACCATTACTGTTATTAAATTAAAAAACATCTTGTTAAATGTATAATGCGCAGTTTCGGTTTACTTTTGATTGCCAAAAGTATTTGTTCTATTGGCGGCGCGAGTTTAAGTCCTTACGCACCTGAAGCCGTAGGTACTGCCCCGAGTGGCAATGATTTGGGAATCTACACTTATGACGAAGCCAGTAACCGCCTACACAATGGGTTGAGTGAAGCAGATGAGCAGACGATCGTTATGGGGCTAATCACAAAACCTGAAAAGGTTTTGCAGGGAGAGCCGTCAACATCGATTGTATATGGCCCGGGAGGTGCGCGCTATCTGCGTGTTCACGAAGATGGCAGTAAAACATTTTATCTGGCAGGGGGCGACTTTGAACACCGCAGACTCGGCCCGGATGCTGCTCAGTCTGCACAAAACATTGTTAACATTCGAGTTAAGGGCTACAGTTACACAGCACAGGTGGACGCGACGAATCCGTCTGATTTGAAGTATAAGTATTTACTGCAGGATCATTTAGGAAGTGGTTTGCGCGTAGTTGATGACCGGGGAATGGAGATTCAAACTCGACGCTATGATGCCTGGGGGCTGATGAGTGATGCTCAAGGAACTTCTACGCACACGTCCAGGGACGATGAATCAGTGCGTGGATACACAGGCCATGAACTACTTGCGGCAGCCAAGCTCAACCATATGAACGGTCGTTTGCAAGATCCGGGTTTGGGGCAAATGCTTGGTCCCGACAAAAAAATTAACAATATGGGCAGCTTAACGGGGCTGAATCGTTTTTCTTATGTAGCGTCGAACCCGCTCGGTGCAATCGATCCAAGTGGCTGGACCATCTTTGTCGATATCGGTGGCAATATGACCCGCATGACAGATCACCTTGAATACAACACCCAGTTTTTACACGATCACCCCGACACCCGATCCTACAACAGCATCAAAACATTTAAAGCTTACCAGGCGATTGATAGAAGTGTCGACCTTGGTGTGGACAGTCGGCATCTTGATATTCGACTGAAGTATCGTGGAGCCGACGAATCTGGGGCGCACATGTTTCAGTTGACTGCAGCACGCTCTGGGCAAAGGTATCGCGCCGGTGAATTCACGCTCAAAGACAAGTATTTCAAAAACCTGGGAGATCCAAAGAATTTTAAAGCAACCGACTGATTAATTGCCGAAATAGATACGATTTTGTCTGTGGGAGAGGATGCTCACCGGTATGTTCGCAGCGTATTTCAAAGGGAGGAAGTGCCCAGCGGCAGGATAGCAATTGTTAACAGAAGAGGCAATCGACCGGTCCCTCGCCGTGGTATTCTTAGAAATCCAGACGAAAACAGATTGAGCCAACCTACGCTTGAAAGTGAATTGCAGGCGCAGCGCGATATGCGGCGTTCCATGCAGTCTTTTTCAACGGACAATGAAGACGATTCCCTGTATGAAATTATGAGCAGGAAGGCAGCTTGCGGTCAGTTAGAGCAGTCGCACCCCTACCTCCGATGCCACCACATGTGCCAGATGCAAGGGGTTGTTGTGACATTTTGTAGGCAGTCATAGGCAGAATGCAGCTGCCCATCTACCTGCGGATTATTTCGAAATTTTGCCGTGAATTTGAATTAACACTTGTCTTCGTTTGAATCATTGCCACATTACATTTCCAATTCATAGATTTTAACTCATTTATGCATGCATTCAAACAGATCTTGGCTGTAATATTGGTTTTATCAATCAATTGGTCTGTATTGGTGGGAAGTGTTGGTGTGATTCCTTTGTGCATTCATGACCATCACCTTGATTGGCTCCAAGGAGTAGGGGTTGATAATGATCATCGTTGTGTCGATAGCGATGCGTATGACCGAGTAGTGAGTGTATCCTCCGACGATTCTGTTCTCAGCGTTAGAGCTGATTGTGAAGCATGTTTTGATATTGATTTGCGGGCTGAGACCCTGCCGGCTCTGGCGAGTTCTGGATGGTTTAAGTTGAAGAAACTTTCGCCAACTGTTTTAGACACCGTTGCTCCCGACCGTTTTATTGCGAAAAGGGAGCGATACAGGATCTACCCGACGCAGCCATGGCAGATATCCTGCTGGTCCCAACGTTTGGCCGATCTGGTGATTGAACATACGGTCATGATTATTTGATACGCCTGAAGTGCACGTTTGGTGTTGGCAGATGCTGGCACGGGTTTGGGAAGTTTCGACTTCACATACAACTTAAAATTTCAGGACTTCATGTATACAATTATTCGTTACAGCTATGGGCTGGTCATCGGGTGCCTGGCCGCTTTGACAGCATTCGCAGCAGATGTGCAACCCAGGCGCAATTTTACGAAAGAAGGTTCGATTCGCTACGCATTGACGCACAACAGCGACTTACTCGCTGCGCGTTCACTCATTGAACAGGCAGAAGCTCGCTTTGCAGGCGCAGGATCCTGGGAGTATCCCGAATTGTCTGTTGCTTACACTTCCGACGTTGCATTCAACGATGAGGGCGAGTCCGTTCTCGAAATTGGTTTTGCTCAGCGCTTTCCAATTACAAGCCGACTCACTTTGTTAAAAAAAATAGCAGCTGTTGAAGTTGAATTAGCACACGCAGAAGTTGCCAATCGTGAGCGTTTATTGGCGCACGAGACGGAACGCGTGTTTCTTGGTTTGGCAGAAATTGAAGCGCAGTTGGCATTGCGCAAACAATTGATTCAATTGAATGAGCAATTTGCTGAATTTATCGAATCTCGCATTGAAACCGGAGAGAAATCGCAATTTGATTTAAATCGTTTGCGTATTGAATTGTTTGCAGAGGATCAGGAAGTTCAGCAACTCTACAGTGAATACGCTTTGTCGATGGGGCAATTAAAACAATTGATGGGGCTGGAATTGCAGCAGCCAATTGAACTTGAATTTGCCTTTGAATTACCTGCAGCTGTGCCGTCCATGCCGAAAATGGATGCAACTTTGTTGGATCAACATCCTGCATTTCAAATGAAAAGCCTGCTCTACAAGATAACGCATCAACGAGTATTATTAGCCGGAGCGAACCGTTGGGAGGATGTTGTTGTGGGCGTTTTTTTCGAGGATGCAGCATCGGTGGATGAACCGGGTGGCTTGGGTGAGGATCGATTTTTCGGCATCAGCGCGAGCATCCCGCTTCCTGTCCAACGCACGTATCGCTACGCAGTCGAGGAAAACCGCGCAAAGCGCCGCCAAATGCAGCTGGAGATGGACGCCTTATCGCTGCAATTGCGCAACCGGTCCGCAAGTTTAAGAGAGCGGGTTATCCATCTCTTTGAGCAAGTAAGCATATACGAACAGGGGATGCGACAAATGGTTGAGCAGAATCTCACCGATATGCAAACGGCTTACAGTGCAGGCCAAATTGGCTTAACGGATTTATTTCGTTCGCAGGAACAACGGCTTAAAATTCAATCCCGCAACATTCAGATGCTCCACGCACTCGAGGAGGCTTACGCGGATTGGAAAGCGACAACAGCTCAAAATATAGCACAACCTTTTATTAAATGATGAACGGGAATTGGCGAAGGTCAGCGTATTTTTATTTACGCAAAAATAAAGTCCATGGGTCTGTGGTGGCAATGGCTTTGCTGTCGTTTCATGTTGGGGTTATGGGCGGTGAATTCTCTACGGATAGGGTGATTTTGGATGATGTCGGTATACGCAATCTAAACATTCAGACGGTAGAGGTAGAAGAACAGGAATTCGAGCGAACTGTATTTGCGATTGGCCGCATAGCGGAGATCCCATCGCACCATTCGGTTGTATCGACACGCATTGCCGGCAGAATTTCAGCACTGCATGCATTCGAAGGCGATTATGTCCAGGCTGGACAACAAATTGGTATCATTGAGAGTCGTCAGCTGGGTAATCCGCCGCCCAGTGTCACCCTTCAGGCTCCTCAGGCCGGACTGGTGGTCGAATCGCACGTGCGCGTTGGCCAACCGGTAGAGCCGAATACGGAGTTAATGGATATTTCGGATCGATCAAAAGTGTGGGCGATTGCAAAAATACCGGAGCAGGAATCGGCTCAGGTGAAGATCGGGTCTTTAGCACATATTCACATTCCGGCTTTTGGCGATACAGCGATAGATGCCGAGCTGGTTCGCTTTGGCGTTACAGCTGATCGGCAATCCGGCACCGTTGAAGGTATATTTGAACTGGCGAACACGCACGGTACATTACGGCCCGGAATGCGCGCAGAATTTTCTATCGTGTTGACCAGGAGAGACGGTGTCATGGCGGTGCCCAGAGAGGCTGTGCAAGGTGACCCTGCACGGCGAGTTGTATTTGTCAAAGACTTTGAACTGGACAATGCTTTTATCAAGGCGCCGGTCGTGCTTGGAGAGCAGAATGATCGCTACGTAGAAATTGTCAGCGGGTTGTTTCCAGGGGACGAAGTGGTTACCAGCGGTTCCTATTTACTCGGATTTGTCGGTAAAGGCAGTACATTGTCCTTGAAAGAAGCATTAGACGCTGCTCATGGACATGAACACAACGAAGATGGTTCAGAAATTACCAAAGCTCAAGGTGAGCACCGGCACGCAGGTGAAAGTGGGGCTGTAGATGACCCGCATGAACACGACCACGATGAACACGACCATTCGTGGTTGAGTCGTTCGCTGGTCGTCTATGCAGGGGTTATCACCATACTGTTTCTAATTGCTGTACAACGCCTGAGGGGCTCATCGGAGCAGTCCACAGGCACGGAAACGAAACGGCCATAAATTTTTTTTGAATATATTATCACTGGCTCAATTACTAGCTTAGTCAGCTAGCCTGGCGTTATGTTAAATAAACTCATTCGATTTTCATTATCTCAACGCGGTTTTATTCTAGTGGCTGCCTTGGTCGTATTGATTTTAGGCATAAAAAAATCACAAGAGCTGCCGATCGAAGTGTTACCCGATTTAACCAAGCCAACGGTTACGATTATGACGGAGGCGAAAGGGTTTGCTCCTGAAGAAGTGGAGACCTTGATCACTATACCGCTGGAAAACACGTTGATGGGAGTGACCGGTGTCACCCGCTTGCGATCGGTCAGTGATGTTGGATTGTCCTTGATTTTCGTAGAATTTAATTGGTCCACCGACATTTACCAAGCCCGCCAATTTGTTCAAGAACGGCTCACGGGTGCACTGGGTGGGTTGCCAGCAGGTGTGTCTCCCTATATGACGCCAGTGGCTTCGTTAATGGGGGAGATCATGCTGATCGGCCTCTATGACCCAACAGGCAATACCGATCCACGTGAACTGCGTTTGTTGGCCGATTGGACGATTGGGCGACAATTACAGTCGATTCCAGGGATTGCAGAAGTGTTGGCGATGGGCGGTGGCGTTAAGCAAATACAAGTGCAGCCGAATCCAGACAAAATGCTGGCCATGGGGGTGTCTTTTGCCGAGCTTCGCGACGCTGCGGCACAGGCCGTCAAAAATACAACCGGCGGATTTTTAACTGAGTCTGCCCAGGAAATTATGGTGCGCAACTTAGCCATGACCACTGACTTGGAAGAAATTGCAGATACGGTGGTCACCTATGAAAACGACCGCCCTGTACGGATTCGTGATGTGGCGCAAGTGGTTTGGGATATCGAGCAGATGCGCGGCGACGCTGGAATCGGAACCAAGGAATTTGATGCTGCACAACAACAAACCATTACCGAGGGGCATCCAGCTGTCTTGTTGTCCGTTACAAAATCTCCCGATTTCGACACCATTTCGCTTACAGAAGACGTCGAGAAGGCGCTTGAAGCACTGCGGCCCTCCTTGCCCGCGGGCGTTGAGGTAACCCCTGTTTATGAACAGTCGAAGTTTATTCAATTAGCCATGGGTAATTTAGAGGAAGCTTTGCTGCACGGTGCCATTGCTGTCGCGCTTATCCTATTTCTGTTTTTGCTGAATGTGAGGCTTACATTGATTACGCTAACCGCTATACCTTTGTCCTTAGGCATGACGATTCTGGTGTTTCATTTCCTGGGCGCGAGCGTTAACTCAATGACGCTGGGAGGGCTGGCAGTGGCGATTGGAATGGTGGTCGATGATGCCATTGTCGATGTTGAGAATGTCTATCGTCGGCTGCGGGAGAATGCGGGGTTACCCAAGCCAAAATCAAGCCTCGAAGTGATTGCACGCGCCTCGGCTGAAGTGCGTTCGTCGATATTATATGCGACGATACTTATCATTTTAGTTTTTCTGCCCTTACTTGCATTGACGGGAGTGGAGGGCCGTTTGTTTTCCCCCATTGCCATTGCAACAATGGTCAGTATGGCTGCTTCGTTTATCGTTTCATTGACCGTTATTCCTGTTTTGAGCTCGTTTCTGCTCAAACCGAAACCCGGTAAGGAACAGGCGGACAGCATCGTGGTGCTGGCACTCAAAAAGTGCTTTAAACATACATTTTTACGATTTTCTTTATCTCAACCTTTGTTGGTTTTTTTTCTCACAGGTGTGCTGGTCTATTATGCATGTGCAGTGATGACCCAAATGGGCGGCAACTTTCTACCTGCATTTCGTGAGCCTTCCGTATTGATCGCAACGACGACTGCACCAGGAACCTCTCTGCAGCAAACGAACGAGATTGCTTTCACTGCACAAAATCTGCTGCTGCAAATACCCGAAGTTGCCGTGGTCGGATTTCGCGTCGGCCGTGCAGAACGCGGTGACCATGTCGTGCCCGTCTCGACAGTAGAATTTGAGATTGAGTTGGTTGAACACCTGGAGCGCGACCGAGCGCTTGTATTGCAGGACATCCGGCAGACCATGCGCACCATTCCCGGAACATTCAGTGCTTTGGGCGGTCCTTTGGCGGATCGCATCGGCCATATGCTCAGTGGTGTTTCAGCAAAAATTGCCGTTAAAGTATTCGGTCCCAACCTGGAAGAATTACGCCGCTTAGGCACCGAAATTGCCGAAGTCGCTCGCGACATTCCGGGGTTAGAAGAGGCGCGGATTGAGCAGCAAGCCTCGATTCCCCAACTGCGCATAGAAGTGGATCGTAAGCGCGCTATGGCCTACGGTGTCACCCCGGGTGAGCTCAATGAGCAATTGGCTGCAATGATGGCGGGTGAAGTCGTCGCTGAAGTGTTTCAGGGGGAAAAGGTCTTTGATCTGGTGGTACGCCTGCCTCAGGATTGGCGTGAATCTCCACAACGCTTGAAGAATGTATACATGGATACACAGAGTGGGCAACGCATTCCATTGAGCTACATTGCAGACATTCGGCAAGCCAAGGGCCCCAATACCATTTTAAGAGAGAATACCCACCGACGCTTTGTGGTTTCCATCAATCCAACCAGCAGTGACCTGAATGCAATGGTTGAAAAATTGCAGCGTGAAATTGCATCCAAGGTTCGATTGCCAACGGGTTACAGAGTTGCCTTTGAAGGTGAATACGAGGCGCAGCAACAGGCTAAAGAAACTATTTTTGTCATGTGTGGATTTATTTTATTGATAATTACTTTATTGTTATACAATTACTTTAAAAGTGTGCGCATGGCGCTGCTGGTGTTGAGTATTATTCCTATATGCCTTATCGGTAGTGTATTGTTAACCAGTTATACGCTCAACAACATCAGCATTGCGACGCTGGTAGGCTTCATTGCAGTCGCAGGAATTGCCGCTAGAAACAACATCATGCTGCTTTCACATTATTTGCACTTAATGCGACATGAAGGCGAATCGTTTTCTCGAGAGATGGTCGAACGAGGCACTCAGGAGCGTTTAATTCCGGTGCTGATGACAGCTGTATCCGCTGCTCTAGCGCTTATACCGCTTGCATTTTTTGAAGCGGATGCACCCGGCAAAGAAATGCTCAATCCGGTTGCGATTGTGATCATTGGCGGTTTGGTAAGTTCAACCTTAATCGGATTGGGGTTAACACCCGCTCTCTTTTATACATTTTGTAAAAAAACTGCTGAACAAGCGATTCGCGTCAAAGCGGCGGCATCTGAATGAGATTTCAATCAAAAGATAAAATTAAATAAATTATGAAAAGGTATGATGTGAAAACAATGGATGGGAAAGTATTCACTGGTCAGCGTTCAGTAGCCCGTACAAAAATGCTGTGGCAGATTTGCTTTACCAAAGGGATTCTACTGTCGCTCGCGTTGTTATCGGGTAGCGTGACGCTCAAAGCAGGTGGGGATCATGAGCATGACGAAGCGCATGTTCACGCAAAGAAAGAAGCGGGTCCCAATGGGGGTCGCATCATTGAATCGACTGAACCGCACTGCGAGTTTTATGTAACAGCTGATAGAATGGTGCAGATCTCCTTTCTCGATGATGCGGGAAATCTCGTTAAACCACCTTATAGCGTAACATTGATAGGCGGGAGTCGCGGGCATCCTACGCGACTGTCCTTTGAGATTGAAAACGATGTTTTAGTTTCGAACCAGCCACTTCCGGAAGCCGATATCATTCCTGTGGTCGTCCAGTTTGAAGACCTCACAAGTGCAAAAAAATTACGTGAACGATTTAACGTGCGTTTCGATGATTGCCCGACATGTGAATATAAGGAATATGCATGCATTTGCGATCACAGCCATTAGTTGACACTATCCCCTCTTCAGTGGGTGGGATTCAAGGGTGGCCACATGCTCTCGAACAGTTGAGCGAGAATATTTGCTTGATGGTGAGCCATGCCGTTATTCCGTAGCCTGAAGCTCGGTTGGGAAAGGGGCCGGACTGACAGTCCATTGCCAGTGGCCCGTCACACACACCATTATCAGGCGTTTTTAGCCGAATAACCAGAATCGAAGCAGAATGGTTCATGTCTAGAAAATAACAGTGCCAACCGCAGCCATCCGGATGCAGCTGGGTACACATCCTGCAAATGCGCATGGCTGCGGTTGCGTGCTGCTATGTTCGGCCATAGGCGATTATACTCGGTGAGTGGTGATTCGGGTTAGTTCCACTAGAAGCGCTTTTTTATGCAGCTACAGGGTGGGGATGCCGATTGCCCCCACAATAGCCGAACGTCTACTATTTCCACTATTTAATGCTTCAATTGGAAGGATCTTGCTGTATTGTGGTCACAAGGTGTATGAAAACTATTGCCTGTCTAGCAGCTATATTAGCGCAACTGTTGATGTATTCTCCACTTTTCGGGGGAGAGCCGGTTGCTTATGCGAACTATGCCCATTTATTAGACACTTATGTCAACGAGACAGGCGTCGATTATGCAAAGTGGCATGCGGATAAAAGGGCAATTGCAGAGCTGGACAAGATCGTGCACGCATTTTCCAGCGTAGAACCAGCTG
>Ga0102943_1000395_pt1 | contig 29527 bp, 20 predicted proteins | sample SalPonC_black_MG_FD_78174 | JGI IMG/M metagenome (GOLD analysis project Ga0102943, IMG submission 78174) | Salt pond soil microbial communities from South San Francisco under conditions of wetland restoration - Salt Pond MetaG... | ecosystem: Environmental > Aquatic > Marine > Intertidal zone >...
CGATAGACCGGTTGAAAGGATGCAATCGTGGTCGATAGTTTGTGCACACCCAATGCATCGCGCCAGACACCTACTTGTGCATCGGCAGCATAGTCTGAAGCAAGATCTTCTGGACGATACCAGGCGACCATGCCTTGCAAATTCAAACCAGCCGGAACAACTGAGGCTTCAATCGTCAAATTGTTCGTGACGCTGAAAACTTGGGATAGATCCTTCCCAAAAAAATCACCGTTCCAGCCTTCAAATCTATAATTAACCGTTAAATTGAGCGTGGCTGTAACCGTTTCGCCGTAATAGTATTCAGTTTTATTTGGGTGTAATTTTATCGTACCTCCCACTGGATCCGAAACGGTCCGGGTTATCGTGTAAGTTTCCTGATTGAGTGTGCTTACTGTAACACCCACTTCGGTCAAAGCTGCTAAAATTATATTTGCTTCCGAACCTTGATTTAAATTCAAACGATTCCCATCCAAATTTAGTGTAGCTAGATTCATCAGTCCCTCGAGAGCGGAGACATCGCTGATGTGATTGTTCGACAGATTCAAGTGGGTAATGCCGGTCAGATGCTCGAGGCCCGAAAGGTCAGTGATGCCACGGCCCGAAAGGTCGAGGGCACCCGCGATTGATTGCAATTCTTCTACTGTAACGGGAGCCTCTATATGTACCCCCAATGCTTCTCGGAGAACTGCTGCTAAATTTGTATCAGGAATGTTGGGAGCTGCATACCCGAGGGGCTGTGCAAGGACTGCCCAGATCCAAATGAGAATAGAGGTGTGTTTAAATTGAGTCATCGAATCAAACATTTTTAACTTTATAAAATAATTATTAACGGCCTGGGCATGAGCTGCACTCACCCTTGCGCCCGGAACGCCTCAACGGCACTACACCTGGGGCAGTACGAACATTGCCAGCAGATGTATAACGATAGGATTGCACGCTGGAGACAGTTGACTTACGGGCGGACACCAACCACGTCGACAACGCGCGCTGACCGCCGGCGAGATAATAGACAGGCACCGCAGCGGACGGATCTAAACAGCGTTCAACATCGGCATCCAGTAGGTTGCGCTCATCGCCAATGATAAGCAGGCCGCGATTATCAACACTGCGCAGTGCTTGTGCTTGCAGGGTTGATAAAAAAATCTGCAGGTCCTTGCTACCGACTGAATCTTGGGTCTGCACATCATGACCAAAAAAAGATGGGGGTTTGGGCAATTGCCCTGTAATATCCACGACCTGCCAATCCGCTGCTACCCCGCCGGTATCTAACCACCGTTGCAGCGAAATAGTGGCGGCATCTACTTTAGTCGGCCAACTACCGGCAACGGGGAGCCCTTGCCGCATCCAGGCAGGCAACCCGCCCTCCAACCAAAATAGTTGCGTGTCCGTGTCGCGCATGTCTGCAAGTTGCTCAACTTCGCGGGCCGAGAGCAAACCGTCACTGACGAACACAACCTTATCTGTAAAGCGGTCCATCAAAGCCGCAAACATATCCAGGCGGTATTCCAAGCTGCCGGGGATATGCGCTTTTGCATAGTTGCTGGAACCGCGAATATCGACGATGTGATAGCCCGGCAAATGAGCGTGCAGTGACTGCGGAGAAAGCGGCTGGATCCAGTCTGGCAATTCCGGCACAGGTTGAGGAGACACGCCGACCACCTTGACGGGAATGATTTGCGCAAACGGGGCACCGTTTTCCGCATCGAGGCCAGTAAAATTGAGGGTCACTTCGGCAGGCCCTGCACCTGTCGGCGTAAACTGTATCCGCAAAGGTTCGGCTGCGGCTGCCAGTGTACGCGGAAAAGCGTTTACCTGCAAACAGGGGCAGGAGGACTCCACTTTGGTGAGCAACTGATCGGCGCCGGAAAAAGGTAGCTTCAGCTCAAAGGCAGTGGCTTGATCGACGGGCACTGCACCCAAGTCGAAGGACTTTAAGTTAATCGTGGGCGCTGCCTGTATTGAGCAAAACCAACCACACGTCATCAAGATAAATGCGCACACTTTCATTTTCTCACTCTCCTCTACGGCGTATCGTGTAGGCCTTGCCCGGTTCTAATTGGTAGTCACCCTGGTCGGTGATGGCATCCCCCACCTCGCGCCAAACCGGTGGGTTGCTGCCGTTCGCTTGTAAATAAAAACGTTTTTCGGGACGGACGTAGAACCCCGTTTGCTCGCTCCATACCCACAACTCATCCTGGCGTTCCGCAGCAGAATTAGCAGCTCGCAATACACCCTTCAAACCGCTCGCATTGAGCGCAACGGCCTTGGGCTCGGTCAAGGTGAATGGCCACTCCAATACGGTGTCCGCAGTTGGCATGGGGACCGCCCAAACCGGGTCGAATAAAGTGACATCCCCCGTAACCGCCCAGCTGGCGCTGTCGGCAGTAGCTCGTTGGATCCAACTCGCCTGGCCTGGCAGCAGGGCAACATCAGCAGCCACAACCCCTTCCGGAGTGCCGGTCGACTCAGCCCAATAATACGTGCTGCTCGCATTCACAAAACGTTGGATGACACGCCGAGCCGGACGGGTCGCAGCGGCAGCACGGTCGAGTACGATCCATGCGTCTGCATCACGAATATCCGCAAAGATACTGGACTCAGCGTGAGCGGTCAAAGGTGCGGTGGCTGCGGGCATCACCGTCTCAACCGTCCAGCACGGTCGAATGCGTATTTGATCGCGGTTGGCTGTGCGGTCGAAACTGGCCAATAAAGCGCCCTGCGGTTGGGCATCGATGACCACCCAATCTTCACCACTGCCAACGATAGCAAACCGCTCTCCTGCAGCTGCGCCACTCACCACTTCCACATAATGCGTGGGCAGGCCCGTTACCGGGTCGGGATCGTAGCGACCGGGCGCACCTTTCGCCTGATCGAGTCGCAATCGCATGGATTGGAACTGCCCCGCCGCATCGGTCTTTTCAGTAATTTGAACCAGATCGGCAAGGGCGACTGCGGACCGATGGAATGGAATGCCAACCGAAGTTTGTCGATACGCTTCAGCCGTCAACCTCAGCCCGCCAAGCGGGGGCGAGTAAACGGTGGTATTGCTGTCGATATGGGTTACTTGCAAACGCATGAAACGGCCATAGGAAAAATCGGCAAGTAAGGCGGTATCGTGCCACTGGTAAAGCATCTTACCCGGTAGGGTTGACGTAGTGACGACCGGATCGACAGGTAACTCAGTCCAAGCCGATGGCACTGCGGTGCTGTCGTCAGCAACCAGTGCTTTTACCTCAATGGTCGATGGTAAATCAACGACCTTACTGAGTATATCACAAGCTAATACCAAGTGATCTCCTTCGACCGCAACAGTCGGTAGCCCGTCAACCGATGGGGCGTTTGGATTCAGGTTGAGCAGATATTCTAACAGCGTTGCATAGCCATCATTGTCGGCATCCGATTGCAGCGTGGCTGCATCCAAATTAAGGTCATACAGCGCCAGCCAGTCTTGCAGTAATGTCGCTGGACTCAAAACGTGGATGGCGATGGAATCAGTCGCGGATAATGCACCATCGCTAGCCAGCACAGTAAGCATCGCGGTTCCCTGGCTGGCAACCGGCCATTCGAATGTGGCGGTATTATCGCCATGGTCGACGAATGTCGCACCTGCTGGAAAGTTCGCCCCAAGGCTTGCGAGCGTGAGTGTATCTCCATTTAAATCGAACGCCTCGATTGTCAACTGCACGCTATCCCCTGCACGCACAACGAGATCAGCGATTGGGACAATAACTGGCGGTTTATTTGTTGCTACTGCTGCACCATAAAAAACCGTATAATCCAATCCACCCCCTGCACCGATATCGAAGATATCAATGAAGTAATTGAAACCGTCGATACCCCCCTCACTGTCTTCGTTAATTTCAGTCGACAAACTGTAATTTTCAGGATCGAGCACCACGCCGTCGGAGCGGACGACAGACGCAATCTGATACTGGTTGCGGCGTGGGTCGACCGCCCGCAGGAAACTGTAGGCCGTGCCCCCTTGATTGGGCGCGTTTTGCAATTCGATGTGGAGTCGATCGCCCGCCCGAGCGACAGACGCGACATACGGCGAAAAATTAATCACATTATCCATCTGCGTTGAACCCGCTGAGCCGTCACCTTGTAAGCCAGAGGGATGGAGGTTTAAAAAGTCTGCGGTTTGCAGGTTTTCCGCAAAATCGTCTGAATTGACTTCAGCTGCGCCATTAACGAGCCCCCCAGTCGAGCCGCTGCCGACGGAAAGAAAGTCAGGAATACCATCGGCGTTTGCCTGAACCTTGCCGACCAGGCGATAAACAGTTGCGCGGTCGATGAGCGAAGTCAAGCTGCCCCCCAGCTCATCGCTATGCGTAAAGGTCGCCTTGGCATCGATAAAACGACCGTATAAGGTAGACAACATGTGCCAACTGGCCGTTTCTGCGTGACCCGGCAATACGCGGCCAAAATTCACCGTCAAGCTATTGCTGGCAGGTCCGCCATTGACTTCGTTCCCAAGAATTCTGAAATCGACGAGCAGCCCCTGGTCATTTTCTTCGAGGCGTGGTTGGAAAGACTCGACTTGCAAATTTTGTGCGGCCCCGAGCCCCGAATTCACTACCCGCAACCCTAGATCAAACGGTTCAGATGATTCGACAATCGGTGTATTCGGATCATCGGCAATGACGGATTTTGGCAAAAAATATTCCAAGGTTAAACGCGGTTGTGGTTTAACAACGATGGAATCCGGCTCCACCGACAGCGACATTTCGTTGCTGGAACCGATAGTGTACTGGATATCTGCACCGATTTCATAAGCGGTGCCGTTGGCATTGAGGGCAGCGTCTTGGGTTGGAATCAGTAGAAACCTGTATACTTTTTCACCTCCTCCGGCAATATCCGCTGCTGTAGTGGATTGTTGCGGTTGAAAGAAAAAGATGGCGGTGTTGCCCTCATTGAAAAAATCCAGTTGACCCTCTGGGCTAAGGCTTAAATACCCAATATTTCCTGCTTTGCGCGCCCACACATTCACCTGAAAATTTTTGAGTTCATCGGCCAAACCATTGGCGACGGTAAGCGTTGCCTCAAAAGCCTGTCGTTCCAAGGTGACCTCTTGCTCAATCACGATTTTGACCGTTGCGCACGTATTCTCGGCGAATGCTGAAGAGGTGCCAATGCCATAGCTCAACGAGGCCAAACAAATAAGCCGGGCCAAACGCCCCATCTGTTGTGTAAAATATTGCATGATTCGACTGAGGAGAGAGCGGAATTTAAATTTTTGCTGAAACATTGCGAACATATAACGGCTGAATCACGGGGCCAAATTGGCGTTTAACAGTGTGGGTATGATGAACGATTGGGTATTCCCTGCTCCCAATGCTCCTTGACGGTTATCGCCAAATCCATAAAGCTCCGAAGCGTTCGTGGTATACACCAAGTGGCGATCGCCTGCCACCAGCGCAGTGATGGAATCGGCGGTGGGCAAGGTAACGGGGGCAATGGGCGCTGCGACAGCAGCAGCTGTGTCGCGACCGAGTTGACCGGCATCATTCAGTCCAGCGGTCAACAGTGAGCCGCTCCCGGCGACGCAGGCAATGAAGCCGTTGCCAATCGTGGCATTCAGTACGTTCTCACTCAATTTAAACAGCCCCGTAGATGCGGCAGTACCACCGGCAAATTGCTCGAAGGCAGTATTTCCCCAAGCCAAAAGTTCACCATTGTCTAAAATGGCCATGGACATGTCGGGAGAAGTATTGATATCCGCAGCGCCCGAGGCAATGATTTGCACTGCAGTGGCGATTTGCACATCTGACGATGCAGGCGCAACTTGGCCCAGTGCATTGTTCCCCCACCCCCAAACGGAACCGTCCACACAGCGCACGAGCAGGTGCCGACCCGATGCGGCCAACTGCGCCGGATGAGGAAAGCTGGTTTGTGCTGCGGCGACTGGCAGTCTGGCAATGCCGCCTCCGGCTTGCAGGCCGTTGGCAAGATTGCCCGCTAACCAAATTGTTGTCGAGCCGTCCAGATTGTCTACCAGGAAACTACTGAAGCCATCGCCGACAGCGATGTCGACCACGTTGACCAGGTTGGGAATCCGTGTGGGTGTCAAGCGCCCCACATTATCGCCGAGGCCCAACTGACCTGAAAAATTATCGCCCCAAGCGTAAACTTCACCCCCTGCAGTCAGGGCCAGTGTGTGGTCGCTGCTGGATATACATTTTACCATGCTGGAAGGGAGTTTCGGCAGTTGGGTAAACGTAGTGACCTGGGATGTGAGGGCACCCGAAATTTGCCCAGCAGCATTTTGGCCGGCTGCTTGAATGGTTTGATTGGTTTGCAAAAAAGTTTGGTTCACCCCGGCAAACAGGTTTTGGAGCAATTGCGCTTGAACAACGGTTAACAGCGCCTGGAGGGTAATTTGTGACTCGCCCGAGCGTGCCAAAAAATCGATGGTGACCGCTCCAGTGAAATCAGTAGCGGCGGAGAAATCGAGCGCAATCTCTCCTGCGGTGTCGGTGCGCACGGCTAGTGTCGTAGCTTGGGGGCCAATAGCGGTTTGCAGGTTTGCCAGGGTCGCAGGTGTAAGAAACCCAAATAGTGTGGTAACTTGGGGGACAGTAGCGTTTTGCAGGGCTCCTGACTGTACAGGTGACAAGGCGATCTCGAGGGGTGCATTCTGCAGCGGTGCCTCGCTGTCATCCGCCACCCGCACCACTATGGGCGCTGATGTGGTCGCACCTGATACAATTGTTTGGCCATCACCGGACACGAGGGTCAGGTTGGGCAGTGCGCTGTCGTAATAGTCGGCAGGGTTGGTGTGTTCGGCGTATTCGGTGGCATCCAAGCGGCCATCGCCATCGGCATCTGATGTGGAGTTGTCAGTGTCTACGGAGGGGTCGGTGCCAAATTTATATTCCCACCAGTCGGGAATGCTGTCTCCATCCTGGCTGAGACTTAAATCAAAACTGAAAACATACTTCAACTGTCCAAGCAGCGCGGGTGCATAATTGGCGTCGTCGGCAAGGTCGTCTGTCCACGGGAATATGCCATCAGAGTCCGGCGCGAACCCAATCAGCGATAGCGGGATGCCCAATTCGTCAAACCGTTGATAAAACGGTTGCGATATAAATTTCAGCTGCCCGATTAGCAGCGGGACATAGTTGTCGGCTGGATCGGTGCTAAAATCGGTGAACAGTGTTTCAATAGTCGGCCCGGCACTGACACCTGGTTGCGCCTCGATAGCCAGATAGGCCTGGTAGGCCATGTGTTTGGCTTGGCCGAGTAAGGCAGGTTGGTAGTTGGTTGCGATACTTGCCGGGTCGGTCTGATCGACGGCGTCGGGCACGACGTTTTGCTCTACCCACCACGCTGGGACCACCGCACGCAGGTTAACGGCGCCACTGAATACAATAAAAATGAAGATTAACCTACCAATGTGCGTTGAAAGTTGCATAGAACAAAAATGTTTTAAGGAGTGATGAAGGTTCATGTGCAGGATACGCGACGCTTATAAACCTTGATCTTCGCCCACTCCAAATTGCCCCATGAAAATATCGCCCTGGCGTTTCAGGGTGACGCCACCGTTGACCGTCAAATCACCAGCGATGTTGGTGTTGCCGGCAACGTCAAGTTTGGTGTTAGCGGCGGGTGTGTCGGTGCCGATACCGACAGAAGGTGCATCAATGATCGAACTGCCTGCTGTTTTGTTAGTGGATACGCCATTGATAGTACAATTATACAGGTTGACAGTAGGAGGCGTCGAAAATCCTTCGGAATCGAAATTATTTGAGCCGTCTATAGTCGAGTTGTGAGCGGTGAAGTCTACCCCCATCTGGCTCCCTCCAAATGAATTTGAAACATTAAAATCGCAATTGTAAGCTTCAACCTTTATCGGTGTCATCATTCCGTTTGCCCTTCCTCCAACGCCTTGTCCAGAAAAAATGCAGTTGTAGGCTTTTAAATTACATGTTATATATTGGCCTACTCCAAATGAATCTGAGCTTTCGAAAATACTGTTATACGCATTGACCGTTAAGCTAACGCCCCACTCCATGTGTGAAAATGCTCTGTCGCCGAAAAATCCTGAGTCGTATATCCAATAGGTTTTTCTATCAGCCCCCACATCTTCTCCATAAAATGCACAATCACGAATGACGACGGTGCCACTGCTTTTACCGGTAAGCCAGCGATCCCCAAAAGCCGTGAAAGATTCAACTACAATATCGATGGTTTCGCTATAACAACTAGCATCATAGATCGAACAGGACATCTTTATCGCAGCCCCCTGCAAAATCGTTAGATTTTTGCCTGCACCTGAGTAGCGGCAACCATTGCGAGCGCTAACATTTGCCGTTAATGTAAAGGTCCCAGGGCCGATTTGATACCAGACGTTTTCCTCTTCGCTAGAAAGAATGGCAGTGATGTCATCGCCCTCATTAATGTAAACCACCTTCGCTGGAGCCTTCGTCATGCGACTGCCATCGGCAAACGTAATTCCACTCCCCTGAGTCAGCACTAGATCCTCGGCGCGGACACTTCCGGCAATCTGAACAGCTCCGCTATCATCAATAGAGAGTCTCTCTACCCCAGCGGTAGCTATCGATACCGTATCTTCAGCCGGAGAATAAATACCCGAATCGCCGTCGCCATCTGTGGCGAGCCCGCCGCTGAGCAAGCTGCCCTGGGCCACGGCAAGGTTACCCGCAATGCTTCCCTCTACAGTGAGATTGCCAGAAATTTTGGCATCACCAACAACATCCAACTCGACATGCGGCTTCCGTTTGCCAATTGCCAGCCGCTGTAACACAGCGTCGCCTGCGTCGTTGAGGATGGCGGAATTGGCCAGACCGACAGGAGTGTATTTGCCCTCAGAGCCTGCTTTGATGAGTAACGTGCTGACTTCAGCCGTCTTGATGGTCGCAGGAAAAGAAAAGCGTTTCGGCGCATCTTCATTCAGCACTTCAATGCCATTACCGGCCCCAATTCCAGGAATACCGACCAAAGCGTAGTTCTTATAATAAGGAGGCGATTTGCGTATATCACCTCCGGAGAAAAAATGGTGATTAATCTGAGTGGATGCTCCCATTCGTTGCAATTGTTTTAAAAGATTTTGTTCCAGCTCTCCCCAACCAATGGACCAGCCAGCATTACTGGCTATGGCAACGATCACACTGCCATCATCAAGAGCTGCCAGATCCTGGGCCAGTTTTTCGTATTCTGATTCCAGCCCCCATAAGGTGTAGTGCTCACTGGACAGCAAAGCACCCGTCGACCGATCGATTAACGCGACGGTCAAACCCCAGCCGCTCCCAAACACTTGTTGTTGTCCCAACATGATCTTGCCATTGGTATTTGCAGATTTAGTCGCACCCCCCTGCACATAGAGCGGAATCACCTCCGATCCCTCCAGCATCAAACCACCTCTGAGGTCGGTAAGGCCCTGGACATACAGACCAGGTGCGGCCTCATTGCTGCCGTCTATATCCTCAACAATCAAATCGCCATCAACAATTGCACGCGGTAGAGCTGGATCCGTCGTGCTGTCTTCAGTGATGACGTCACCTGCGAAGACGGACGTAAAATGCAATGATAGAACTGAAATAAGGAGCGGTAGGAATTTTTTTCTCATGGAATCAGTGGGTGATGGGTTAGCAAAATTAAACAGGAAGTTGGTAAAAGTGGCGACAGAAGCGCAGTTGAAAAAGAAACTCAAAGACTTTCGGCTTATTTATAGCTACTTAGCCTACAAACGAGACACCGAAAGCATGCGTGGTTTGGAAGATGGATGAAGGACTGTTTAGGAAACTACTTATAGACAGTGATCCTCAATTTGAATCACTCATTTCAAAAGATGTATACATTAAAACTTTGTGAATACATTAAATGATGGATATTAATTTTTCGAACGAGACCGTATTTAACTGCATATGACCTGTCAACATCTTTCAGCTTTTTTTAATTACATGCCACTTGTTGCGTGGTTTCTGCTTAAAAATGATGTTTTATTGAGTAGATGATAGAGCCAAAGTCTGTTAAACGCTCCAACCTCTCTCGCCAGCGTGGTCGAATCTTTTTGCTGGAAGGCCGTGGCTGGCACCTCGACTTAGAGGATTCTCGGGCGTTCGGCGGCGATTGACCGGTCCTGAACAATCCGCACAGCCTGGATCGCGTGGTGTGGTGGGGTGCCATGCTCAATGATCCGTCGATTCGTTCCGCTAAATACAAGAAAAGTTTCGCTGGGGGAGTACAAACCGCACTCTTTTTGTCAGTGTATATTTGCTGCACAAGGCAGAGCAACAAAAAAACCTGCGTAAACGGGCTTCAGCAATTGGATAAATGCTCCATTTGCTTTACAAAACAGCTTCTTTGAAATTAAGCTTTAAGGAAGGCTCAGGAAATGGTCGTATTTAATGCATACTGCCACAGCCTCAAAAAGTTTTGCAAAAAAACAGGCGACGAACATCAATTAAGTAAACGCACTATTACATTGTAGGTAGCACCCTTATGGAAACAGGCAAACGATTGGCAAATAAGGTCCTTCTGATCGGCTGGGATGCCGCAGACTGGCAGATGATTCATCCATTGATAGCAGAAGGCAAGATGCCAGCATTAAAAAGGCTTATTGATAATGGAGTCAGTGGTAACCTTGCAACGATACGCCCCATACTCTCACCTATGTTATGGACATCAATTGCGACCGGAAAACGTCCAGACAAACATGGTATCCACGGATTTCTTGAACCCTTACCCGATGGAACGAACGTTCGTCCCGTCACCAGCGGTTCGCGGACATGCAAAACAATTTGGAATATCCTGAACCAATCTGGCATGCGATCAAATGTCATTGGATGGTATGCGACTTACCCTGCAGAACCCATCAATGGTGCAATGGTGGCAAACAGTTTCCCGTATGCAAGTCGAGACGACACTGGAAAACTTGTATTGCCGAAAAACGCTGTTCACCCCCCAGAATTGTTCGAAGAGATAGCAGAATTACACGTCAGAGGCAGGGAAATCAGCCCGCACGACGTAAGACCCTTAATTCCCCAAGTAGACGAAATTGACGTGGCGAAAGACGACAAACCTCTTCAACTTGCGATACTCCTGGCTGCAGCGGCCTCCACTCAAGCTGCAGCGACGCATTTAATGGCAGTCAATGACTGGGACTTCACTGCCGTCTATTTTCCCGCGGTTGATCATTTCGGCCATCATTTTATCGATTTTCATCCACCCAAACAGTCACATGTTAGCGATCGAGATTTTGAATTATACAAACATGTCATGAATGGTTGCTACATGTTTCATGACATGTTGCTCAATGCCATGCTACAACAGGTAGACGATGACACAACCGTCATAATTGTCAGTGACCACGGGTTTTATACCGGAGAACATCGCCCTCCCCCTCAATTCGCAGATAAAGATCCGGAAATCATGCACCGGCACTTAGGCATTGCTTGTTTGCACGGACCAGGAATTAAACAAGATGAGAAATTGTACGGTGCAACTTTACTTGATGTTACTCCCACAATTCTTAGCCTGTTTGGATTACCCGTTGGCTTGGATATGGACGGCCGCCCATGGCAAGAAATACTGGATCGACCTTCCAAAATAAATTCCGTCTTGTCTTGGGAATGGATCGATGGAGATGCTGGCTTGTTGCCACACGAACAGGTGCCTACAGATATTCAAGGGTCCGAAGAAGCCATTCAACAGCTCGTCGATCTTGGATATATTGAACCCCTAAGCAAAGACGTACAAGAAAGTGTGCAAAAATGCAGAAAGGATCTAAAAATCAATCTGGTAAAATCCTTGATGGATAGCGTGCGCTTCAAAAACGCGATTCCAATACTTGAGGAAATAACCGAACAAAATGAAACCAATTTGCGTCTGAAAATTATGTTAGCTGAGTGTTTCCAGCGGGACAAACAGACTGAAAAAGCACAAGCCATAATAGGGAAGCTGGATGAATCCGTAAAACAAACATCCGACGTCCTAGTGTTGATGGCAGATATTGCTTTCAGTCAAAACAAATTAGACAAAGCCCTGGAACATATAATCAAAGCACAACAGCACAATCCACAGTCTCCTCGAATTGCATGCACCCTCGGCAAAGCATACCTTAAAATTGGGAAAATAAATGAAGCGAAGGAAGCGTTCACTAAAAGCCTTGAAATTGAACCAGACTATGCCTTCGCTCATTGTGGCCTTTCTTCAGTTAATTTAGTCAAAGAAAACTACGAAAAAGCGGCCGACCATGCGCTAGAAGCGATCACTATCATTCCCCATTTTCCCGAAGCTCATTTTAATCTAGGACTTGGACTCTTAAAAATGGAGAAAAACGCCGAAGCGATAATAGCATTCGAAAGCTGTGAAAAAATGGCATTTAAATTGAATAAAACCTACTTTTTCCTAGCAAAACTACACAAAAAAACAGATCCACCCAAAGCCCAACATTATTTGAACTTGATTGAACAATTGAAAGCAAAATCTGAATATTATTTTGCGGACGAATAAAAAGATTATTCATCAAAGACAGTTTACGGGCAGAACTTCAAAAGCTCGAAAATCACGATTAAATAAAAGTGTATTGTGCTTTGATAAGAAAAATAGTATAATTATTCGATAATACCACAGCCTACATTGAAACTTTCAGCAATTTCAAAAATAAAAAGAGCAGTTGAATTTAACTGCCCTGATTGCTATAAAATCTGTGTATTATTATAACGTATTTCAAGCGGATTTCCGGCGACGTGCACGTATACCGGCTGCGCCCAAGGCTAAAAGCCCCAAACCCAATGCGTAGGTTGAAGGTTCAGGAACCGCAGCCGCACCCGTATCTCCTGCCAGTATACCCGCACCGCTGTTCTCCCAAGCGTAGTCCAGTAATGTCATTTGCAGACTAGCGTTATCTGTGGTGTCTACACCAGTTACAGATACCTGGATCCATCCGTAGCTAGTTGTGCCACCATCATCAAACTCAACTCCGACATAAGGCGTTGCTCTAATGTAAGTGGTGTAGACATTATCTTCTCTGCCAAGTATGTTGATGGGTGTGCTTTCTCCAACAGGGCGCCCATCGTCGGCCGAATCTTGTGCATCTTGATCGATTAATGCATCTAATTCAAATCCATACACATAAGCATTGTCTGTACTCGCTGGTGACAGTAACAATCCGCCTATTTCATAACCCCGAATAGTCTCATTAGTTGTGGTGAAAATTGCAAATGAAACATCGTCGTTACCATCATTGTTGATATCCAGCGTAAAAGCATCGCCTCCACTAGTTATAAGCGTCGGCGTAAAACCGTCAATGGCCGCTTGGTGAACAATAGCGGCGTCTGCGCTTGATAATACAAATGCTCCTGCACCTGCTGCGGACGAATAACTGACTAATTTCTGTTTGAGAGATGTTTTCATTAGATATTGAGTTAATTTGTTTGAAAATTTAGAAGCTGAATTTTGAAGCTGACCTACTTCGTATGGTGATAATAAACACAATTAGGGGATTAAATCAACTCTTTTTTCTATTCTAGCTCAATAAAATGCCCTTATCTTTGTTCAACAGATTCTTTTCTCGAACACGTATGAATCAACTCATAAAATTTCGCAAACAAAAGTAAACTCTTGTTATTTCTTTGTATAGCTGGATCTTATGCAACCATCAGCTCGCGCACAGCCAGACGGGCAAATATCGATTTGAACGGTAAAAGGGTGAACATTACACCACAAAAAGCTCCCAGACAAAAATAGGGTTACCAATCTATACTACACAGAAAATAAATGTAAGGCTTTCAACCACATGAAGGGCTGGCAGCCATGCCCATTGCCATCAGGAAGACAGATGCAGTACCAGCAGTCCGTCCGCACGCAATCACGAGCATTTTACCTGTTCCTACCGATCCGATGGAATACAACATTGCAAAAACATACTCAGCAACTTGATACAATACAATGAATAAACCTAAAAAAATGAGTTGAGTTATAAAAAAGAGGCGTGAGTTGTCCGCAAACATAGCAATGCTGCGGATATGCAAAGAAAAACTCACCCCAGGCCCACTCGCCAAAATGGCGAATTGGAAAAGAAGGTCAACGATAAGGGGATCCTATCTTCAGGAAGTGAAATAACCAAAGTTCGTGGTTCGAACGGAGTTTATTATGCAAGCTGGTCGCAGCAGAGCGAGAGCGTCAGCTCTTTTGGTCAGTTTGTATATTTTGAGCAATTGCTATCAACCTCAGGACTCTTCGAGTCGTTTGTGAAAAATTGTCCGCTGAGTTATAGCAGCCCGAATGCGCCTGACAAACGCAGTGTTTTGGGCACTTTGGTATTGTCGATTTTGCGCGGCCACACACGCTTACGCTCGCATGAAATGCGAACGGCAGACTGCTTTAACTCATTTTTTTAGGATGAAAGAAAGCGACTTGCAAAAAAGTCCCCTTGATTGGCTGGAATCCCGCAGATTGGCAGATGATCGACCCCCTTATACAATGCAGTAAAATGCCAACCTTGCAACCACTGGGCAACGAGGGCGTAGGTGGCAACATGGCAACCCTGCAAACGATTTTATCCCCTATGCTTTGGACGAGCTTTGGACGAGCTTTGGACGAGCATCGCCACCGGTAAGCGAGCTTTTGACCATGGAATCTGCAGATGTGCCGACCCCATCCCCGACAGTTAGGGCATCAAGCCCCGTTTCCGGCACATCTGCCAATACAAGGCATTGTGGGATATTCTTACGCAAAACAATATGAAAGCAAACATGATTAGATTGGTATGCGAGTCATCCCAGCTAAACCCATCAACGGCGTATGTGTCACCGATTATTTTTCCAGAACTCAACCAGGAAAACCAGTTACCCAATCCACTACCCGATGACTGCGTTGATCCCAAAGACAAAGAACTCGAATTGACTTGGATTGTGTCGCTGTAGAATATAATTGTCTGCGCGGTAGGTTCATTGGAGGCGTCATTAGTTGGGAGTTTGATAAATAAATATATTTTTGAACTTATAAAGCAGTGCGTGAGCAGTGAGGTGCTCACAAATAAGGCATAAACAATGTTTATAGCCTATTTTATATTTTATAACTGCAAAAATAACTGGTCTGGGGGTTGTGGGTGAAAATTGAATGATTAAATGACGCTCAATTTGGATGAATCAGTGTTTTTCAGATAGACACCTTGACTAAAATTTAAATAAAACTGCTTATTTAGATATAAAGCAAAACCCTTATTTCATTATTTTTGGCATGACGCCAATTGCTTTCTGAACAAACAAATGATTTGAGGCTGCGCAAAACTGCTACAGCAAGCGGCAGTGTTATTTCCAGACCTGTCATTAAATAATCCTAAGCTACTTTCTTTCAGTACTTTGGGTTTCGTTGAGCAAAAAAATGATACGTTTTGCGGTCGATCGACGAAACCACTGCTCTAGACAATTCCACCTACTCAAAATAAATGGAACCTTCTTTTTCCGTTGGTTGTCGTTCTCACAATCATGCAAAAAGCACCCCTAAAAAAGTCGAAGTTGACATCCTTGATTGCGCGAATTATCCAATTGACCGTGAACAAACGAATATTTTTAATCTTCACCTTATTATTGAGTATTAACGTGACAGCTATTGCGCAGTCAACTTTAGGTTTGTTGCTGGTCGACGACTTTAATCGAGGTAACCAGAACAACCTGGGCGGCTACTACAACAAGTTTGAGAAAATTCCTTCTTCAGCGATTGTCGGTCCGACTGAAGATGTTTACCGCGGAGAAGCTGGTAAGAGCTTAAAAATATCTGTTAAGAAAGCCAACGTGGGTTTCTGTGGTGCCTGGTTGCATCTATTTGATTTTCGTGCTGACAAGAAAAATTTTCTCAACGCCTACGGTTACGAATATTTGTCTTTCTGGGTAAAGGGCGAGAAAGGAGGTGAAAAATTCGTCATCAAATTGGCTGATAAAAGGTGGATTGGATTGGATGACTCCGCCTCGATTGGACCGGTCGATCGGTTTTTGCCTGGAGGGGTAAAAACCACGTGGTCAGAAGTCCTGGTTCCATTGGCTGAAGTCAGAAATTTGAATTTGAGTGAACTCGGTGGTATTACCTTTGATTTTGCGTATCCTGGGGAGTATACCGTATACATTGATGACGTTGCCTTTAAAACTTCTAAAGATGTGGCCAATCCCGAAACAGTTGCAGCAGATTTGAAGTCCAAAACCGGTAATGATGAACAACGCGCGATTCCAAAGCGTGTCGCTTGGGCCTGGACTGTTTACGATATTTTGAATAACTTTAACGATTCACAGACGAGGCTGTTTGAATTTTGCGAACGAGAAAATGTCAATCGCATCTGGCTCCAGGTGCCAGCACGTTACGAACCTTCGATTGATTTTGACCGACTCATAGAGGAGGGAAAACCTGAAGCGTTTAAAATAGTACTTAGAGACGAGGATAAACTCAGAGCTTTTATAAGAAAAGCACACGCCAGAGGTATCAAGGTCGAAGCATTAGATGGCTACCCAGAATTTGCGCAAAAACCATTTCATTTCGTTCCCCTGGCAATTGTAGATGCAGTTATCGATTACAACAACAGAGTTGAACCCGAAGAACGCTACGATGGTGTCCACTTCGACAATGAGCCTTACCTGATAATTGGTTGGCACGATCCTGAACGCCGCGAAAAAATGCTGGAAGAATTTATGGAATTAAATGTCGAGTGCCAACGTCGGATCCGGGAAAATTCAGACATGGTTTATGGGGTTGACGTGCCCTTCTGGTGGTCGGCCAAAGACCCGTTCACCGGTGAAGCTATTGGGATTGTGAGCTTTAACGGGGAACGCAAGCCAGCCGTTGAGTTTTGCATTGATCTGCTTGATAACATGGGCATTATGAACTATCGTGACTCTGCCTATGGAGCTGATAGTATGCTTGCTCATGGCACACCGATTCTTCGCTATGCAGAGCAACAGGGCAAAAAAAACATTTATTCGGGCGTAGAGGTATTTACGTATAAACCCACGACTGTCTGGTTCCCACTCGGCATGCCGAGAGAAGATTTTCTCGATGCGCTTGAAACCAATGCCCGCGAACTGTCGTATTTAAGTCGCGTGAATGGCTTCAGAACCCAAACGATCAACGATGGTGAAAATATTCATGTCGGCATTGAATTGCCGTCCGATCCGGATGAAGCAATGCAAGCAAAGATTCTCAAAACGATGGTCAAATTGAGTGAGCAACTAGGCATTGGTAGTCGAGAACACCTTATCGGGCACGAAAGCAAAATAGCACAATCAGCATCTCGGCATATCAAAACGGATATCGAATGGGAAAAATTTCAACCTGCACCCATTGTCGATCCTGTTAGTGGTAAAGAATTTCTAGGCTTCAAAGCGATCAGTATTATGCTGCCCAAAACGACATTCGCGGATGAAAGTTATGATGAATTTAAACGACAAATAGATATGGTGGAAAAAGAATTTATTAATTTTTCCAGTTACAACGGCACTGCAATTCACTACTACAAAGTGCTTGATGATAAATTTAGAAAAGAAAAGAACCTTGAATAAAATTTTTGTAGCTACCTTGCGTTCTGAAGAAAACAGGGCTAAAAAAAACTAAGTTTATTAAACATTTTCTTTGACAATCAGAAAAGAGAACACATCTTTTAATTTGTTTTGAGAAATCTACATTCTAACTCTGCCCTAAAGCTATTACTAGTAGATTTATCCTATAGAAAGTAAAATTAACCAAAATCGACAATATGAAAATAAAACATTATTTAAATACCGCCATTCTCGCAACGTGCACTTTGTTTCCATTTGCAACCCAATCGACTGGTGAAGTTCTTTATTCTGACAATTTTGATCTAGAAGCCCCAGACGAAGGCAGCCCCGATAACTTCTTGTCTTTCGGCACATGTCTCACTTCAATTGTTGTCAACACCCGCAACTCGGCTTCTCCCCCAAACGCAGCTATTTTAACTTTGGAGTTCGCCGAGGGCAGATGGGGCGGAGGCATGATTCGCCACAAATTCGAACCCACTAATTTTGAAGGTGCTACACTTTCAATGAACTTTGCTGCAAGCCAAGACTTATCAGATAAAAGACCCCTTTTGTCTTTCAGAGCTGAAGACGAAGATGGCACCATCATGCGAGCAAACATATCGCAAATGTTTTCACCAGGCACCGTATTCAAGGAGTTCTCGCTTCCCATAACGAACTTGACTCAATTGGACGCCCGCGGTGCTGACTCAATGCTGAATTTGGAAAAGATCGTATCGTATGGATTCTGCGTTTATAACAACGCGGATGTAGAAGGTGTGGTTCATTTCTATATTGACGACTTTGTTGCAAGCAAACCTGGCGACGACGAAATCGCGATTACCACGAAGTAATTCGAAAGCAAAACTTTTCTAAACCTTCACTTTTGCAAAATGCAGAAGTGAAGGTTTTTTTTTTCTGTTGATCTGTTTTGACGGCTTTTTTTACCGCTCGTTCCACGAGCTCAGGACAATTTTCTTTGACAGAATATGCACAGCTGCTTATCCCATTGTTATAAAAAAATATAGGTTTATTTTTTTAGAAATTTGCCTCAAATCACTTATTCGAAAAAATTTTCAATAGCAGCAGCGTTATGGTGACAGCAAAAAATCGTCTATTTGTCATTCTGGTCGTAACCAACTTTTTGATTTTGTTCAGCAGTCCATCTAGCGGCAAAGTCGTATTTCTAGATAATTTTGACCGGGAAGCTCCGGATGAAGGGAGCCCAAACAATTTCTTTTCCTTTGGAACAAGCTTGTCATCGGTCGTGGTCAATCCTCGTAAGGTTTCAACTCCGCCCAACGCAACGATTTTGACAATGAATTTCTTACCCAGGACTTGGGGCGGTGGCATGCTCGTCAATCACTTTGAACCCACTGACTATGAAGGTGCAATCTTATCGGCTAAAATTTGTGCGAGTCAGGACCTGTCAGACAAACCACCCATGTTCGCATTTCGAGCTGAAGATGAAGACGGTACCATTCTACGGGCCACTGGGGAAAACATGTTTAAGCCAGGCGAAGATTTTCAGACATTTTCTCTGCCAATTTCCGCACTCGACCAGGTCGATGCGTGGGGCGCAGATGCCCAACTCAATGCCAGCCGGATCGTGTCATTTGGATTTTGTTTTTATAATGCCGAAGGCATTGATGGGGTTGTTCATTTCTACATAGATGATATAACAGTGACGGTTCCAGATGGAAATATAATTACCGCCGATCCAAGCAGAACACTTACCACCCGCTGATAAGAAGGCGTCGGCTATTTTTCGAATCAAGAAATTCTATAGATTTTTTAATCAGCAGCACGGCCAGGAAACGTTAATTCGGCTACTCCCGACTTGTCCAATTGTCCTTTGCCACTTTTGACCAAGCGTAAATATTGATCGAGCGTTGCGCGTGCTAAGGGTAACTGAACCCCTAAAGATTCGGCCATCCCCAATGCGATTCCAGCGTCTTTGGCAGCATGCTCTGCCGAAAAATAACATTCATGATCACGGTGAATCATATCCTCTGCATCCGTCTCTAAGACCCTTGAATGGGCTCCAGTCTGACGAAAGACACGACACAACCTTTCGAGATCCAAACCCAATGCTGCCCCCAAGCCCAAACCTTCAGCCAAAGCAGCGGTGTTGATATTCATGACCATATTGACCAATGCTTTCACTTCAGCGGCTTTACCAGCTGGTCCTACGAAATGCAGATCTGAACTCAACGCCATGAGCAACTGTTTGTGATCCGTATAAACCGCTTCGCGACCACCAATCATCAAAAAAAGCTCTCCTTGCCGTGCTTGAGGAATACTAGAAGCCATACAAGCCTCCATGCAGCGGGCACCAACTCGTTCAGCAGCACGTTCCAGGTGTCGATGAACCCTCGGCGAAAGTGTGGCACAATTTATAAAATCGGTTCCCTGCGCCTCGATAAATAGGTTATCCTTACCAAAAAAAACAGCGTCCATGGCTGCATCATTCGTAACAACCGTAAACACCACATCCGCAGTGGCAGTAACCTCCGCGAGCGTTACACATGCAGTGGCCCCCAATTCCTGCGCCAGACTTACTGCTCGATGTGTTTCCAAGTCAAACAGACCCGATATTCTGTAGCCCTTTTCGTGCAGACATCGAGCCATATTTGCCCCCATACGCCCTAAGCCGACAAATCCAATTTTACTGTTTTGCATAAATTTAATGTATGATTTAACCGAGAAAATTTGGCTTCGTTGGCATTAACCCCCAACGAAGTAAACCAGCAATTTGCTGCTAGCCCGAATCTCTCACCACTTATCGAGCATAATCGCCCATGACCGAAAATAGCAGCACGCAACTTGCAATGCGAATTTGCCAGAGTGTAAAACTGAGCACGAGAAGACACAGGCATAAAGTTTTTTGTAGATACATCCAAAAATTCAAATCCTCTAAACCTGGCTTACTGACCGTTGCCATTCACCGCATGTACGGTCAAAAACTCAATGACGGCTTCCCTGCATGCCGGTAAACGATAGTGGATCATCGCTTCCGTTTTAATGGCTTCCAGTGATTCTGCAATGGCATCCTGGTGGATGGCTTTTTGTATGGTTTCTGGAAACTTTGCTGGATGTGCGGTGGCCAGCACTACCGTCGTTTTGTTCTCAGACATTTGTTTAAAGCCACATGCAGTGTGGGGATCGACAACATAAGCGTATTTCTCAAATACCTCTTTAGTCACTTTGAATATCTCTTCATCATCCATGCGCGAAGCGGTGAATGTATCTGCGTCAAAGTTTTCGAAAACGTATTTACCTGTTTCTTTCAACACCTTCATCACTTGCCTGACTCGTTCGGAATCCTCTCCTTCAGCATAGTAAAGGAAACGCTCGAAATTTGAAGCCACCTGAATATCCATCGAGGGCGCCAGGCTTGGATACACATCGTCGACTTCGTAACGGCCCGTGGTAAACAGACGGTATAAGATATCATTTTGATTCGTTGCCACCCGAAATGATTCAACCGGCAGGCCCATCTTTTGCACCAACCAACCAGCGAGAATATTGCCAAAATTTCCGGTAGGCACTGCGAACTCTACATGCTTGCGCGCTGATTTGGGCAACTGATAAAAAGCATAAATGTAGTACACACACTGCGCTAAAATCCGCGCGAGGTTGATTGAGTTGATCGCAGATAACTTAAAGCGATCTTTCAACTCTGCATCCCCCATGATATCTTTCACGATGTGTTGGGCGTCATCAAATGTTCCCTCGATCGAAATGGGAAAGACATTGCCCGCACCGGTAGTCGTCATCTGTCGTTCCTGCAAGGGAGAAATCCGGCCATTTGGATAAAGAATAAAAATGTTCACTCCTTTTTTACCCAACAGACCGTGAATGGCGGCGGAACCAGTATCCCCAGAAGTGGCTCCCAAGACATTAATCGCCACCTTGGTGCGTCTGATTTGCTCTTCGTAAAGATTCCCCAATAACTGCAGAGCGAAGTCTTTAAATGCCAGGGTCGGCCCGTGAAAGAGTTCAAGGACGTAACAATCATTTTCTAATTTCTTGAGTGGCGCAATTTTTGCATGGGAAAAAAATTCATACGATTGCTCCACGCGTTTTTTCAACACCTGCTTTGAGATATCGGTAGCAAATAAATGAAAGAACTCATAGCATAACTCAGGGTAGCTCAATGTGGACCAACTGTCCAAGTGCTCCCTCAAATCAGGCAATGATTCCGGTAGATAAAGCCCTCCATCTGGTGCCAACCCAGCTGCAACGGCTTCGCAAAATGAAACGGGTTGTGACTGTCCACGCGTGCTAATGTAATTCATATTACCAGTATCAAAACCCCTCACTTGTCCAACCCAAATCCATCGTGCACAGCATTTGCTACGGCATCTGCATTTTCGAGATCGATCGCCACTGAAATTTTGATTTCAGAGGTGCTGATCATTTCGATATTCACGTCGTGCTTCGCCAGTATCTCGAACAAAATAGCTGCCACGCCCGCATGTGAACGCATCCCCACCCCGACGATCGATAGCTTGGCAATATCACCCGTGTGCGACACTTGACCGCCCCCGAGATCAACGATGGCACTGTTGACAACGTCCGTGGCCCGTTGCACATCGTCTTTATTAACGGTAAACGACAGGTTTGCGGAGCCCGCAGTGCCAATATTCTGGACAATCATGTCCACCAGGACATTGGCTTCACCAAGTGCCTGAAAAATCTTCGCAGCTGTGCCTGGCTTATCGGGGAGTCCCACTGTAATTTTTGCTTGATTTTTGTCGAGTGCTACGCCACTTACGACGACGTCTTCCATGGACGGTACTTCTGCTTTCACGATGGTTCCGGGTTGGTTGTTAAAACTGGATCGAACTTCGAATACGACATTATAATTCTGGGCAAACTCAACAGCGCGCGCTTGCATCACTTTGGATCCGCTGGATGCGAGTTCGAGCATTTCTTCGTAACTGATTTGCGGAATTTTTCGGGCGGACTTTACGATACGTGGATCCGAGGTATACACACCTTCAACGTCTGTGTAAATCTGACACAAATCAGCCTTTAACACGGCTGCCATGGCAATCGCTGACAAGTCGGATCCGCCCCGCCCTAAGGTGGTGATCTCGCCACTGCTATCGGCTCCCTGGAACCCAGCCACAATCACGACTTTGCCCGCATTCAGTTGTTCGTGGATATCACCTCCGGAAATATCCAGAATGCGCGAACGCGTATGCTCCGAGTCCGTCACCACACCTGCCTGTGCACCCGTCCGCGATATAGCTGGCACTCCCATACCATGCAGGGCAATAGCGGTCAGTGCGATGGTTTCCTGCTCCCCCACGGTCAGCAACATGTCCATCTCGCGCTCGTTGGGTTGCGGATTTAAAGCTTTGGCCCGCGCGATCAGCTCATTCGTCACGCCCCCGCGCGCAGACACCACCACGACCACCTGATTACCTGCGTCGTAGGTCTGTTTAATTTTCGCAGCAACGTTTCGAATGCGATCGACATCGCCGACTGAAGTCCCACCGAATTTTTTTACAATCAATGCCATGTTAAGGTCTAAAATTTGATAAACGCCCTTCTGTGCATCCGGGTATGGTTAAGTTTGCAATCAATGTCTGTGTATATGCAATCATGCAAAAATTCGCAGGAGAAATGGCCGGGATAATACGCTGTCTAGTCGATGCAAACTGCGAACCGTATCGCTTATCGCCTTTTCATTGGTGGTGTGCGTTGTAAAAATAAGCGACGCAGCATTGCCTTTGGCGCTTGCTTTCTGGATCATGCGGGCAATGGACACATTTTGCTTAGCGCAGACCTGAGCCACTTGCGAAAGCACTCCAGGCTCGTCTTTTACCTCTAAGCGTAAATAAAAACTACCGATAATTTCACTCGGCTTCGCCAGCGTAACGCCTTTAGAAATTTCCCGGTGAGCTTGAATCGCTGCTGTCGAAACCGCGTGGTGTGCTTTGCCCTGAATACTGATAATCGCATCGACGATATCACTGATCACCGCACTGGCTGTTGCATCTTGGCCAGCTCCCCTGCCGACTAAAAATGTCTCACCAGCAACATCGCCGTTGAGGCTGATACCGTTGAAAACATCATCTACCCGCGACATCATATTGGCCAAAGCTATGAGCGTTGGGTGCACGCCTAACGAGATTTTATTGGTAGTAAAATCCCGCTTAATAATCGCCAACAATTTTATTTTGAACCCAAATTCGCGAGCCGATTCGATATCCTCAGTCGTGATACCACGAATACCTTCAAGCTGAATCGATTGAGTACGTATCCAACGTCCGTGGGCCAAATAAGCCAGAATAACTGCCTTGTGTGCCGCATCCCAGCCATCCAGGTCCAAGGACTCATCCGCTTCAACATACCCCAACTCGCGAGCATCTTTTAGAATGGTGGCAAAACTCAAGCCTTCGCGTTCCATTCGCGTCAATATGTAATTGGATGTACCGTTCAAGATACCGTAAATTTCGCTGAAACGGTTTGCGACCAGGCCCTCACGCAACACCTTAATGATAGGAATACCACCGGCTACACTCGCTTCATAAAAATAGTTCCCTCCATGCTTACGGGCTGCTTTAAACAATTCATCTCCATGTTCACAGATCAGCGCCTTGTTCGCGGTGACCACAATTTTACCGCGTTCCAATGCACGCAAGGTCAATTCAAGTGCGTGTTGTGTGCCTCCCATTAACTCACACACCACATCTATTTCAGGATCCTCCACCACTGCCAGGTGATCCGTGGTCAATTTTGATTTTGCGATACGAACAGCCCGCTTTTTCGCCATATTGGCCACCACTGCGCGGGTTAGCTCAATGTGCACTCCCAAGCGTCGCTCTAAAGCTTCGCCGTTGTTTTGGATATGTTTCCACACACCTTGTCCAACGGTGCCAAAACCGAGCAGCCCGATGCGTATTGTTCTTTTTTGGGACATTCTTACAATTTTAAAGAATAAAAATAAATATAGGTTAAACTAAAAATAGCCTGAGATTTAATTAAAACGGTTTTCGGTTCCATTGAGCAAGCGCTGAATATTTGCTTTGTGCCGATAAACAATCACAGCCGCTAACAATGTGAGGAAAATAACCAGCGCATGTGTTTGTTGCAGCAACAACGCACTGAGCGGTAAACTCACGCCAAACCCAATTGAAGCCAGCGACACATATCGAGAAAGCTTGAACAATCCAAGCCAGACGAGCACGCCGATGAGCAAAACCCAGGGATTCAATGCCAACAGCCCTCCCATTGCAGTCGCAACTCCTTTACCCCCGCGAAATTGCATAAAAACTGAACAGCTGTGACCGATAATGGCAGCAACCAGGCCCCAAATGCCCAGGGGAACCGCTCCCTCCCATGCAGAAAAGACCCACCCTGGCCAAAGCACCGCCAGGCATCCCTTCAAAAAATCCAACAAAAAAACCAAATTACCCGCTTTTTTGCCGACTGAACGTTTTACATTGGTAGCACCTGGATTGCCGCTGCCTTGCGAGAAAATGTCAACTCCATGAGCCCGGGCAACGATGACAGCAAACGGCATAGCACCTAGCAGGTAGCCCAGGACGATTGTGCTAACTATACTAACAAACGCCATATATGAATCGAGCTAGCTCTAATCAGTCATCAAAGCGAAATGATTTTAAATTTCTCAATAGCTGCGTGCTGGGTGATTTGACTTTGTATGGCTTCACTGGGTACCGTGTCGAGTTCATAGACACTGATAGCAAATCCGTCACCCTGGTCACGGCTGAGTGACATGTTGGCGATATTGACAGTGTCCTGCCCTAAAGTGGTGCCGAGAAATCCAACGATGCCCGGCACGTCTTTATTTTTCAAAACGAGTAACGTGCCACTGGTATTGACTTCCACACCATGACCATCGATTTCAACAATCCGCGGAATGCTCGTTTTACCAAAAAGCGTGCCCGCAACCGTGCGTGTCTTACCGCCGGACTCAACCGTTTGCACTTCAATCAGCTCAACGTAGTCGGTCTCATGGTTACTGCGGACCGTCTCGACCGCTACGCCCAGTTGTTGCAGCTTTTTGGGCGCGTTTACATCGTTCACTTCAGGCGTGATATGGCGGAGGTACCCGCGTTGAATGGCACGCCCGAGTGGCAACGTATCCAAGTCGATAATTTTTCCATAATAGGTCACACGCAGTTTTTCAACGCAGCCACTGCTGAGTTGTTGCACAAAAGTGCCGAGCTTCTCACCCAATTCAAGATAGGGTTTAAGCGCTTCCAACACCTTTGGATCGATCGATGGCATGTTCAGCGCATTGCGGACCATGCCTCCCTTTAAAACATCGACAATTTGTTCGGCAATTTCAATGCCGACGCTTTCCTGCGCTTCAACCGTTGAAGCGCCCAAGTGCGGAGTGAGCACTAAATTTTCAATTTCCCGCAGAGGACTGTGCTCGTCCAAAGGTTCATCAATATAAACGTCCAACCCGGCTGCCGCCACCTTACCACTGCTGAGCGCTGCGGCCAGGTCGTTCTCGTTGATGATGCCGCCGCGAGCGCAATTAAAAATGCGCACACCATCCTTCATTTTCGCAAATGCAGCCGCATCGATCATATTGCGGGTCTCATCCGTCAAAGGCGTGTGCACGGTGATGTAATCAGCTTGCGCAAATATTGTATCCAATTCTACTTTCTGGACACCGAGCGACTCTGCACGACTTTCTGTCAGGAAGGGGTCAAACGCCAGCACAGTCATGCCGAAAGCTTGCGCCCTTTTGGCAACTTCCGTACCGATGCGTCCCAACGCACAGATACCCAGTGTTTTCTTGAACAGCTCACTACCGGCAAAATCTTTACGTCCCCACTTTCCGGCTCGCATTGAAGCACAAGCCTGGGCAATTGGGCGAGCTCCGCACAACATGTGCGTGAATGTCAGCTCAGCCGTCGCAATCGTGTTACCACCCGGCGTGTTCATCACAATCACTCCGCGTTCGGTGGCAGCATCCTTATCAATATTGTCGGTGCCTACACCTGCGCGGCCCACCACCTTTAACTTCGGCGCTGCGGCGAGCACCTCTGCGGTGATTTTTGATTCTGAACGCAGTGCGATCGCATCCACATCCTTGACCATTTCAAGGAATTTTTCAGGCGAATCCTTGTAGACGCCGTAAGCTTCGACGACCTCGAATCCCGCTTGGGCTTTAAAGTAATCCACTCCTGTGGAAGAAATTTTGTCTGCTACTAGAATCTTCATGTTGGAAAAACGCAGTATTAAAGAGCTAGCATCTAAAAAGCAACTGTCGATTATTTAACAAGTGGTTTAGAGGTCGTTATATTCTCCACGGGTCCCGGATAATAAAGATTGTGTCACATGCAAATTAAATTTGCGTGAATGAAAATTTCTGCATATTTTTTCTTGCACCCTCTAACACGCAGGCGTATAACCGCCAACTTTCCTGCAGATTCTCAAATTCCGACAACACCACATGATCGTCCATAAGTGCTTGTCAGCGAGAATTTAAGTTACCAAGCATACAAGCTTGGGCCGGTAGCTCAATTGGTAGAGCAGTTGCCTTTTAAGCAATTGGTTCTGGGTTCGAGTCCCAGCCGGCCCACCACCGGGCGGGGGTCTCCACCAAAAGTTGGGGGCTTTTTTTTATTGATTTGAATCATCCACATTGAGCGATGCCTCTCAGTCTATAATTATTGAAGTTTTTGAATCCATGTGCGCGTCTTTGAATGAGTTTCATTTTTCGATGAAATCCTTCAGGAATGCCGTTATTTTTTGAGAATCGCCCATAGCGGCAATAGGTTCTGCCCATGTTTGGAGTGTTTGCGCTAGAGTTTGGAGTTGGGATACAATACATCGGAACTTTTGAGGCTTTGTATGTGCTGTAGCAGCGTTTCGCTATGTGTTTTGCATTGTTGTTTGTTTTGGCTTTTGAGGTTCATGGTTTTGATGGTATCGTTCATTTTCTGGTAAATTACTTTGATTGCTGGATGGGCCTCAAAGACTTCATCTCTTCGTATTTTCTGCTTGTCGTTGAGGCGCTCAGGACGCTTACGTAGACACCCTAGGGCACCTCTTTGTTTTTTAATTTCAGGGGCAATCGCTCGTGCCATTTGCATAAAATGGTGCTGAATGATTCTCACCACATAAAATCAGTCGGCGAGGATTTTAGCGTTTGAAAACCACTTTTTGATGAGCGCTCGGTAAGGAGAACTCAGGTCGATACAAACCACTTTGACTTTATCTCTACCCTTGAGGCCAGCAACAAAACCACCGACATCTTTTTCGCTTTTGCCCTGAGCAATGTCGAAGACTCGATGTCGTTTCAGGTCGCAAAAATTAGTGGCTAAACGATGCCCTTTATGGAATCACTCCAGGCAACGAAGGCACAAAAGCAACGCCCGCAAGTAACACAGCGATAACACCTTAAATGCACTTCCAGGACGCTGTTATGCCCTCATAAATCCAAGTGCCCTGCCCGACGCAAATAACGTCCCTTGCTGCGTAATTGTTTGCTTGAGCAGCATGGACAACACTTAGGCTCATCCTTCAAACGAACTTGCAAAACCTCATACTTGGGCTTGCTTTCAACAACCAGTAATTCGTAGCCTTGTAAACCTGATTTATTTATCACATCCGGGGACATATTTGCTCTTTCGCGTTATGTCCTCAACTTTTGAGGAAGAGCCTCAACCGTATCCATATTCCCAACCGTTTTTGACTCCCGGCACTCTACCGGATGGCCGTGAAACACTCTTATCAATTTATAGTCAGCGCAATTGCGATCCTGGGGCTCGCCTACATACTGCCGGAAGCCGGCGCAACAGGTGGGTGGCTGCACAGTGAACGGACCACCAGAGCCGGTATCTTCATTATTTTTTTTCTGCAGGGTTTGATACTGCCAAGCGCTGCGCTCAGGCGCGGCTTGTTGGAATGGCGCTTACACTTATTTTGCCAAAGCATGACTTTTATCGGAATTCCACTTCTGTTTTTAGCGAGTACCTGGATCCTTCGCTCCTGGCTACCAGCAGATATTATCATCGGCATGCTTTATCTGGCGATCCTACCGACGACATTGTCTACGTCGGTGGTATTCACCACTCAAGCTGGAGGTAACACCGTGGGAGCAATATTCAATGCCTCTGTAGGCAACATTCTGGGTATTTTTATCGTTCCTGTTTTGGCAACCCTGCTCCTTTACCCCGTTGGCTCGACGGCGCCTTTGCTACCGTTGTTGTTCCAGGTAATGGCGTTGCTCCTGTTGCCACTGGTTATAGGATATGTGTTGAGACCTTATTGTAAATCGTGGATTCACGCCAAACAAAAATATTTCAAACCGATTAACAGTTTAATTATTTATTTTATATTATACGTCTCGTTTTGCAACACCTTCGAGGACCCACAACTGCAAACACTGCCCTTGCAAAGTTTATGCTTCACAATAGCATTCATTGCCTGCATGCTGTCGGTTATTACTGGGTTAGCGTTTTACACGACCCGCTTCCTCCGCTTCAATTATCCCAATGCAACGTGTGCAGTGTTTTGTGCATCCCAAAAGACGCTTGCTGCAGGTGTGCCAATGGCCCAATTCATTTTTGCCGAAAACCAGCAAGTGGAGGTAGGACTTATACTATTACCGATCCTGATTTATCATCCATTACAATTAGCGCTTGGTGGATATCTCATCGACAAGTTAAAACGCGTATCTACGCAAGCATGACCGAGTGTCTCCAGAAACCATTTGCGGGTTAAGCATCACCCACAAATTCATTCTATATTCCCAGTTTCTTACCGAAATTTCTATTTTGTTTTATTCTTTATCTTGTTACCTTGCTGTTATCCCTGGCATCTCCGCCAATGAGGAGCGGGGCTGGGCAGAGCCAGGTTCTGATAAACTTCATACCATCACCAGAATCGCAGCAGTACAGTGCATGTCTGGAAAATAGCCGCGCCAAACGCAGCCATGCGGATACAGCTGGGTAAACACCCTGAGCTTTATACATAAGTCTGATTCAAAAAATAAGCTGTGGCAAATTTCCATGAATTTGAGGCATGAGTTTGTAGAA
>Ga0102943_1000396_pt1 | contig 29522 bp, 28 predicted proteins | sample SalPonC_black_MG_FD_78174 | JGI IMG/M metagenome (GOLD analysis project Ga0102943, IMG submission 78174) | Salt pond soil microbial communities from South San Francisco under conditions of wetland restoration - Salt Pond MetaG... | ecosystem: Environmental > Aquatic > Marine > Intertidal zone >...
GCGTCACTCGTCCTCGAGCCGCGTGATCAGCACCTCGACCGACGGCTTCTTGCCCCAGCGCCGCCCGGCGATCCGCCGGATCGCGCGCGCCGCGGCGTCCTCGATGTCCGCATCGGCCCGCTTCTTGCGCGGCAGGCCCTCGATCGCGTCGTCGACGCTCTCGTAGAGCATCTCCTCCAGCGGCTTCGGCCAGTCCTCCGCCGTCTCCGGCCCGCCGACGATCCGGATCTCGGGATCGGCCAGCAGGTCGCCGGTCTCGTCGACGACCAGCGAGCAGATCACCAGCCCCTGACGCGCCAGCCTCAGCCGCGTCCGCACCACGCCGTCGAGCGCGCCGATCAGCGTCTCGCCGTCGAGATAGAGCAGCCCCGTCTCGACCTCGTCCAGGATCTCCGGCCGGTCCCCCGAGATGTCGAGGACCGTCCCGTTCGGCGCCGGCAGCGACGGCACCCCCAAATCGTCCCGCACGAAGCGCGCATGCTCCATCAGGTGCCGATGCTCGCCGTGCATCGGCACCGAGAGCCTCGGCTTCACCGCGCGATAAAGGTCGGCCAGATCCTCACGCCGCGCATGGCCCGAGACGTGGATGCGCCCGGTCAGCCCCGGCGAATGCTCGTCGATCACCCGGACCCCGCGCTCGGAGAGATCGTTCCAGATCCTGATCACCCCGGCCTCGTTGCCCGGAATGGTCTTGGAGGAGAAGATCACCGCATCCCCCTCCCCCAGCCGCACGGTGGGGTGCGAGCCGTTGGCGATCCGCGCCAGCGCCGCGCGCGCCTCGCCCTGGCTGCCGGTGACGAGGTAGAACAGATGCTCGGCCGGCACGCGCTTGGCCTCGTCCTCGCCGATGGTGCTGGGGAAGTCCCGCAGCTCCCCGGTGTCCTGCGCCGCCTCGACCATGCGCTGTATGGAGCGCCCGACCAGCACCACCGCGCGGCCCGACTGGCTCGCCGCCTGGGCCAGCCCGCGCAGCCGCGCCACGTTGGAGGCGAAGGTCGTCGCCGCCACCGCCCCCTTGCAGGAGCGGATCGCGTCGGCCAGCGGACCCAGAACCTCGGCCTCGGAGCCGCCGTGCCCCTCGAGGAAGACGTTGGTCGAGTCGCAGACCATCGCCTGAACCCCCTCCTCCCCGATCCGCTCGAACGCGGCGTGGTCGAAGGGCGGGCCGAGCTGCGGGTCCGCGTCCACCTTGAAGTCCGCCGTGTGCACGATGCGCCCCGCGGGCGTGTCGATCACGAAGGCCGAGGTCTCGGGGATCGAGTGCGTCACCGGCTGGAACCGGACCGAGAACGGCCCCGCCTCCACCGGCCCCAGCCCGTCGACCACCTTGATCGGCTTCTGGCTGAGCCCCGCCTCCTCGAACTTGCGCCGGATGTGCAGCGCCGTGAAGGGCCGCGCGTAGACCGGCGCCTGCAGCCGCGGCCAGAGCCGCCCGAGCGCGCCGATATGATCCTCGTGCGCATGGGTCAGGAAGATCCCGACCAACTGCTCCTTGCGCGCGGCGATGAAGGACGGGTCCGGCATCACCAGCTCGATGCCGGGGCTGGTCTCCATGTCTCCGAAGGAGACGCCGCAATCGACCATGATCCAGCGGCGTTTCGCGCCGCGGCCATGGCCGTAGAGATACATGTTCATGCCGATCTGGCCGGCGCCGCCCAGCGGCACGAACACGAGGTCCGAATCGTCAAGTGACAAGGGTTTCGATTCCTTCGTTGAGCGCGTGGATCGCCACGAGGCCGCGAAGCGTCAGCGTCGCGTCGACCTCGTCGATCACTTGTGTTCCACGCGCGAAAAGCGGGGAGAGGCCGCCGGTGGCGACGACCTTCAGGGGGCGCCCGACCTCGTCGGCCACGCGCCGGCACAGCCCCTCCACCAAGGCGACGTAGCCCCAGTAGATGCCGGACTGCATGCAGGCGATGGTGTCGGTCCCGATCACCGAGGCGGGCTTGGTCACGTCGATCTCCGGCAGCGCGGTCGCCGCGTCCTCCAGCGCCTTGAGCGAGAGGTTGACGCCCGGCGCGATCACGCCGCCGACATAGGCCCCGTCAGGCGCCACCACGTCTATGTTGGTGGCGGTGCCGAAATCCACCACGATCACGTCGCCGCCATAGGTGGCGTGCGCGGCGACCGCGTTGGCAAGCCGGTCCGCGCCGACCCGCGTGCCGGGCTCGACACGCGGCGGCGTCGGCAGGCGCGTCTCGGGCTTGCCGACGACCACCGGCCGGCGGTCGAAATAGCGGTTCGCGAGGACGCGCAGGTTGAACAGCGTCCCCGCCGCGGTCGCCGCGATCACCACGCCGTCGATCATCCGCGGCGAGACGTCGTGATAGGCCATCAGCTGGTTCAGCCAGACGAAATACTCGTCCGCCGTCCGCTTCACGTCCGTCGCGCAGCGCCATTCGGCCACGAAGCCCGCGCCGTCATGCACGGCGAAGACCGAGTTCGTGTTGCCGACGTCGATGGCGAGAAGCATGGCGGCTCCGTTCCGGAGGCTCAGGCGGCGGGAAAATGCACGTCCGCCGCGGGAATGCGACGCTCCGCACCGCCGACGTGTAGAACGAGCGCGCCGTCCGCGTCCAGATCGGCGAAGCGACCCGTCACGGTCTCGGCCGGCAGGCGCGCCTCGATCCGCTCCCCGAGGCGGAACGCCCGCGCGAGCCAGGCCGCCCGGATCGGCCCGAAGCCCGCCGCCTCGAACCGCGCCGCGTGGCGGGCGAAGGCGGCGGCCAGCGTCGTCAGCGCGTCCTCCGGCGCCGGGGGCGCGGCCCCCGTCTCGGCGACCGAGATCGGCGCCAGCGCCGCCTCCGGGTCCGCCGGCGGCGCGCCGGCGAGGTTCACGCCGATGCAGATCGCCATCCAGGAGACCGCGCCGCCGCGGCCCTCGCTCTCGATCAGCACCCCCGCGACCTTGCCGCCGTCGAGCACGACGTCGTTCGGCCATTTCAGCCGGACATCCCCATCCGGCGCCGCGGCGGAGACGAGATCCGCCATGGCGAGGGCCGCGACGAAGCCGTAGCCCGCCGCCGCCTTGGCCGGCATCCGCGGGCGCAGCATCAGCGTCGTCGAGAGATTGCCCGGCGGCGCCGTCCAGACCCGCCCGCGCCGGCCTCGTCCCGCCGTCTGGCGCCGCGCCATGATCCAGATCGGGCCTTCCCGGCCCGTCCGGGCCTCGGCCCGCGCCAGGTCCTGCGTGCTCGGCGCCTCGTCCAGGATCAGCCGGTCGTGGCCCTCGGGCCAGGACGCGGACGTCACTGGAGCAACGAGGCGGCGGCGACCGCGGCGGCCTCCGGGACCCCGAACAGGTTCACCATCGGCAGCCAGCCGAGGCCCATCGCCAGCGCCGAGACCGAGATGGCGACGCCGTGCACAAGCGGCATGCGCCGGTCGAGCGGCGCCTCCACCGCGTCGAAATACATGATCTTGACGATGCGGAGATAGTAGTAGGCGCCGATCACCGAGGCGACCGCCCCGGCCACCGCCAGCGCCGCCAGATCCGCCTCCACGGCGGCGGCGAACACCTGCCACTTGCCGAAGAAGCCGACCAGCGGCGGCACGCCCGCGAGGCTGAAGAACAGCGCCCCGATCCCCAGCGCCAGCGCCGGGCGGTCCTTGGAGAGGCCGGCGAGGTCTCGGATCTCCACCACCGGCTGGCCGTCCCGCGCCATGGTCAGCATGAAGGCGAAGACGCCGACGTTCATCGTCACGTAGATGGCGAGGTAGATCAGCAGCGCCTGCGCGCCCTCCACCGTCCCGGCCGCGAGGCCGACCAGCGCGAAGCCCATGTGCGCGATCGACGAATACGCCATCAGCCGCTTCAGGTTCTTCTGCCCGATCGCCGCCACCGAGCCGAGGAACATCGAGGCCACCGCGAGGAAGGCGAGGATCTGCTGCCAGTCCGCCACCGCCGCGCCGAAGGCGTCGTAGAGCACGCGGGCGAAGAGCGCCGCCGCCGCCGCCTTCGGGGCCGTCGCGAAGAACGCCGTGACCGGCGTCGGCGCCCCCTCGTAGACGTCCGGCGTCCACATGTGGAACGGGGCCGCCGAGATCTTGAAGCCCATCCCAGCGCAGAGGAAGGCGAGCCCGAACAGAAGCCCGAGCGAGACCGGCTCGCCCGCCACCACCTCGGAGATCGATGCGAAGCCCGTGGCGCCGGTGTAGCCGTAGATCAGGCTCGCGCCGTAGAGCAGCAGCCCCGAGGAGAGGGCGCCGAGCATGAAGTACTTCAGCCCCGCCTCGGTCGAGCGCACGCTGTCGCGCCGGAACGCCGCGATGACGTAGAGCGCCAGCGACTGCAGCTCGAGCCCCATGTAGAGCGTCATCAGGTCCCCGGCCGAGACCATCACCATCATGCCGAGCACCGCGAGCGAGATCAGCACCGGAAACTCGAAGCGCATGATGCCGCGCCGCGTCATGTAGGCTTCCGAGAGCATCAGCGTCACGCCGGCGCCGAACAGGATCAGCACCTTCGCGAAGCGCCCGAAGCCGTCGGCCGTGAAGGCCCCGTCGAAGGCCGTGTCGGTGCCGGAGGAGAAGCCGACGAAGAGGCCGAGCAGCAGCAGCACGCCCGCGGTGACCCAGCAGAGCGGCCCCGCGATCTCCTGCTGGCGGCCGTAGACGCCGACCAGCAGCGCGCCCATGGCGTAAAGGGCGAGCAGGACTTCCGGCAGGAGGACGCCGAGATCGTGGGCGAGCATGTCAGTGGGACTCCGTCTTGTCGGCTTCGGGCTCGCCGTGATCGTCGTCGGCCGGCGCCTCGACCTGCGCCAGCACGGGCGGCGCCGGCGGCGCCGCGATGTGCCCGGCCTCCGCCGCCGCGGCGACCCGCGTCTCGACGGTGTGCACGAGGCGCAGGCTCGCCGGGCCGAAGAGGTCGGTGGCGAGCGACGGATAGATGCCGAACACCAGCGTCGCGGCGACGAGGGGGGCGAAGATCCCCCGCTCGCGCAGCGTCATGTCCCGGATGCCCTGCAGCGACTGCTTGATCAGGTCCCCGAACACCACCCGGCGATAGAGCCAGAGCGCGTAGCCCGCCGACAGGATCACGCCGGTCGCGGCGCCGAACGCCGCCCAGGGGCTGGCCTGGAACGCGCCGGCGAGGCTCAGGAACTCGCCCACGAAGCCCGAGGTGCCCGGCAGGCCGACATTGGCCATGGTGAACAGCATGAACACCAGCGCGAAGGCCGGCATCCGCACCGCCAGTCCGCCGTATGCCGCGATCTCCCGCGTGTGCATCCGGTCGTAGATCACGCCGACCACGAGGAAGAGCGCGCCCGAGATGAAGCCGTGGGAGATCATCTGGAAGATCGCCCCGTCGATCCCCTGCCGGTTCGCCGCGAAGATGCCGAGCGTCACGAAGCCCATATGCGCGACGGAGGAGTAGGCGATCAGCTTCTTCATGTCCTCCTGCATCAACGCCACCAGCGAGGTGTAGATGATCGCCACCACCGAGAGCAGGAACACGAAGTCCGCCATCGCCGCCGAGGCGACCGGGAACATCGGCAGGCTGAAGCGGAGGAACCCGTAGCCGCCCATCTTCAGGAGGATCGCCGCCAGCACGACCGAACCCGCCGTCGGCGCCTGCACGTGCGCGTCGGGCAGCCAGGTGTGCACCGGCCACATCGGCATCTTCACCGCGAAGCTCGCGAAGAAGCCGAGCCAGAGCATCGTCTGGAAGCCTCCGATGATCTGCCAGCCCATCAGGGTGAAGGGCTCGGCCGAGAACTCGTGCGCCAGCAGCGCCTCGATGTCGGAGGTGCCGGCGTCGAAATACATCGCCAGCATCGCCACCAGCATCAGCACCGAGCCGAGGAAGGTGTAGAGGAAGAACTTGAAGGCCGCGTAGATCCGGTTCTTGCCGCCCCAGATGCCGATGATCAGGAACATCGGAATCAGGCCGGCCTCGAAGAACACGTAGAACAGGATCAGGTCCAGGCTGACGAACACCCCGATCATCATCGTCTCGAGGATCAGAAACGCCGCCATGTACTCCTTGACCCGGACGTTCACGTCCCAGGACGCCAGGATCACCAGCGGCATCAGCGCCGTCGTCAGCATCACGAACGGCAGCGAGATGCCGTCGATCCCCAGCTTGTAGCTGAGGCCCATCATCCACTGGCCCTCCTCCACGAACTGGAAGCCGCCGATCGACGGCTCGAAACCGGTCAGCACCACCAGCGACAGGAGGAAGGTCGCGGTCGTGGTCAGCAGCGACACGATCTTGGCGTTCAGGTCCGCCGCGGGGTCGTCGCCCCGCAGCACCAGCATCAGCACCAGCGCGCCGATCAGCGGCAGGAAGGTCACCAGGGTGAGGATGTTGGCCATCTCAGCGAGCCTCCCCGCCGAAGGCGAACCAGGTGACGATCAGCGACAGGCCGATCAGCATCACGAAGGCGTAGTGGAAGAGGTATCCGGACTGCATCCGCCCCGCGAGGCGCGTCAGCCAGGGCACCGCCCCCATCGCGATGCCGTCGATCAGCCCGTCGACGGTGCGCCCGTCCCCCTGTTTCCAGAGGAAGGCGCCGAGGCGCTTGGCCGGCCGCACGAAGATCGCGTCGTAGAGCTCGTCGAAGTACCACTTGTTCAGGAGGAACCGGTAGAGCCCCGGATTGCGGCGCGCCAGCGCCTCCGGCAGCGCGGGGTTCACCAGGTAGAACGCCACCGCGACGCCGAGGCCGACGAGCATCGCGAAGAACGGCTCGACCTTCACCCAGGCCGGCACCTCGTGCACCTCGTGCAGGATGTGGTTGCCCTCGGCCATGTGGATCGCCGGGCCGAACCACTTCTCGGCCGAGTAGCCCGCGAAGCCGCCGTAGAACAGCATCCCCGCCACCACCGCGCCGAGGGCGAGGATCATCAGCGGCCGGGTCATCACGTTCGGGCTCTCATGCGCGTGCTCGAAGCGCTTCCGGTCTCGCGGTTCGCCGTGGAAGGTCAGGAAGATCAGCCGCCATGAATAGAAGCTGGTCAGCGCGGCCGAGACCACGAGCAGGATGAAGGCGAGTTCCGAGGCCGAACTCTCGGCGGCGAACGACCCCTCGATGATCAGATCCTTGGAGACGAAGCCCGCGAAGCCGATCGGCAGGCCGAAGAGATCGTAGCTGAACGGGATGCCGACGCCGGTGATCGCCAGCGTGCCCAGCACCATCATCCAGTAGGTCAGCGGGATCTTGTGGCGGAGCCCGCCGTATTTCCGCATGTCCTGCTCGTGATGCATGGCATGGATCACCGAGCCGGCGCCGAGAAACAGCAGCGCCTTGAAGAAGGCGTGCGTGAACAGATGGAACATCGCGGCCTGATAGAACCCGATGCCCGCCGCGACGAACATGTAGCCGAGCTGCGAGCAGGTCGAATAGGCGATCACCCGCTTGATGTCGTTCTGCACCAGGCCGACCGTCGCCGCGAAGAACGCCGTCAGCGCGCCCACCCCCGTCACGATCGCGAGCGCCGTCGGCGCGTATTCCATGATGGGCGACATGCGGCAGACGAGGAAAACGCCCGCCGTCACCATCGTCGCGGCGTGGATCAGGGCCGAGACCGGGGTCGGGCCCTCCATCGCGTCGGGCAGCCAGGTGTGCAGGAGCAGCTGCGCAGACTTGCCCATGGCGCCGACGAAGAGCAGCACCGCGATCAGCTCCGCCGCGTTCCACTCGGTCCAGAGGAAGGGGATGGTGCTCGCCGCGAGGGCCGGCCCCTCGTCGAAGATCACGTCGAACTGCACCGACTCGACGATCCAGTAGAGCGCGAAGATGCCGAGCAGGAACCCGAAGTCCCCGACCCGGTTGACGATGAACGCCTTCATCGCCGCCGCGTTGGCGCTCGGCTTCTTCCACCAGAAGCCGATCAGCAGGTAGGAGGCGACGCCCACGCCCTCCCAGCCGAAGAAGAGCTGCAGCAGGTTGTCCGCCGTCACCAGCGCCAGCATCGAGAAGCTGAAGAACGAGAGATAGGCGAAGAACCGCGACTTCGACGGGTCCTCCTCCATGTACCCGATCGAGTAGACGTGCACGATCGCCGACACCGTGGTCACCACCACCAGCATCACCGCCGTCAGCCGGTCGAGGCGGATGCCCCAGTCGACCGTCAGCGTGCCCGAATCGATCCAGCGCATGATCGGCACGCTCTGCGTCGCACCGTCGAACTGGAAGAACACCGTCCAGGCGAGGACCGCGCAGAAGATCATGATGCCGGAGGTGACCTGCATCGCCCCCTTCTCGCCCAGCCAGCGCGCGCCGAAGCCCGCCAGCAGCGCGCCGATCAGCGGCAGGAACAGGATCGCTTCGGTGAAGGCGCCGAGCATCGCGGGATCAGCCTTTCATCATGTTCACGTCCTCGACCGCGATCGTTCCGCGATTGCGGAAGAAGCAGACGAGGATGGCGAGGCCGATGGCGGCCTCGGCGGCGGCGACGGTGAGGACGAAGAGCGTGAAGACCTGTCCCGCGAGGTCCTGCAGATGCGCCGAGAAGGCGACGAAGTTGATGTTGACCGCCAGCAGCATCAGCTCGATCGACATCAGGATGACGATGACGTTCTTGCGGTTCAGGAAGATGCCGAAGATGCCGGTGACGAAAAGGATCGCCGCCACCGTCAGAAAATGTCCCAGTCCGATGCCTGAGCCTTCCATCGCCTCGTCCCTTCGGTCCTTGCGCGCGCGGCCGCCTCTCGGCGCGGCGCATCGTGTCCCGCGGCGCGCGCGCCGCCCCTCAGCCCGTCGCAGCCCGGATCGGGCCCGCCCCTCCGGACTCAGCCGAGGCCCTGCCCCGGCTTGACGTCCTTGAGCTCCACCGCCTCGTGCCGCTCGCGGTGGATCTGCGCCATCACGTCCTGACGCTTGATCCCCTCCTTGTGGCGCAGCGTCAGCACGATGGCGCCGATCATCGCCGTCAGCAGGATCAGCCCGGAGAGCTGGAACAGGAGCGCGTATTTCGTGTAGACGAGCCGCCCCAGCGCCCGCGTGTTCTCCACGTCCTGCGGGATCGGCGCGACCGCCGTGCGGTAATCCGGCGCCGCGTCCGCGAACACCCACGACCCCGCGACGAGGCCGAGCTGCACCAGCAGCACCAGCCCGATCAGCAGCCCCACCGGCAGGTACGCCGTGAACCCGCCGCGCAGCTTGGCGAAGTCGACGTCCAGCATCATCACGACGAACAGGAACAGCACCGCCACCGCGCCGACATAGACGATGGCGAGCAGCATCGCGACGAACTCCGCGCCCAGCAGCACGAACAGCCCCGCCGAGGAGAAGAACGCCAGGATCAGCCACAGCACCGAATGCACCGGGTTGCGCGCCAGCACGGTCAGCAGCCCCGCGGCGACGGCGGCGCCGGCGAAGAGGTAGAAGGCGAAGCTCGCCACGGTCATCGGTCCGTCCTCGTCCCGGCCGGAGTCGCCCCCGGCCCATTCGTTGCTCGCGGTCGGCGGAGTGTCGCGCCCCGTCCGCCGTGTCAAGCCGCGCCCGGCGGGCGCCCGCCCTCAGCGATAGGGCGCGTCGATCTCCAGGTTGCGGGCGATCTCCCGCTCCCAGCGGTCCCCGTTCTCGAGCAGCTTCTCCTTGTTGTAGAAGAGCTCCTCGCGCGTCTCGGTGGAGAACTCGAAGTTCGGCCCCTCCACGATCGCGTCCACCGGGCAGGCCTCCTGACAGAACCCGCAATAGATGCACTTGGTCATGTCGATGTCGTAGCGCGTGGTGCGGCGGCTGCCGTCCTCGCGCGGCTCGGCCTCGATGGTGATCGCCTGCGCCGGGCAGATCGCCTCGCAGAGCTTGCAGGCGATGCAGCGCTCCTCGCCGTTGGCGTAGCGGCGAAGCGCGTGCTCGCCCCGGAAGCGGGGGCTGAGCGGCCCCTTCTCGAACGGATAGTTCAGCGTCACCTTGGGCTTGAACATGTACTTGAAGCCGAGGCGGAAGCCCTCGACGAAATCGGCGAGCGCCATGTAGCGGGCGGCGCGGGCGTAGGAGAAGGCCATTCGGGAGACTCCGTTACCAGCGGGCGTAGCCGGGGACGCCGTACTGCGTCATTCCGGCCGCGATCACGACCCAGGCGAGCGACAGCGGCAGGAACACCTTCCAGCCGAGCCGCATCAGCTGATCGTAGCGGAAGCGGGGCACCACGGCCTTGACCATGGCGAACATGAAGAAGATCGTCACCACCTTCAGCACGAACCAGAACACGCCGTCGGGAAGGCCCGGCACCGGGCTCAGCCAGCCGCCGAAGAACAGCAGCGTCATCAGCGCGCACATCATGGTGATCGCCATGTATTCGCCGATCATGAACAGCAGATACGGCGTGGACGAATACTCGACCTGATAGCCGGCCACCAGTTCCGACTCCGCCTCCGGCAGATCGAACGGCGGGCGGTTCGTCTCGGCCAGCGCCGAGATGAAGAACAGCATCACCATCGGCAGATGCGGCAGCCAGTACCACGAGAACATGCCGTAGGCGCCGTCCTGCGCCCGCACGATCTCGCTCAGGTTCAACGAGCCCGTCGTGATCAGCACGCCCACGATGATGAAGCCGATCGACACCTCGTAGGAGATCATCTGCGCCGCGGAGCGCAGCGCGCCCAGGAACGGGTACTTCGAGTTCGAGGCCCAGCCGCCCATGATCACGCCGTAGACCTCGAGCGACGAGACCGCGAAGATGAACAGGATGCCGACGTTGATGTCGCTCAGGACCCAGCCGTCCGCGAACGGGATCACCGACCACGCCACCGCGGCGAGCGTGAAGGAGAGCAGCGGCGCGAGGAAGAACACCGCCTTGTCGGCGCCCGCCGGCACCACGATCTCCTTCAGCGCGAACTTGCCGAAGTCGGCGAAGCTCTGCAGCAGACCGAACGGGCCCACCACGTTGATCGACCGGCGCAGCTGAACCGCGCCCCAGACCTTGCGGTCCATCCAGAGAAGGACGGCGAGGCTGAGCAGCAGCATCGAGAGCACGATGAGGCATTTCAGCAGGATCAGCAGTCCGGCCGTGACCATGGGGTTCACTCCGCGGCGAGGGCGTCCGCCTCGCGCTCCGCCTTGCGGCGGGAGAGCTCGGCCATCACGGTCGAGGCGCGGCAGATCGGATTGACGAGATAATGGTCGGCGACGGTGGAGCGGAACGGCGCGTCCCGCACGTCGCCGGAGGGCTCGAGCCGCCAGTCGTTCCCGGGCACGTCGTCGATGCGCGCGAGAAAGGGCGCCGCCTCGAACAGCTTCACCCGAAGCCCGCCGAGGTCGTTCCAGGGCTGCGTCGCGTCGAGACGGGCCGAGAGCGCCCGAAGGATCGCCCAGTTCTCCCGCGCGTCGCCCGGCGGGAAGCTGGCCCGCACCGCCAGCTGCGGGCGGCCCTCGGTGTTGACGAAGAGGCCCTGCTCCTCCGGCCAGGCGGCCCCCGGCAGGATCAGGTCGGCGCGGTGCGCGCCCCGATCCCCGTGCGAGCCCTGATAGATCACGAAGGGCCCCTCGGGCACGTCGACCTCGTCCGCGCCCAGGTTGTAGATCGTCTCGCAGGCCATCACGGCGTCGAGCCCGCCGGGGTTCGCGAACCCCACGTCGAGCGCGCCGACCCGCGCGGCGGCGGTGTGCAGCACCAGCAGCTCGGCGCCCGCCGCCTCGGTCAGCTCCATGACGTGCCCCAGCACCGCGGCGCCGTCGGGGCGCGCCAGCGCGCCCTGCCCCAGCACCACGATGCGCCGCTCGCCCTCCTCGAGGAAGCCCCGCAGCGCCGCCCGGCCGACGCCCTGCAGCGCGCCCGGGCCCGAGCCGAAGCGCTGATGCTCGTAGGTCAGGTCCATCGGCTCGCCGACGACCCCGATCTCGGCGCCCGCCAGCCAGCCCTTGCGGATCCGCGCGTTGAGCACCGGCGCCTCGAGCCGCGGCGCGGCGCCGACGATCAGCACCCGGTCGGCGCTCTCCAGATCCTCGATCCGCGCCGTGCCGGCATAGGCCGCGCGGTTGCCCACGGGCAGCTGCGCGCCGTCCTGGCGCCCCTCGCAGACCCCGCCGAGCCCGTCGATCAGCGACTTGAGCGAGAACATCGCCTCGACCGGCGCGAGATCCCCGGCGAGGGCGCCGACCCGCCCGCCCTTCATCGCCTCGGCCGCCGCGGTCAGCGCCTCGTCCCAGCTCACCGGCGTCAGCTTGCCGTCCTTGCGCAGATAGGGCCTGTCCAGCCGCTGCCGGCGCAGCCCGTCCCAGACGTAGCGGGAGCGGTCCGAGAGCCACTCCTCGTTCACGCCGTCGTGGTTGCGCGGCAGCAGGCGCATCACCTCGCGCCCGCGCACGTCGATCCGGATGTTGGACCCCAGCGCGTCGATCACGTCGACGCTCTCGGTCTTGCGCAGCTCCCACGGCCGCGCCGTGAAGGCGTAAGGCTTCGAGGTCAGCGCGCCCACCGGGCAGAGGTCCACGACGTTGCCCTGCAGCTCGCTGGTCAGCGTCCGCTGCAGGTAGCTGGTGATCTCCGAATCCTCGCCGCGCCCGGTCTGGCCCATCTCCGGCACGCCCGCGACCTCGGTGATGAACCGCACGCAGCGCGTGCAGGAGATGCAGCGCGTCATCGCCGTCCCGACCAGCGGGCCGAGATCGGGGTCGATCGCCGCGCGCTTCGGCTCGCGGTAGCGGCTGAAATCCACCCCGTAGGCCATCGCCTGGTCCTGCAGGTCGCACTCGCCGCCCTGGTCGCAGATCGGACAGTCGAGCGGGTGGTTGATGAGCAGGAACTCCATCACCCCCTCGCGCGCCTTCTTCACCATCGGCGAGGTGGTGCGCACCTCCGGCGGCTCCCCGTCCTTGCCGGGGCGGAGATCGCGCACCTGCATCGCGCAGGAGGCGGCGGGCTTCGGGGGCCCGCCGACCACCTCCACCAGGCACATCCGGCAGTTGCCGGCGATCGAGAGCCGCTCGTGGTAGCAGAAGCGCGGGATCTCGACGCCCGCCTGCTCGCAGGCCTGGATCAGGGTCAGCGCCCCGTCGACCTCGATGGTCTCGCCGTCGATCGTGATCTTGCGCAGGTCGGTCATCGTCTCACTCCGCCGCCACGGCGCTCACGCGCCCGGTGCGCCTGGCCTTGATGCGATCCTCGATGTCGTCGCGGAAATGCCGGATCAGCCCCTGGATCGGCCACGCCGCCGCATCGCCGAGCGCGCAGATCGTGTGCCCCTCCACCTGCTTGGTGACGTCGAGCAGCATGTCGATCTCCTCGGGCTCCGCGTCGCCCGTCACCAGCCGCTCCATCACCCGCATCATCCAGCCGGTGCCCTCGCGGCAGGGCGTGCACTGGCCGCAGCTCTCGTGCTTGTAGAACTTCGACAGCCGCCAGATCGCCTTCACCACGTCGGTCGACTGGTCCATCACGATCACCGCCGCGGTGCCGAGGCCCGACTTCTGCTCGCGCAGCCAGTCGAAGTCCATGATCGCCTCGTCGCAGTTCGAGGCCGGCAGGCACTGCACCGACGAGCCGCCGGGGATCACCGCCTTGAGGTTGTCCCAGCCGCCGCGCACCCCGCCGCAATGCCGGTCGAGCAGCTCGCGCAGCGGGATCGACATCGCCTCCTCGACCACGCAGGGCCGCTCGACATGGCCCGAGATCGCGAAGATCTTGGTCCCCGCGTTGTTCGGCCGCCCGAAGCTCGCGAACCAGTCGGCCCCCCGGCGCAGGATCGTCGGCGTCACCGCGATGCTCTCGACGTTGTTCACCGTCGTGGGACAGCCCCAGAGGCCGGTGTTCGCCGGGAACGGCGGCTTCAGCCGCGGCATCCCCTTGCGCCCCTCGAGGCTCTCCAGCAGCGCCGTCTCCTCGCCGCAGATGTAGGCCCCGGCGCCGTGCACCAGATGCAGGTCGAAGTCCCAGCCCGAGCCCGCCGCGTCGCGCCCCAGAAGCCCCGCGTCATAGGCCTCGTCGATGGCGATCTGCAGCGCCTCGCGCTCGCGGACGAACTCGCCGCGGATGTAGATGTAGCCGACATGCGCGCCCATGCCGAAGCCGGCGATCAGGCAGCCCTCGACCAGCGTGTGCGGGTCGTGGCGCATGATCTCCCGGTCCTTGCAGGTGCCGGGCTCGGACTCGTCGGCGTTCACCACCAGATAGTGCGGCCGCCCGTCCGACTCCTTGGGCATGAAGCTCCACTTCAGACCCGTCGGGAAGCCCGCGCCGCCGCGCCCGCGCAGGCCCGATTTCTTCAGCTCCTCCACGATGGCGTCGCGGCCGCGGCCGATCAGCCCCGCGGTGTCGTCCCACAGCCCGCGGGCGCGGGCGCCCTTCAGGCTGCGGTCGCGCATCCCGTAGAGATTGGTGAAGATCCGGTCCTCGTCGCGCAGCATCGTCACTCCCTTCCGGCGCCCTTGCGCCAGACCATGAACAGGACCCAGAGCGCCCAGGACAGCGCCGCGAGGCAGAGCATGTCGACGAGAAAGGCGTAGCGGACGGGCAGCCCCAGCTCCCCGCCGAGGAACGACGTCCCCATCCAGAGCACCATGGCGACCACGATCACCACGCTGGCCTGGCGGATCTGCCGCCTCTCGCCTTCCGTGCGCCGGCTCATGCCCCGCGCCGCTCCTTCATTCGTCGGGCGCCCATCGGGTCGTCAGGACTTCGTCTCGTCCGCAAGCGCCTTGGCCTGCTCCACCCAACCGTCGCGCGAGGCGCGTCCCTTCACGCCTTCGAGGTTGGCGTCGATCCAGGCGATCTCGTCCTCGCCCCAGGCCGCGATCTGGTCGTAGTGCCAGTAGCCCTTGGAATTCAGCCAGGCCGCCACCTTCGGCCCGACCCCCTTCAGCTTCGTGAGGTCGTCCGGCCCGCCCCGCGGCTCGTCCAGCCCCGGGGGCCGGGTCCCGACCTGCTCCGGGGGCTTGGCGGGCGCGCCGCCGCGATCCGCCACCGGCGGCGGAGCGCCCGTCACGCCCGCGGCGACCGCCGCGGCGGGGGAGGCGGCCGGCGCGCCCGCGGCGACGGACCGCGCGGCCGCGTTCCGGCGACGCTCCTGCTCCGCCTTTCGCTCCGTCGCCTCGCCGTGCATCCGCGACATGCGCTCCCAGTCGTCGAACAGGTCGCCCGAGAGGAAGGCGCGGACCGCCTCCACGAACTTCACCGCGAAAAGCCCGGCCGGCACGCCGATCAGCAGGAAGATCAGCAAGGCCGAGATCAGCGAGTTGTCGTTCTCGTTCACCGCGCGCCAGGCGACGTACGCGCCGAGCGTCACGCCGACCACCACGCCGGCCAACTGCGCGATGCGGTCGGGGCCCTGCCCGCGCGTCTTTCCGGTCTCGTCGCTCATTCGCCGTCTCCCTGTCGCGCGGCGCCGATCATTCCGCGGCGGAGGCCGCGCGGTCGCCGATCCGTCCGGCGTCCGCCTTCGGATCGCCGCTGATGCGCGAGACCGTATCGCGCTTCTCCGCCGCGAGCGAGACGGAGGCGTTCGCCGCCTCCGGCGCCTCGCCCTCCGGTATCGCGAGGCTCGTCGTCCCGCCGACCGGCTCCGAGGCGAAGCGCCCCTTGCGCGAGCCCGGCGCCGGGACCTCGCCCCGCGCGAAGGCGTCCAGGATCTCCCGGAAGCTCGCCGCGTCGAGATCCTCGTAATAGTCCTTGCCGATCTGCGCCATGGGCGCGTTGGCGCAGGCGCCGAGGCACTCGACCTCCTCCCACGAGAAGAGGCCGTCATGGTAGACCGCGTGCGCCTCCGGCCCGATGACCTCCCTGCAGACGCCGATCAGGTCCTCCGCCCCGCAGATCATGCAGGACGTGGTGCCGCAGACCTGCACGTGCACCCGCCCGACGGGCGCGAGCTGGAACATGAAGTAGAACGTCGCGACCTCGAGCCCGCGGATCCGCGCGAGCCCCAGCATGTCCGCGACATGCTCGATCGCGGGCCGGCTGAGCCAGCCCTCCTGCTCCTGCGCGCGCCACAGCAGCGGGATGATCGCGCTCGCCTGCCGGCCCTCGGGATACTTCGCGATCTGCGCCTGCGCCCATTCGGCGTTCTCGGGCGTGAAGGCGAAGCTCTCGGGCTGGTCGGGGTGAAGACGTCTCAGCATTCGGATCTCCGTCCCTGTCGAAGGGCGTGCGGGCTCACCGGTCGATCTCCCCGAACACGACGTCGACCGAGCCGAGGATCGCCGAGACGTCGGCCAGCTGATGGCCCTTGCAGAGGTGGTCCATCGCCGCGAGGTGCGCATAGCCCGGCGCGCGCAGCTTGGCGCGGTAGGGCCGGTTCGAGCCGTCGGAGACCAGATATACCCCGAACTCGCCCTTCGGCGCCTCGACGGCGGCGTAGATCTCGCCCTCGGGCACGTGGAAGCCCTCGGTGTAGAGCTTGAAGTGATGGATCAGCGCCTCCATCGAGGTCTTCATCTCGCCCCGCGGCGGCGGCGAGATCTTGCCTCGGTGGATCACCGGCTCGCCCTTGCATTCGTCAAGCTTCCGAATGCACTGGCGCATGATCTTCACGCTCTCGCGCATCTCCTCCATGCGGCAGAGATAGCGGTCGTAGCAGTCGCCGTTCTTCCCGACCGGGATCGAGAACTCCATCTCGTCGTAGCACTCGTAGGGCTGCGCGCGTCGCAGGTCCCAGGCCATGCCGGAGCCGCGCACCATCACGCCCGAGAAGCCCCAGGCCTGCGCGTCCTCGGGGCTGACCACGGCGATGTCGACGTTGCGCTGCTTGAAGATCCGGTTGTCGGTCAGCAGCCCCTCGAGGTCGTCGAGCACGCCGAGGAACGGCTCGGTCCAGTCCATGATGTCCTGCAGCAGCTGCTGCGGCAGGTCCTGGTGCACGCCGCCGGGCCGGAAATAGGCCGCATGCAGGCGCGCGCCGCAGGCCCGCTCGTAGAACACCATCAGCTTCTCGCGCTCCTCGAAGCCCCAGAGCGGGGGCGTGAGCGCGCCGACGTCCATCGCCTGCGTGGTGACGTTCAGAAGATGGCTGAGGATGCGCCCGATCTCGCAGAACAATACCCGAACGAGCTGCCCCCGCCGCGGCGTCTCGACCCCCGTCAGACGCTCGATCGCGAGGCACCAGGCATGCTCCTGGTTCATCGGGGCGACGTAGTCGAGCCGGTCGAAATAGGGCAGGTTCTGCAGGTAGGTGCGGCTCTCCATCAGTTTCTCGGTGCCGCGATGCAGCAGTCCGATATGCGGGTCCACGCGTTCGACGATCTCCCCGTCGAGTTCGAGCACCATTCGAAGAACGCCATGCGCCGCAGGATGTTGCGGGCCGAAGTTGATGTTGAAGTTGCGGATCTTCTGTTCCGCCGAAAGGACGTCGGAGCCGTCCATCACTCGTCCTCCATCGGCGCCGGGCGATCCAGTCGATCGACCCGCGCCGCCATGATCCAGAGCAGCACCACCCCGCCGAGCGGCAGAACCGCCACCAGCGACCAGAGCGCGTTGATCCCGAAACGCGGCAGCAGCTTGAACAGCGGAATGACGGTGAGGATCGCCACCGCCACCACCAGCAAGATCTCCATCACGCGCCCTCCCGTCCGGTCTCGTGCGGCCAGCGCCGCAGCGCCACGATCCAGAGCAGCACCAGCGCCGCCAGCGGGAACACCGCGACCAGCGCCCACCACTTCGAGATGCCGGTCCGAGGCAGGATCATCCAGAACGGCGCCACGATCAGCGCCGCGCCGATCAGCCAGAACAGCAGCCCGCCGCCGCCCATCGTCATCCAGGCGCCGCCGTAGCCTTGTCCCATCATCTCGCCATGCTGCATCAGGCGTCTCGCTTCTCGTCGCCCGGCAGAATGTACTCGGCCCCCTCCCAAGGGCTCATGAAGTCGAACAGCCGATAATCCTGGGTCAGGTTCACCGGCTCGTAGACCACCCGCTTCAGAGCCTCGTCGTAGCGCACCTCGACGTAGCCCGTCGTCGGGAAGTCCTTTCGCAGCGGATGCCCGCGAAAACCGTAGTCGGTCAGGATCCGCCGCAGGTCGGGATGGCCCGAGAACATCACGCCGAACATGTCGAACACCTCCCGCTCGAACCAGTCGGCCGAAGGGTGCAGGTGCGTGATCGAGGGGCAGATGTCGTCCTCCCGCGCCTCGGCCTTAAGCCGCACGCGCAGGTTCCGGTACATCGACAGGAAGTGCCAGACGACGTCGAAGCGCCGCTCCCGTCCCGGCCAGTCCACGCCGCAGATGTCCACCAGGGTCGTGAACCGGCAGGAGGCGTCGTCGCGCAGGTGCTTCACCGCGTCGGGGATCTTGTCGAGCGCGACCTTCACCGTCAGCTCGTCCCGCACGATCTCGTGGCCGACCACGGCGTCGGGCAGGCGCGTCTCCATGTTGCCGGCGATCTCCGCGAGCGCCTCGGTGCTCATCGCGTCTCCTTCGCGCCGGGGGCGCGGATCGGGCCGCGGGCGTCGCGGCCGGGTCTCCGGGGCCGCGACGGGCGCGGCCGAACCTCGCGAGCCGCGCCGCGCGCGGTCCTCGCGTCTCGTCTCAGCGCACCAGCGCGCCGGTGCGGCGGATCTTCCGCTGCAGCTGCAGGATGCCGTAGAGCAGCGCCTCCGCCGTCGGCGGGCAGCCGGGCACGTAGATGTCGACCGGCACGATCCGGTCGCAGCCGCGCACCACCGAATAGCTGTAGTGATAGTAGCCGCCGCCGTTGGCGCAGGAGCCCATCGAGATGACGTAACGGGGCTCCGGCATCTGGTCGTAGACCTTGCGCAGCGCCGGCGCCATCTTGTTGGTCAGCGTGCCCGCCACGATCATCACGTCCGACTGGCGCGGCGAGGCGCGCGGCGCGAAGCCGAAGCGCTCGGCGTCGTAGCGCGGCATCGAGGTCTGCATCATCTCGACGGCGCAGCAGGCGAGGCCGAAGGTCATCCAGAACAGCGAGCCGGTGCGCGCCCAGGTGATCAGGTCCTCGGCCGAGGTCAGCAGGAAGCCCTTGTCGGCCAGTTCGTCCGACAACGCGCGCGCCGTCGCCTCCCGATCCTCGCCGGCCGCGTAGGCCCCGGCCGCGGTCAGCGGCTTGGCCGGCGTCGCGGCGGGCGTCGTCTCGGAGCCGTCGGGCCGGGCCGTCTTCGCCTCCGTGCCCTGCCCCGTCGGCGCGACCTTGGGCTCGTCGGTCACTCCCATTCCAGCGCCCCCTTCTTCCATTCGTAGGCGAAGCCGATGGTGAGGACGGCCAGGAAGACCATCATCGACCAGAAGCCGAACAGCCCGACGTCCTGGAACGCCACCGCCCAGGGGAACAGGAACGCGACCTCCAAGTCGAAGATGATGAACAGGATGGAGACGAGATAGAAGCGCACGTCGAACTTCATGCGCGCATCGTCGAAGGCGTTGAACCCGCACTCGTAGGCCGAGTCCTTCTCCGGGTCGGGCCGGCGCACCGCCAGCACCAGCGCCGCCAGCATCAGCGCGAGGCCCATGCCGACGGCCAGCCCCAGGAACACCAGGATGGGCAGATATTCGCGGAGAAGGTCTTCCATGCGTCCTCCCGCAGGTCCGCGTCTCGCGACTGCGAGTGCGCGGGTGAAACTTGGAAGGGAGGGGTAATGCCGGCGCCTGCCGACGTCAACAAAGGCCAAGGTCGAATCCCCGTGCCGGAACCGGATCTCGAAAGCGGCGTGATCTGAGAAATCCCGCCCAAGCACCTGATCCGACAGTGTATCCAGTCGAACCCCGGTGCATGCGGTCGCATGCCATCCTCCACCGCGTCGCGGCGCCGCCCGGCCCGGGCCCGCACGGATGGACACGTCCACGATGTCGTGAGGGGAGAAGGGAGCGGCGGTGGCGCGGTTGACGGGGCTCGAACCCGCGACCCCCGGCGTGACAGGCCGGTACTCTAACCAACTGAGCTACAACCGCAGCCGCCGCCCCGGAGCGCTCGCCGCGAGGCGCCGCGTTCCGGATGGCGCGGACTTACGGCGCGCGGCGGGACGCGTCAAGCCCCCACGCGGGATTTGCGGACGCCGGACGGGCGCGCCATATCCCCCCGCAGACAAGGATGGGAGACCCGATGCTCAAGGACCTGATCGCCCGTTTCGCCCGGCCCGACGATTCCGCGCCGCTGCCCGTCGAGGACGCCCGCCTCGCGCTCGCCGCGCTGATGGTGCGCGCCGCCCGCGCGGACGGCGATTACGACGCCGGCGAACGGGGCGAGATCGCCGCGGTCCTCGCGGACCGCCACGCGCTCTCGGCGGAGGCGGCCGAGTCCCTTCTGAAGGAGGCCGAGGCCGCCGAGGCCGAGGCGCCCGACACCGTGCGCTTCACCCGCCTCGTCAAGGCGGCCGTCCCGCACGAGGAGCGCGCGGCGGTGATGGAGGCGATCTGGCGGGTCGTCCTCGCCGACGGCCGACGCGATCCTTCCGAGGACGCGCTCCTGCGCCAGCTCGCGCCGCTGCTCGGCCTCGCCGACCGCGAGAGCGCCTTCGCCCGGCGCCGGGCCGAGGGGCGCGACTGAGGCCGGCTTGCCTCGCGCCGCGGGCGGCGCCACGGTCGCCGAGCATCCCGACCCCCGCCCGCGACCGCGAGGAGCCCGCGCCATGACCCACTCCCAGCTCGACGCCGTGCTCGACCGGATCGACGCCGATCTCGACGACGCGCTGGAGCGGCTCTTCGCCTTCCTCCGCATCCCTTCGATCTCCACCGATCCCGCCCATGCCGGCGACTGCCGCGCCGCCGCCGACTGGCTGGTGGCGGAGCTCCGTCTGCTGGGCTTCGACGCCTCGCGCCACGACACCGAAGGCCGGCCGATGGTCGTCGCCCACGGCGACGCGCTGTCGCCCGAGGCCGCCGGCCCCTCGCTCCTCTTCTACGGCCATTACGACGTGCAGCCGGTGGACCCCCTGGACCTCTGGCGTACGCCCCCCTTCGAGCCGCGGCTGGAGGACGGCCCCCGCGGCAAGGTGATCCGCGCCCGCGGCGCCGCCGACGACAAGGGCCAGCTGATGACCTTCGTCGAGGCCTGCCGCGCCTGGAAGGCCGTGACCGGCGCGCTGCCCGCCCGCGTCTCGATCATGGTCGAGGGCGAGGAGGAATCGGGCTCCCCCTCCCTCGTCCCCTTCCTCGAGGCGCATCGCGACGAGCTGACCCGCGACCTCGCCCTGATCTGCGACACCGGCATGTACGATCCGGAGACGCCCGCGATCTCCGCCACGCTCCGCGGCCTCATGGGCGAGGAGATCGTGATCCACGCCGCCGACCGCGACCTGCATTCGGGCATGTACGGCGGCGCCGCGGCGAACCCGATCCGCGTGCTCGCGCGCATCCTCGCGGACCTGCACGACGCCGACGGCCGCGTGACGCTCGAGGGCTTCTACGACGGCGTCGAGGAGCCCTCCGAGGCGATGCGCGCCCAGTGGGACGCGCTCGGCTTCGACGCCGGCGCCTTCCTCGGGGAGGTCGGGCTCTCCGTCCCCGCGGGCGAGGCCGATCGCGCCGCCCTCGAGCAGATCTGGTCGCGCCCGACCTGCGAGTTCAACGGAATCTCCGGCGGCTACGCCGGCGCGGGCTTCAAGACCGTGATCCCCGCGCAGGCCTCCGCAAAGGTGAGCTGCCGACTCGTCGGCCGCCAGGACCCGGAGGCGGTGCGCGCCGCCCTCCGCGCCCATGTCGAGGCTCGCCTGCCCGCCGACTGCCGGGCCGAATTCCACCGCCACGGCTCCGCCCCCGCCACCGTGATGAACGTCGACGCGCCCGCCTTCGAGGCGGCCCGCAAGGCGCTGTCCGACGAGTGGGGCCGCGAGGCCGCCTTCGTCGGCTCCGGCGGCTCGATCCCCATCGCCGGCCGCTTCCGCGAGATGCTCGGGATGGAGTCCCTGATGATCGGCTTCGGTCTCGACGACGACGGCCTGCATTCGCCGAACGAGAAATACGACCTGCGCTGCTTCCACCAAGGCGCACGCAGCTGGGCGCGCGTCCTCGCGGCGCTGAGCTGAGGCCGGTTCAGCCCCTGCGCCCGCGCCGACGGCGCGGGCCCGGATGCGCGATCAGCCCTTCGGCGAGCACCGCCGTCATCGGATGATCGGGCGCGACCGTCGCGTGGCGCGCATGCAGCGCGCGAAGCGCCGCCGGATCGCCCTCCGCCGCCCCCCGCCCGAGCGCCCAGTCGAGCAGGATCGACCGGCACTCCGCCGGCGCGAGACCGTCCATGCGATAGGCCTCCGCGATCAGTCCGCGCGGATCGAGCGGATCCCCGCACCCGACCGCCGCCGATCCCGTCTCCGCCTCGCCGTCGCGTCCCATCGCCGCGTCCTCCGCCCGTCCCCGTGCAGGCGTAACGCAGAGTGCGCATCCGCCGCCCGTCCGCCTGCGACCTGCGCCGGCCGAACCGCGACCTCGGGCGCCCCTGCCCGCCCGCCGGGCGATCTCCGGGGCGGCGGCCGTCCGGCGAGCCGATCAGTCGGCCGCCACCGCCGCTCCCGTCCGCGCGCCGTCGCGTTCGGCGGCGGCGTCCTCGATGGCCGCGACGAGATCCTTCAGCTCGTACGGCTTCGGCAGGAACACGAAACGCTCGCCGCTCTCCAACGTGCGGCGGAACACGTCCTCGGCGTAGCCGGAGACGAACACCACCGCCGCATCCGGACAAAGCGCGCGGGCCCGTCGCACGAAGGTCGGGCCGTCGAGCCCCGGCATCACCACGTCGGAGACGATGGCGTCGACGCCGCCTCCCTCCGCCTCCAGACGCTCCAACGCCGTCTCGGCGCAATCGGCTTCGTGCACGTCGAAGCCACGAAGCGTCAGCGCGCGCGCCGCGAAGGCGCGCACCGCCGCCTCGTCCTCCACCAGAAGCACCGAGCGCACGCGCGTCCCCGGCCGCGCGGCGCCGGCCCCGGCCCGCTCCGCTGAGGCGTCGGCGGTCTCCGCCGCCGAGGCCTCGGCCTCCGGCGCATGGAGCGGCAGGTAGATGGAGAACACGGCCCCGGCGCCCGGCGTGCTGTCGGCGAAGATGAATCCGCCGGTCTGCTTGACGATGCCGTAGGCGGTGGAGAGCCCGAGGCCCGTGCCCTCGCCGGTGCGCTTGGTGGTGAAGAAGGGCTCGAAGATCTTGTCCAGACGGTCCGGGGGGATGCCCTCGCCCGAATCGGCCACCTCGATCACCACGTACTCGCCGACCGGGACCACCGCCTGCCCGCGGCGGATCTCCCGCTCGAAGGTCATGTTGCAGGCCGAGACGCGCACGTCGCCGCCGCCGGGCATCGCGTCCCGGGCGTTCACCACCAGATTGACGATGACCTGCTCGAACTGGCGCTGATCGACCCGCACCAGCCCCAGATCGTCGGCGAGATCCAGCACGAGGCGCACCCTCTCCCCGATCAGTCGATTGAGCAGATGCGAAAGCTCGTCCAGCGCCTCCGCCAGCGAGATCACCTTCGGGCGCAGCGTCTGCTTGCGCGAGAAGGCGAGCATCTGGCGCACCAGCGCCGCGGCGCGGTTCGCGTTCTGGCGGATCTGCACCAGGTCGGCATGGTCCGCATCGGCCGCGTGATGGCGCATCAGCAGCAGGTCGCAATGGCCGAGGATCGCGGTCAGCAGGTTGTTGAAGTCGTGCGCCACGCCGCCGGCGAGCTGGCCGACGGCCTGCATCTTCTGGCTCTGAACGAACTTGGCCTCGAGGGTCTTCAGCTCCGTCGCGTCGCCCAGCACCGCGATCAGCCCGGCCTCGCCGTCGAGATCGATGCGGCTGAGCGAGATCTGCAGGAAGGTCTCGACATCCTCGCGTCGCGCCCGCGCGATCTCCGAGCGTCCGGCGCCGCGCCCGAGCGCGGCCTCGGCGACACGCTCGGTCATCGAGCGCCCCAGCCCCTCCGCCAGCGCCTCGATCGGCGCGCCGGGCGTGGCGCCGGGGCCGAGCAGCCGACGCGCCGGGCCGTTGACCGAAAGCACCCGGCCCGACGGATCGAGCCGCGCCAGCGCCACGGGCAGCCGCTCCAGCCCGTCGGCGACGGCGACGCCGGATTCGGTCGCGGCCGGACGCGGCGCGAGCAGCCAGCCGGGCGAGGCGCCCGAAGCCGCCGCCGGCAGCGGCACTGCGGCGCGGCGCGCCTCCTCGGCCGGCGGAGCCTCGATCTCGGCCAGGCCGAGCGCCGCGCGCAGGCTCGGCTCCTCCGCCGCCTGTACGGATTCGGCCGGTTCGGGCGCCCGCGGCGGCGGCGTCTCGAGCGCGGCGCAAAGCTCCGGCAGCCGCTCGCGCGCCGCCGCATTGGGCGTCAGCCGGTCGCCCTCGCGCAGCACCGCCGGCAGACCGAGGGCCTCGAGCGCCTCCGAGGCGCCCATCGCCGGCCCGGGGCTCAGCCGCCAGAGCAGCCGGCCGCCGTCCACGCGGCGCGCCGTCAGCGAGCCGCAGGGGGCGCCGCCCCGCCCGCAAACGCCGTCGCCCGCGACGCCGTTGCGCAAGGCCTCGCGCGCCAGACGATAGATCGCCGCGGGGTCGCCCTCGAACAGCGCCTCGACGCGGCCCGATCGCGCCGCATCCGGCCAGCCGGCCCGAAGCGCCGCGTTGACCGCCAGCAGCGCGCCGTCCGCGTCGCTCAGCGCCATCGGCTCCTCGGCCCGTTCGTGAAGCGCCGCGAAGGCCCGCGCGGGGGCCGAGAGCCGCCGCGCCGGCGACGCCATGCGCAGTGCCGCGGTCAACGCCAGCACCCCCCCGCCGACCCCGAAGGCGGCCAGCGGAGCGGCGAGCGGCGTGCCCGCCGCCGCCGCCGCGCCGCCCAGCGCCGACACGGCCAGCAGCAGCGCGGCGGCCAGCGTCCGAGACGACGGCGCCCCCCACGGCCCCGCCGCGCCCCGGCTCGCGGACCGCCCCATCGCCGCCTCGGCGCTTCGCATCACCATCGCGTTCCTCCGGCGGAGCGCCGTACCGACGCCGCCCCGGGGTCGATGTCGCCCGATCTCCCCTTACAGGCCGTTAAGGACCGCGTCGACTCTACCGATGGTTGCCGAAGTCAATCGTCGCGCCACAACCGGACCGCGAAGAAGCCGTCTCCCCCGTCGCGCGGATCCAGCCGCAGCGTCTCGCCGGCCCGGAACGCCGCGCCGAGGGGCGCCGAAAGGAACCGCGCCACCGCCGCCCCGTTCTCCTCCTCCAGCAACGAGCAGGTGGCGTAGACCAGCCGTCCGCCGGGCGCGACCCGCGTCGCCGCCGTCGCCAGCACGGCGTCCTGGACGCCGCCCAGTTCGTCCAGCCGGGCGGGGGTCAGCGCCCATTTCGCGTCCGGATTGCGCCGCCATGCTCCGCTCCCGGAACAGGGCGCATCCACGAAGACCAGCTCGAACGTCCCGCCGGGCGTCCGCTCCGCCCGCCGAACGCGCACCCCCGCGCGCGCCGCGCGCGCCGGCAGATCCGCCATGCGCGCCGGATCCGCGTCGTGCGCGGTCACCTCCGCCCCCTCGGCGGCCAGCGCCAGCGCCTTGCCGCCGCCGCCGGCGCAGAGGTCCAGCGCCCGCTCGCCGGGCCGGACCTGCGCGAACGACGCGGCCGCCTGGCTCGCCGCGTCCTGCACCTCCACCCAGCCTTCGAGCCAGGCGCCCGCCGCGCGGAGCCGCCGGGCCCCCGACGTCACCCTGAGACAAAGCGGCGAGAGCGGCCCGGCCTCGGTCTCGACCCCGTCCTCGGCGAGCCGCGCGCGCGCGGCCTCCGGCGTCGCCCGCCGCCGGTTCACCCGCAGATCCACGGGCGCCCGCGCGCCCAGCGCCAGGATCGCGGCGTCGCCCCCGGGCCCGAGCCCTGCGCGCATCGGTCCGACCAGCCAGTCCGGCAGGTCCAGCCGCACGCCCTCCGGCGGCGCCGGATCGCCGGCCGCCCGTGCGTCAAGACGCGCGCGCTCCGCCGCCGTGATCGGGGCCGGACCGTGGCGCGAGCCGTCGAACCAGGCGTCGAGCGCCCCGGCCTCCTCCGCCAGCGCCAGCACCCGCGCCCGCCCCCCGGCCCCGCTCCCCGGCCAGGCCAGCGAGCGCCAGCGCCGCAGCGCGTCATAGACGAGATCCGCCACCGCAGCCCGGTCCTTCGAGCCGGCGTAGCGCGCGCGCCGTCCCCAGGCCGTCAGGATGCGGTCCATCGGCCGCCCGGGCGCCCAGGCGTCGAGCAGGTCGATGGCGGCTTGGGCGCGGGCGGCGGGCGTCATGGGCTGGCTCGTAGCGGCGCGGGGCCCTAGGCTCAAGCCGCGCCGCCCGCCCGACCCGGAGACCGCCATGATCCGCCCCCTCGTCCTCGCCGCCGCCGTCCTCCTCGCCGGCGTCGCCGCCGCGCAGGAACGCCCGGCCCCGGAGCCCGCCACCGGACGCACCGAGGCCGGCGCCGTTCTCGCGGAGCGCGAGATGGTCGTCGCCGCCCATCCCCTCGCCGCCGAGGCCGGCGCCGCCATGCTCGCCGCCGGAGGCTCCGCCGCCGACGCCGCCGTCGCCGTGCAGGCCATGCTGGCGCTGGTGGAACCGCAGAGCTCCGGCCTCGGCGGCGGCGCGTTCCTGCTCTACTGGGACGCCTCCGCGCGGGAGCTTCAGACCTGGGACGCGCGGGAGACGGCGCCCGCCGCCGCCACCCCCGACTACTGGCTCGACGACGAGGGCGAGCCCCTCGGCTTCTGGGAGGCCGTGATCGGCGGCCGCTCCGTCGGCGTCCCCGGCACGCCGGCCCTCCTCGAAGCGATCCACGCCGCCCACGGCCGCCTCCCCTTCGCCGACGCCCTCGCCCCCGCCGCCGCCGCTGCCGAGCGCGGCTTCCGCGTCACCCCCCGCCTCGCCGCCTCCACCGCCTGGGCCGAGGCGGCGCGCGACCTCGCGCGCTTTCCCGAGACGCGCGCCCATTTCCTCCGCCCCGACGGCACCGTGCGGCAGGTGGACGAGATGCTCACCAATCCCGCCCTCGCCCGCACGCTCCGCCTGATGGCCGCCCACGGCGCCCGCCCGTTCTACGAGGGCGCCATCGCCGGCGACATCCTCGCCAAGGTCCGCACCGGGACGAACCCGAGCCCGATGACCGCCGCCGACCTCGCCGGCTACGCGGTCAAGCGCCGCCCGCCGGTCTGCCTGCCCTACCGCGCCTACGAGGTCTGCGGCATGGGCCCGCCCTCCTCCGGCGGCCTCACCGTCGGCCAGATCCTCGGCATGCTCTCCGCCTTCGACCTGCCCGCCCTCGGCGCCACGCCCGAGGGGCGCGAGGAGGCCATGGCGCTCTTCGTCGCCGCCTCCAAGCGCGCCTTCGCCGACCGCGGCCTCTACATGGCCGACAGCGACTTCGTCGCCATGCCCGAGGGCCTGCTCGACCCCGCCTACCTCGCCGCCCGCGCGGCGGAGATCGACCCCTCCGACCTCTCGGGCGAGGCCGAGCCCGGCGAGCCCCCCTGGGACGACGCCGCCCGCCGCGCACCCGACACCCAGCCCGAGCGCGCCGGCACCTCCCATTTCGTCGTCGTCGACCGCCACGGCGACATGGTCTCGGCCACCTCCTCCATCGAGACCGGCTTCGGCAGCGGCCTGATGACCAACGGCTTCCTCCTCAACAACGAGCTCACCGACTTCGCCTTCGTCCCCGAGAAGGACGGGGCCCCCGTCGCCAACCGGGTCGAGGGCGGCAAGCGCCCCCGCTCCTCCATGTCCCCCACCATCGTCCTGAAGGACGGCGCGCCGGTCCTGCTGATCGGCTCGCCCGGCGGCAGCCGCATCATCCCCTACGTCGCCGCCAACCTGATCCGCATTCTCGACTGGGGCATGGACCCGCAGGCCGCGCTCGCCGCCGGCCACGTCGCGAACCGCAACGGCGCGACCGACCTCGAGGCCGGGACCGAGGCCGAAGCCCTCGCCCCCGGCCTCGCGGCCCGCGGCGCCGAGATCCGCGTGCGCGACCTCAACTCCGGCCTCCACGCGATCCTGATCGACGGCGGGGCCCTGATCGGCGCCGCCGACCCCCGCCGCGAGGGCCTCGCCCTCGGCCGCTGAGAAAGGGCCCCCATGCTCCGCCTGCACCACGCGCCGAACACCCGCTCCGTCCGCATCGTCTGGCTGATGGAGGAGCTGGGCCTGCCCTACGAGATCGAGCGCCACGCCCTCGGCGATCCGAAGATGCGTGCGCCCGAATACCTCGCGATCAACCCGATGGGCCGCGTGCCCACGCTGGAGGACGGCGACGTCCGCCTCTTCGAATCCGGCGCCATCGTGCAGTACCTCCTCGCCCGCCACGGCGGCGGCCGCCTCGCGCCTGAGGCGGCCTCGCCGGACTTCCCCGCCTACCTGCAATGGCTGCACTACGCCGAGGGCATGATCATGCCGCAGGTCAACGTCATCGTGGTCGAGACGATCCTGCTCCCGCCCGAGCGGCGCAACGAGGCCAACGCCGCCCGCGCGCGCAAGCTGCTCGGCCGGATGCTCGGCGCCGTCGAGGCGCATCTCGCCGGGGGCGGCGACTGGCTCGCCGGCGACTTCTCCGGCGCCGACGTGATGACCGGCCACGCCTGCATCGTCGCCCGCCGCCTCGGCGCCGACGTCTCCGACAAGCCGGCCGTCGACGCCTATTGCGACCGCTGCGAGGCCCGCCCCGCCCTCGCCAAGGCCTGGACCGTCTGACCCCGCCCGGCAGACGACCGCCCGGCCCCGCGCGGACGCTCGCCTGACCGAAACCAATTGAAGCGCCCGCATGCGTCCGCGGGCCGCCTCCGAACGAGGCTCGCGTCGGCCGCCATGGCCTCGGACGCTCCCCTCCCGGACGTGAACGCCGACGGCCGCGCCGACCTCTGCCGCGACCGCAGCGCCCACGCAGCTCTCCCTCTCCGAGGGCCTGCGCGGCTTCGCTCCGCCCGGCCTCCGCCCGCGGGACCGGGACGACCACGGCGCCCTCGCGCCGGACCTCGACCGCGACGACGCGCCGGAAGTCCTCGAGCTCACCCGGCGGCGGCCACGGCGCCGGACCGGCCCAAGCGCTCCGACAGCGTGTTCGAGCCCGAGGACGGCGGCCGGCACGATCCGGTCCTCGCGAGGATCGAGGACGGCGCTCCTCGCGCCCGGGCCCCGATCCCGGTCCGCCGGCGCGTCTCCGGCACGGCCGTCGCGGAGTTCGGGGGCGACGGCCGCTCCGACGTCCGGCTCGGGACCTCGATCGGGCGCGACGAGCTCGTCCGCCCCGGCCCCGCCGGCCTCGCCCTCGCGACGGTCGAGGCGCATGACGGCCTTCCGAGCCGCCTCGGCGTCGCCGCCGACGGCGCCGTCGCCTTGGCGCCGGAGCGCGAGACGCTCGACGGCCCCGCCACCCTCTTCCTCGGCGCCGGCTCGCGCGCCCACCCCTGGGGCGAGCTGCGCCTCGCGCCGGACGATCCCGTCGTCCTCGCCCGCCCCGCCGCGCTCGACGACGCGGACACCCGCGCCCACGACCTCCGGCGCGACCCCGCCACGGGCCGCCGGCGCGTCGAGATCGGCAAGGCCGGCCGGATCCGCTTCGGGGCCGAGATCCACGCCGAGGCCCGGTCAGGGCGGTCCACACAAGCGACGACGCCCGCAGCCGCCCGGCCGCGACGGCCGCTGCGGCTTCGACGTCTCCAGGGCCCGCCCCGCCCGCTCCAGCCCGGACGTCTCCGCCGGCGACTTCGACAACGACGGCGCCGGCCGCTTCGCC
>Ga0102943_1000397_pt1 | contig 29480 bp, 16 predicted proteins | sample SalPonC_black_MG_FD_78174 | JGI IMG/M metagenome (GOLD analysis project Ga0102943, IMG submission 78174) | Salt pond soil microbial communities from South San Francisco under conditions of wetland restoration - Salt Pond MetaG... | ecosystem: Environmental > Aquatic > Marine > Intertidal zone >...
GTCTTTCACCCCGAGTCTGCCATGTAGACTTGAATTGAAGAAAACATAAGCAGCAAACCCAAAGCCCGGTAAAAGTCGTCTTGCTTTTACCGGGTTTTTGTTTTTTACTGGCAACCTCGGACGGTCAGATAAGGGGATGGCATGGCAAACGTTGTGTTTGCCTCTGTCTTTTAATTATGATAAGGAATTTGGATTATGACTCAGATCATCAGCATTGCAAACCAGAAAGGCGGTGTGGGCAAGACCACCACCGCTGTTAATCTCGCTGCAGCCCTGGCAAAACTGGGTAAAAAAGTCCTTCTGGTGGACTGCGACTCCCAGGCCAATGCCACCACGGGGCTGGGGGTAGACAAGCCCAGCCTTCCCGCCTCTTTATACCAGGGACTTATCGGCGACACCGGGGTAGATGACATCATCCTGCCCACCATGATGCCCAAGCTGATGCTGATTCCGGCCAATGCGGACCTCATCGGTTTTGAGGTGGAAATGGTGGCGGCCGAAAGACGGGAGGCCCGGCTTTGGGACCTTCTGGAACCGGTGGCTGACCGGTTTGACTTCATCCTCATCGACTGCCCGCCGGCCTTGAGCCTTTTGACCCTCAACGCCTTTGCCGCCAGCCATTCGGTCCTTATTCCCCTGCAGAGTGAATTTTTTGCCCTTGAAGGACTCGGGCAGCTTCTGGACACCGTCAAACGGGTGAAAAGCGCGTTTAATCCCGGCTTGAAAATCAAGGGCATCCTCCTGACCATGTTTGACCGCAGGACCAACCTGTCCCAGAACGTGGTGGACGATGCCAAGCAATACTTTAACGACCTGGTTTTCAAAACCAAGATACCTCGGAATGTGAAACTCGGTGAAGCCCCCAGTTACGGGCTGCCGGTGATTTTGTATGATAAGCTGTCACAGGGATCAAGAAGTTATGCGGCATTTGCCAGGGAACTGCTAAAACGATGAAAAAAAATAAAAACACAGGCCTTGGCCGGGGTATCTCTGCACTCATTCCTGATCTGGACCTGGAAAAATCTGAAACCGGTTCCGATTTTTTCTTTTGCGCGGTAAATGATCTTCGTCCCAACCGCTATCAGCCCAGAACCCGGTTCAGCGAGGATGAGCTGGAACGGCTGACCACCTCGATTGCCCAGCAGGGGGTGCTCCAGCCTTTGCTGGCACGGAATGTCGACGGCAGCTGCGAACTCATTGCCGGGGAACGGCGTCTGAGGGCGGCAAAGGCGGCCGGCCTGTCAGAAGTGCCTGTGATTATTCTGGATCTGACAGATGAGCAGGTGCTGGAAGTCTCTATCATCGAGAACATTCAGCGGGAGAACCTCAACGTCCTGGAAGAGGCTGAGGCCTATTTCAGGCTCATTGACGAATTCGGATATACCCAGGAAAAAGTGGCCAGGAAAATCGGAAAGAACCGGTCCACCATTGCCAACCTGCTGCGCCTGCGCAGCCTGCCCCAGGAGATCAAGGACAGCCTCATCACCGAAAAGATTTCCATGGGCCATGCCCGGGCGCTGCTGGGAGGGGGCTCTGAAGAAGACCAGCTATACCTGTTCAGGCAGGTTCTGGCCAAGGGGTTGTCGGTCCGGGAAACCGAACGGCTGGTGAACCGGGTCAAACAGCAGCCCAAAAAGCTGGTGGAAAAGTTGTCCGCTGATGAGAAAAAAATTCTTGAACAAACCTCTCACCGCATTTCAAGCTCAATTCATTCCCAGGTGAAAATCAAGAAGAGCGGGGACAAGGGACAGATTGAAATCCGGTTTAAATCCAGCAAAGAGTTCAGCCGCCTTGTGGAGCTTTTAAGCAGCATTTCATGAAAATTTCCATTGCCAAAACAGCCGGGTTCTGCATGGGAGTCAGGCGGGCGGTGGATATGGTATTGGACGCTGCCAATCTTTCGGACGAGCCGATTTATACCTACGGCCCTCTCATTCACAATCCCCAGGTCTTGGAAATGCTGGAAGGCAAAAACATCCATCGCCTGGATACCATTCCAAAAACAGGCAGGGGTGTGGTGCTGATTCGGGCCCACGGGGTGCCGCCCAAGGATGAAAAAGCCCTGTCCGATGCGGGGTTCACCGTCATCAACGCCACCTGCCCCCGGGTGGTCCGGGTCCAGGTGATCATCAACAAGTTTGCGAAAAAGGGGTATGCCACCATTATTGTCGGGGATAAGAAACATCCTGAAGTGGTGGGGCTTTTAGGGTACGCCCGGGACCAGGGCCATACCATAACCCGCCTGGAACAGCTTGCAACGTTGCCCATATTCGAAAAAGCGGTGGTGGTTGCCCAGACCACACAGAACACGGGATTCTACGATGAGATCAAGGCCTGGTGCAGCACCCACGCCCCCCATTATGAGATTTTCGACACCATCTGCGGATCCACTGAGAAGCGGCAGGATGAGGTAAGAAAACTTGCCCGCAGCCATGATGCCGTCATTGTGGTGGGGGGAAAACAAAGCGGCAATACCAAACGCCTGGCCCAGGTGGCCAGGGAAACCGGGACATTGGCCACCCACATTGAAGATGCCTGTGACATCGAATACAGCTTCCTGTCCCACGCCAAATCCATTGCCATTACTGCCGGCGCTTCCACCCCCAACTGGATCATCAAGGAGACCTGCTACGGGGTGGACCAGGCCATGCAACAGCAGCAGCCGGTAAAGGCTGCCCTGTTCCGGACCTTGAACTTTCTGCTTCAGACCAATGTGCTCCTGGCCGCTGGTGCCGGTTGCCTGACATTTGGGGCTGCCGCCATCCAGGGCGGGGACCGGACGATGATTCATGCGGTCATTGCCATGGCCTATGTTCTGTCCATGCAGATCATGAACAATATCATCACTATTGGGGCCGACACCTATAATCGGCCCTACCGGGCGGCGTTTTATAAAAAACACCATGTCATCCTCAAACTGCTGGCCCTGATGTCCGGGGGCCTGGGGTTATATCTTGCCTGGACCCTGGGGCCGCTGTGCTTTGCCATTCTCATGGCCATGAGCCTGCTGGGATTTTCCTATAACCGGAATATCATCCCCCTGTGGATCAAGAGCCGGGTCCACCGGATCAAGGATATTCCAGGGTCCAAGACCATACTCATTGCCGTGGCCTGGGGGGTGGTGACCAGTCTGCTGCCGGCCCTTACCGGCCGGGTCCCCGTTGCACTGGCCGTGATTGCCTTTTTCTTTTCCACAGGCCTTGTCTTTGCCAGAACCGTGTTTGTGGATGTGCTGGCTATCCAGGGAGACCGGATTTCAGGCAAGGAAACCCTGCCCATCCTTTTGGGGGCCAAAAAAAGCTTTGCCTATATTCAGGGGACCCTGGGGGCCACGGCGTTGTTGCCGGTGGCAGGATTTTTTGCAGCGCCTTGGGGCAATGCCATGTTCTTTCTTGCCCTGGTGCCCCTGTTTATGCTTGTATTGTTAAAATTGTACAAGGAGGACAGCTTCTTGTCCGTCAGCCCCTATGAGGTGCTTTTTGAGTCGTCTTTTGTGATGACCGGACTTGTTGCATTAATGCTCTAAACTTAAACCATCCGGAGTATCCATGGCAGGTGGATCCCAAAAAAAGACCAAGATCCCTTTGATCGGGCTTTTGGCCTTGAAGAATCAATTGGTGACCAAATCAGAACTGGCGGTGGGGCTGAACCAGGTCCGGGATGCCAAGGATCAGAATGAGGCCCTCAAGGCTTATTTTCTCTCCCAGGAATTGATCTCCAATAAGAATATTCAGCGCCTGACCCTGGCTGCCAAAGCCATTGCCACCCGCCAGAAAGAGTATGCTTTCGGTGCCATTGCCCTGGCCAAAGGGTTTATCAATAAAAGTGTTTTGGACCTGGCCCTGGAAGATCAGCAAAAGGATATCAAAGAAAAGAAAAAACCCCGGCTCATCGGGGATATGATGGTGGAAGCCGGTCTGTTAACTGAACGCCAGCGGGACTACATTCTCAAGCTGCAAAAGCGGTTAAAGAAGAATGCCATTGAAGCCATTGCGGCGAAACCGGACCAAGCGGTTCCCAAGGCATCTGTCCTGGAAGACCTGCCCGAAGAGTTCTCCTCCCCTGCCGAACCCGGGGCCGAAGAAACTGCCTCCGCAGCAGCCGATTCCCAGGAGGTTGCCCTTCTGCCCCCTGAGATTATTACCGGCGGTATCCAGCTTCAGGTCAGTTCGGATTTCATGTCTGCCTTTATCATCAAAACAGAACACTTTGACGACACTGTTCTGGCCTCGGATATCAAAGAAGAACTGCTGGACCGGGGCATTGTTTCCGGTATTGTCTCAGAAGAGATGATAGACGGCTTTATCCAGTCTTCTGGATTTAAAACCCAGGCTTTCCGTGTGGCCAAGGGCATCCGCCCCATCCAGGGTCAGGATGCCAAGGTGGCGTTCTTTTTCAACACCGACTATCTCAAGGCCGGGGGCATGGATGATAACGGGAATATTGACTTCAAGCAGCGGGGGGCAATCCCCCTGGTGGACAAGGGAACAGTGCTGGCCGAGAAAACCCCCCGGGTGGAGGCCCGCTGGGGGCAGAACATCTATGGGGATGAGGTGATCACGGAAAAGGGGGAGGATGAGGTGCTGAGATTCGGCCATGGGGCGGTGCTGTCCGAGGACGGGCTCAAACTCCTTGCCGAAGTCCGTGGCTATCCCAAGTATTCTTTGAGCGGGGTGGTCTTTGTCCATGAGGAGTATACCACAGGCGGGGATGTTGACTATGAAACCGGGCACATTGAATTTGACGGGAATGTCAGTGTAAAAGGCTGCATTAAATCCGGGTTCAAGGTCAGGGGCAACGATGTCTCCACCGTGGAACTGGACGGCGGCATTGTCGAGGCCGAAGGGGATGTCAAGGTCGACGGCGGCATCAACGAGGGACAGGTCTATGCCCGGGGCAATGTCTATGCCAAGTTCATTCACAACTCCGAGATCATCTGCATGGGGGATGTTTATGTCCAAAAAGAGATTGTGGATTCCACCGTTGAAAGCTCAGGCTCCTGTTCCATTACCAATGGAAAGCTGATTTCATCCACGATTACCGCCAAGATGGGGGTGATGGCCAAAACTATCGGAACGGAAATGGGGCGGCCCTCTGTGATAAAAGTGGGGCATGATGCCTTTACCCAGCGGGAGTTGAAGAAAAACAAGGCCGAAGTGGCCAGGATCCAGGAAGAGATTTTTTCCCAGGAAGCCAAAAGGGATAAGCTGAAAGAACAAAACACCCTGCTGCAAAAACAGATCACGGAGTTGGCCCATATTCAGGATCGGGCTCAGCTTGAGCAACGGGAGATCGCACCCCAGCTCAAAGGGGGTGCTGCCGGTGCTGATGAATTAAAACGCCGGTATGCTGAGTTGGCCTCCCATGTAAAAAAGGCTGAAAAAAAGCTGGACCACTGCTTTGAAAAAGCCGAAGCCCTTGACGAGACAATAAACAAGATCTCCCGGACCATTGAAAAGCTGAAAACCCAGAAAGAAGAACTTGTGGCAGAGAGAAACAACCTGAGCAAATGGTCCAAGGAGAATCCAGGCAAAGCTGTTGTGGCTGCAGAGGGTGCCATCCTGAGCGGTACCCAGGTTATGGGCAAGCATAGTGAGTATACAGTGGAAAAGGATATCCGGCGGGCAAGGATATCTGAGATGCTGTTTAAGGCCGGCGCCGAAGACAAGGAGCGCACCTCGTATCAGATGCAGGTGGGCAATTATTGATCTGGTTAGGCCTTAATCCCGTCTGTTTTTTCCATTTCCAACGCCAGCAACCGGGTGATGTTGTTGTCTTTTTCCTCCCAGAGCCGGTTCAGCCAGGTGCAGAATGTCTCTTTGAACGCAGGGTCCGTAAAATAGTCCCCCTTTAACTGCGGTGCCACCGGCGACACATCAATATCCACGATCACCTGTGTCATCTTTCCGGAAATATACTCCCAGAACGTGGGAATTTTTTCTGGATAGACAATGGTGACGTTGACGATTTTGTTGAGGTATTGTCCCATGGACGCCAAAACAAAGGCAATGCCCCCGGCCCGGGGCCGCAGCAGATGGGCATGGGGGGAGTGCTGTTTTTCCTTTTTTTCCGGGGTGAACCGGGTCCCTTCCACAAAATTCATCACTGATACCGGGGTATGCTTGAATTTCTCACAGGCTTTTTTTGTACTTTCCAGATCCTTGCCCCCAAGGTGGGGGTGTTTTTCCAGAAATTTCTTGGAGTAGCGTTTCATGAAGGGAAAGTCCAGGGCCCACCAGGCAAGGCCCAGAAAGGGCACCCAGATCAACTCTTTTTTAAGAAAGAACTTGAGCATGGGGATTTTTCGATTAAACACCTTTTGAAGGACCAGGATGTCCACCCAGGACTGATGGTTTGACAGAACCAGGTACCAGTCCTGCTTTCTGAGCTGGTCCGCCCCCCGGATATCCCATTTGATTTTACTAAACAGCATGGCGTTGAATCCGTTGATGGAAATCCAGAGGGTGGCGATGCCGATGAGGAAGCGGTCCAGCCGGACGATAAATCCTCTGGCCGGGATGATAAATTTCAGCAGGGAGGCCAAAATCAGGGGTATCGTGAAGATCAGGGTGTTGAGAAAATAGCCCAGAAAGGACAGGCAGCCTTTAAGGGGGCCGGGCAGAAAGTGGAGCATGGGAATGAGATCCTTTCTGATGTCTTGGTTTGCCAAATTTACCGCCCTTTATTGATAATGGTTTGTGCCGGCCTGGTCAACATCTGGGTGGATATTTTTAGGTGGCATCTTGTCGGTTTTCAGCATAACAAGGCAGCATCAAAACAAGATTCTTTGCAACCGGATCCCTGCAGGAAGGATTAACCTATAAACTGAACCGCCTGATCCAGCCCGGCCCTGTCCGTGCGGGTCCTGTTCACATCGGCACTGGTATTGGCATAACCAAAAGACATGCCAAACAAAACGCCCTGGCTTTTTGGATAGTTAAAAAAGGTTCTGACAGGATCCGGAAACTGCCCCAATGCCCCCTGCATGCAGGAAGAAATGCCGTTTTCAGTCATGAGCAGGGCCAAAGACTGGGCATAAATACCCAGGTCCACTGCCCCCATGAGGCCCAGATATTTTTCCATGACAAAAAATGCCGCATGGGGGGCATCAAAAAAAGACCAGTTTTTCAGCATGGCCATGGACCGGGCCGCTTTGTCGTCACGGCCAATGCCCATGGCATCATACAGGGCAAAGGCGGCGTCATACTGCCGATCTTTGTGAATGCCCCGGTATTTGACCTGCCAGTCAAAATCCGGATTTGGCGTCATCTTTGTGGTGACCTCTTGTACGAGCAGGTCCTTTAGTTCGTCCTTTGCCGCACCTGAAACCACATAGGTCTGCCAGGGCTGGACATTGCAATTTGAAGGGGCCCCCTGGGCCTGGGAAAAGATGGTTTTCAGGGTTTTTCCGGGAACGGGCCTGTCTGTGAAGGCCCTGACTGAGGTGCGTTTTTGCATGATATCTGCAATTGTCATCTGACCGTCTCCTTTGGGGTATTGGGTTAAGGTGTGGGCGTGGTATGTATTTGCAAAACCGGCGTATCGCATCCCCGGGCCTAAATGACCCGTATATATCCCAGGTCATGGGGCGACTGGATGGCGGTTTTAGGTGACATGTTTTTTTACCGTTCGGCGGTCCAGTCCCGTTATTTGGGCCACTTTTTCATAGGTGCTGTATTGGTCATAAAGCATGCGGCAATAGCCGGCCACAAGGTCCTGGGCGCCGATGCTGCGGTTTTCTATGCCCTGGATCAAGGCCTGGTGCTGATCCGGGCTGTCTGCGCCAAGGGGGGGGGTGCCCCGGTAATCCCGGCGGATGAGGGTGCTTCTGATGCATTGCTCTAGTTCCCGGACATTTCCCGGCCAGGGATAGTCCGGCCCCAGGCTGCGGTGGATGACCCGTTTGACCCGCTCCAAAAGCCCTGGAGCATGGGTTCCGGTCATCTTTTGGATGGTGAAGTCCAGCAGGTGGTCCAGCTCTTTTGGGTTTTCCCGGATGCGCAGGCGCAGGGGGGGCACTTCAATAATATCCGAGCAGAGCCTATAGTAAAAATCATCCCTGAAGATCTTGCCCCCCATGATCTCGGCCCTGGGGCGGTTGGTGGCGGCAATGACCCGGCCGTTGAACCGGGAGGCGCGGTGGGCCCCTACCGGTGTGAAGTGGCGTTCCTGGAGGACCCGGAGCAGTTTGATCTGGACATGGTTGGGGATTTCCCCGATCTCGTCCAGGAGAATGGCCCCGAAAGGGCTGCACCGGGCAAAGGCCCCGGGGTAGTTTTCCACGGCCCCGGTAAAGGCCCCCTTGGTGTGGCCGAACAGCTCGGATTCCAGAAGGGTTTCCGGGAACTGGGACAGGTTCAGAGAGGAAAAGGTCTGGGTGAAACTGGCCTCAAAACACCCGGTTTTCGGGTCAAAGGGAATAAAGCCGCTGCGGCCGATGGCCTTGGCTGCGGTGCCCTTTCCTGTGCCGGTTTCGCCGAGAAGCAGGGTGGAAAAATCCTCCATCCGGTTCCAGAGTATTTTTTCGTAGATCACAATGTCATAGGTAAAGACGTTGTTCCATAGATGCTTTTTCAGGGTCCGCATGCAGGGACTGGTCCCCACAAGGCCGGTGGAGATAAAGTAAAAGGCCCTGCGAAGCTGAAAAGAGAGGGCAAAATAATGGTAGAAACTGTCTTTGGAAAATCCTTTTTCTGTCCATCGATCCATGGCCTTGTGGGCAAAATCCACTTTCACCGGGGTGTCCCCGGCCTGTATCTGCGCCTTGATGTGCGCGTCAAAGCGGTCCCGGTAGTTGTGGAAGATATTGAACAGACAGACCACCCGGAGCAGTTCCCGGTCCTCATGGCCGTAGGCGCTGATATCCTTTATTCCGGCCGCTTCCAGCATGGCAAGGCGCCGATCCACCTCCTGGATGCACATGTCAATGGCCTTTCGGCGGGGGGCTGATGGGAACAGCCCTGCAATGCGCTGGTCCAGGCGCTCTCTCAGCCGGGAAAAGGGATTGGCAAAGGCGGCATTGTACACGGTCTTGAAAAAATGGCGTTCTTCGGTATCCAGGGACAAGTCATTCATGGTGTATTTCCTTTCAGGTTGGTCTGAGCATTTTTGTACATCTAATATACATAAAATGCAAGATAAACAAGGACGGGCACCAGGAGTCACTTGGTGGCGGGTGTGATTTTTTCCCGGTATTTCAATGGATTGGCCTGGATGCTTTGCCAGGGAACCGCCTGGCATGATCTTTGATATAGAGAGGGGGAATATGCTGTAGGGTTTTGCCCTGGCAGCATGGCACCCCGGCCGGATGCCGGGGCATACCAAGGACCCATACGGAGACACCCATGATTACACGAATACTGAATTCCAGACTGCCTTTGATGATTTTTACCCCTGTCAAAGTGTTTGACATCAGCTATTTTAACGCCATACACAAGGCCGGTGCCCTGCCGGTGTTTGATACCGAGTTTTTGAGCCACGAGGATATCCTTTCCAAAGCCCTTGTCCTTTCCCGGGAGAATCTGGCTTTTGGCCTGCGTCTGGCCGCCCATGACCCTGGCCTTATCTCAGCCCTGAAAAAAGAAAACATTGCCAACCTGGATGTGATCAGCGTGCCCCTGGAAAGAGAAGACACGCCAGCGGACCTGAGCCGGTTCGGGGATACGAAAATCCTGCTGGAGATCCGGGACATTCACCTGACCGAGCAGATTCGTTCCATTGATCCCCACGGCCTGATCCTCAAAGGAAACGAGGCTGCAGGCAGGGTCTCCCGGTATTCGTCTTTTATTCTCATGCAATGGTATCTTAAAAATTGTGGCCTGCCGTTGTTTGTCCACGGCGGGGTAGGGCAGTACACCGCCGCCGGTATGCTGGCCGCAGGGGTCTCAGGCTTTGTCATGGACTCCCAGGTTCTTCTGGCTGACGAGGCTCCGGTTTCCCAGAATTTTAAAAAACTGCTGGCCAGCGTTGACGAGGGCGATTCCACACAGATTATCTTTAAGGAAAAAGTGCATTACCGGGTATTTGCCAAGCTGGGCACCAAGATCGTCAAGGACCTTAAAGAAGAGGCGGTGATCCGTTCCTCTGAAGACGGCGGTCAGATCTACCCGGCCATTGCCGAAAAGATCACGGCCCTTGACGATCCTTCGGCCAACTTTGTCCAGTCCCTGTTTTACATGGGACAGGACGGCCTGTTTGCCAAGGCCCTGGCCCGAAAGTCCACTTGCCTGTCCGATATGATCCAAGCATTTTTCACCACCATCGGCGCCCACCTGGATGCGGTGGACCGCCATGACCCGGTCCGGGAACACTCGGACTTTGCCAAAGCCCAGGACACCCGGTATCCCCTGATCCAGGGGCCCATGGCCAATGTATCGGACAATGCTGAATTTGCCTCAAAGGTGCTGGAAGCCGGTGCCCTGCCGTTTCTTGCCGTGGGCAGCCTGCCTGAAGACCTGGCCGACACCATGATCCAGTCCGGAGCAGACAAGGTAAAACACTTTGGTGCCGGCCTGGTGGGTATCGAAGCCTTTAACCCCCAGGTGAACGCCCACCTGGACATGGTTAAAAAACATGGTGTGCCCTTTGCCCTGTTTGCCGGAGGCATCCCCTCCCAGGCTGTTGAGCTGGAAAAGGCCGGCACCAGAACTTATCTGCACACCCCGTCCGTGTCCATGATGGACAACGCCTATGACGGTGGGTGCTTTCGCTATATTTTTGAAGGCGGTGAGGCTGGCGGTCATGTGGGGTCTCTGACCTCCATGGTGCTCTGGGAGGCAGCCATTGACAGTTTGATCAAAAACAACCGGGATCTGTCAAAGCTCTTTCTGGTTTTTGCCGGGGGCATTACCACCTCGTTTTCTTCCCTGTTCATCTCAGGAATGACCGCGTTTTTGGCGGCCCGTGGCGCTAAAATCGGCCTCCAGGTGGGCACGGCCTATCTGTTTTCCCGGGAGCTGGTTGAGACAGAGGCGGTCCACAAGCAATACCAGGACATCCTCATTGAAATGGACGAGACCGTGGTCATTGGAAAAACCCTGGGGCTGGCCTCGAGAACCGCCCCCACCCCATTTGCCAGGATGATGACCGACCACGAAGCCCGGATGGTAAAGCAGAAGCTGCCCCTAAAGGATAGAAAGCGCTCGTTTGAAAAGCGGAACATCGGATCCCTGCTCATCGGCTCAAAGGGATTCATGCCGGATTTTAAAAATCCCGGCCAGGAAAACTATACCTGGTACAAGGGAAAGGACCACAGGGAAAAGGGCAATTTCCTTACAGGGGACAGCCTGGCCTTTTTCAGGGAGCCTGTGGATATCAAGGCCATCCACGACGCCTATTTTACCGGCAAGGCCGAGCTGTTCCGGAACCTGAACCGCCTGGAGATCTTTTCCAGCCCGGCCAATAAGATCCGGGATGAGATCGCCGTGGTGGGCATGGGCTGCACCCTGCCCGATGCCGACACCCCACAGGAGTTGTGGGAGAATATCCTCAAAAAACACTATGCCATCTCTCCCATGCCTGGGTCCCGCATGGACCGGGAACTTTACTATGATACCAACCCCAAGGCAGAGGACAAGACCTATACGGACCTGGCCGGCCATGTCACCGGGTTTGAATTCGAAGCCGAGCGCTTCGGGTATGAGGGAGACAAGGCCCGGCGCCTGTCCCGCAGCCAGCAGATGGTCCTTCAGACCGCGTACAAGGCTGTGGAAAGCGCAGGGCTTTTGGATGAAACAGATACCATGATCTGTGAGGATCCCAAGCGCACCGCCGTGATCATCGCCACCTGTCTGTCCAACGAGCTGGGCAACGATCTCCAGCTCAAGTACTGGTATCCGGAACTGGTCTCCATGATGGAAAAGACACCGGCGTTTCAAAATCTGGATGATGCGCAAAAGGCAGCCGCCATTGAGGCCCTGCGCAAGGGGATAGAAGGGGACAACCCCGGGTACGACCCGGTCCACGGGATTCTGCTTAACATTGAGGCCTCCCGCATTGCCAAACACTTAGGCATCCGGGGGACCAACTATATCGTGGATGCGGCCTGCGCCTCTTCTATGACCGCCATTGAGGCCGGCTGCGGGGAACTGCTCAACGGAGACCATGACCAGGTCATCGTGGGCGGGGTCAACACCCACCTGGCACCAGAGTCCTTTATCGGGTTTGCCAAGATGGGCACCCTGTCTGCCAAGGGGTCCTGGCCCTTTGACCAGCGGGCCGACGGCTTTGTCCTGGGGGAAGGGTCTGCGATTTTCGTGCTCAAGCGCATGAAGGACGCCATCCGGGACAATAATAAGATTTTCGGTGTGATCAATGGGATCGGCTCAAGCTCTGACGGCAAGGGCAAGGCCATTGCCGCGCCCAATCCCAAGGGCCAGGTCCTAAGTCTTGAGCGCTGTTTTGAGGCGGCGCGGCCGGGGATCCGTCCCGAGGACGTGGGATTTATCGAGGCCCACGGCACCTCAACCATCGTGGGGGACCAGGCCGAACTGGGGACATTGGACACCCTGTATCACAACTCCGGCGCCGGAATTTCCTCGATCAAATCCCAGATCGGCCATCTTCTGGGCTGCGCCGGTGCGGCCGGCATGCTCAAGGCCCTGCTGGCCGTGGACCACGGAATCCTGCCTCCCAACGGGCAGTTTGAGAGCCTGTCCCCGAAGCATGACCTGGCCAACTCCAGCCTGTTCGTTGTCAAGGATGCCCAACCCTGGGATCCAGGAGAGGGAAAGACCCGCAGGGCTGCCGTCTCTTCCTACGGGTTCGGGGGGATCAACTACCATGCTGTTGTGGAGGAGATGACGCCGGATTACCAGCCCATGGCCCGGGATATCTTTACGGACACATCCTACGATTTCAACGATGACCGCATCGTTGTGGCCGGCATGGGGGTGTTTCTGCCAGGGGCCAGGAACACCGATGAGTTCTGGGACAAACTGGTCTCAGGGGAAAAGCAGTTGGACCGTATACCCAAAGAGCGGTTCGACAATAAAGTCTATGCAGCCCAGGGCCAAACCTCTTTTTACTACCTGCCCGAGGTCAAGGCGGGCATTGTCAAGGATCTCAAGTTCAACAACCTTAAATACCGCATGCCTCCCAAGATGGTGAAAAACGTGGAACGGGGGCAGATTTTCGGCCTGGAGGCCGCATCCGAGGCCCTGGAATCTTCGGGAATCATGGATATTGACGGGGCAGCACAGCGCACCGGGGTCATCCTGGGCACCATCGGCGGCGAGCGCCAGAGCAAAAACATTATCCGGGTCAGAAAAAATCTTATCGGCCGGATTCTGGAAAATGTCACCGGCCTGGATTCGGACAGGGCCAAAAGCCTGGCCTCGGATATGGTCCAGTCCATCCGGGACACCATTCCCGAGAACAACGAGGACACCACCCCGGGCCTTTTATCCAACATTATTTCCGGCCGCATTGCCAATTTTTTCGGCCTGAACGGGGCCAACTACGTTCTGGACGCCTCCTGTGCCTCGGCCACCATGGCCATGCGCAACGCCATCCGGCATCTTCAGACAAAGGATATGGATTTTATCCTGGCCGGCGGGGTGGACTGCAACCTTTACCCTGCCGTACTCATGGCTTTCAAGCGCCTGGGCCTGCTGTCCGAAGGAGACTGCAACTTCTTTGATTCCCGGGCTGACGGATATGTCATGGGCGAAGGTGCGGCCATCCATGTGGTCACCACCCTGAAAAAGGCCAGGGAGGCCGGCATGCCGGTTTATGGCGAAATCAACGCCTGCACGGTCCGATCTTCAGTACCTGACCACCTTCTGGCCCCGTCCGAGCAGACCTTTGTGGATGTGATCAACGAGGCTTATGACCTCTCCGCCATCCGCAAGTCCGACATCAATCACCTGGACCTGTTTGCCTTTTCCAATATCTTCGGGGATATGGTGGAAAAACAGGTCACCGAGACCTGTTTTTCCCACCAGATGCACTGTGGTAACATCAAACCCCAGTTTGGCTACTTCAAGGCGGCCAATCCGGCCGTTGCCATGGCCAAGCTCATGCTCATGAACGCCAAAGGAAAGATCCTTCCAGACCATAACTATGATCAAAAGCACTCTACCTTAAACGACTGCAAGAGTCTCAAGCCAGCCTTCGAACTTGTTGACCGGGAACCGGGACAGCCTCTGCGCTTTGCTGCCAACGTCAACGGCATCGGCGGCAACCACAGCCATCTGGTCATGGGCTGCCTGCCCAGGGTCCTGGAAACCCGACCCGTTCAGGAGGCCCGCAGCAGTGTCGCCGCACAAGAGGCGTCTTCGGCACAGGCCGGACAGCGCCCTGACAGCATCGCAGCCATGGCCGCTGCACCGGCTGCGGCTTCAAACGTGCCGGGCCAAGACATCGTGCTGCCTGACGCTGCCCATTCGGCTGACCCCAAGGGCAAGAAGCTGCGCATGGTTGCCCTGCTCTCCGGCCAGGGGGCCCAGCGTCCCGGCATGATGAAGGCCCTTTACGATTTTGATGACGAGATCCGAAAGATTCTGGACCGGGGCGAGGCCATTTTCAAGACGTATCGGGGCTATTCCCTCCTGGACCTCATGTTCGGAGAGGATGATGCCCTGAATGCCACCCAGAACACCCAGCCTGCCGTGTTTCTTTCCTCAGCGGCCCTGTGCAGCCGCCTGGCCCTGGAGGGGTTTTCCCCGGATTATTTCATCGGGCACAGCGTGGGAGAATACACGGCCCTGTTCTGTTCGGGCATCCTGGGGTTTGACGACGCCATGGGCCTGATCATCAAACGATCAGACCTGATGTACCAGTCCACCCTGAAGAATCCGGGCAAAATCATGGTGGTGTTTAAAAACGAAAAACAGACCCAGGCCCTGATCCGCCGATCCTTTGTCTCAAATATCTGGGTGACCAACAAAAATTCGGAAAAGCAGACCGCCGTCTCCGGCCGGGCAGAGGACATTGAGGCCTTTTGCCAGTTTCTCAGCCAGGAGGGGACCATGTTCAAAAAACTCAACCTCACCGGCGCCTTTCATACCCCCATGCTGGAAGAGGCCTCCCAGGAGCTGCGCGCCTATCTGGACACCCTGACCTTTAACCGGGGGATCCGGTACAGCCGGGTCATATCCAATACCCTGGCCGCCCCCTATCCCGAGGACGAGACCCAGGTCAAGGACCTTTTAGCCCGGCAGATTATCAGCCCGGTCGAGTTTATTAAATCCATCGAGTCTGTCTATGTCTCCGGCCGGACCCACTTTATCGAGATCGGTCCGTCCCGGCTGCTGGTGAACCTGCTGAAACATATCAACATCGGGGAGTTTGGCACGGCCGTGTCTGTGGATGCCCGCAAAGGCGAACCCCAATCCTTTGAAACCTGCCGCCAATACCTTATGGACTGCAACAGCCTGTTTGAACCCAGAACGGCAGAAGCCCCTTCAGCGGGTACGGGTGGTCCTTCAGCGGATGCAGCCCCTGTTACATCCGACCCTGGTGAACCAGAGTCCCCACAGGTCCGGCCTGACATGTCCCAGGATTTTGAGTTCTTTAAACAGAACAACAAAACCGAGATTGATCATATCCTTTACCAGGAGTTTTTACGCCGGAAAAAAGAGGCTGCCGTGGATGCCATGGAGCGGTTTGAATTCAACACCGACGGCATTGTGGTGTCAGGGGTGTCTGTGGGCCTTCCCGGCAAGGCCAGACAGGTTTTTGCCAAGGATAATTTCGATGCCATTCTCAATGGCAAAAACTTTATCGAGTCCCTGGACACCGAGGCCATGGACCTTTTTGCAGACAAGAACATCACCAAGCTGTACAAGCAGCCCGACGGCAACGCCCGGTTCGTCCAGATCACCAAAACCGAGGATGTCATCCACCTGGCCGGCCAGCTGGGCTATTTTGACCTTACCGATGAGTACGGCATCAAGCAGCAATATGATATTGCCATGGGACTGGGCATTGCTGCCGGCATCGAGGCCCTCAAGGACGCCAACATTCCCCTGGTCATGCAGTACAAAAAGATGAAGGACGGAAGGGCCATGATCCCGGACGGGTTTGCCCTGCCACAGGAGCTGCAGGAGGAGACCGGCGTGATCATCACCTCGCTGTGGCCCAATGGCGAGACCCTGATCTCCGAGCTGGAAAAGTACTTTTATGAAAAGCTTTTTCTCAAGCCCTACGAGGAGTTTGAAAAGATTTACTACTACCTCATGGAAAAGATCTCTGATGTGAGTATCAAAGATGAGATCACCGACTGGTTTTTCAAGGCCAAGGCCAGAAAGAGAACGGACATGACCTCTTATAAGTTCGACCGCAACTTTCTGCTCAACGCCTGCCCCCTGGGATCGGCACATCTTGCCCAGATCATCAAGGCCAAAGGGCCGAACACCCTGGTCTCCAGCGCCTGCGCCTCCACCACCCTTGCCATGGGCATTGCCGAGGACTGGATTCGGGTGGGCCGGTGCAAGCGGGTCCTGGTGGTGGGCGGGGAAAACGCCACCTCCTCAAACCAGGGGCAGTGGATCGGATCGGGATTTCTGGCCCTGGGCGCCGCCACCATCAAAAAGCGGGTCTCTGAAGCGGCCAAGCCCTTTGACGAGGACCGGAACGGCACCATCCTGGGTGCCGGCGCCGTGGGACTGGTCATCGAGGGCAAGGCGTCTGCGGCCCGCCGGGGTATGAACGGCCAGGCTGAGATCCTTGGCACCCATATTGCGAACTCTGCCTATCATGCCTATAACATTGACGTCCCCCACATGTCCCGGGAGATGAATAAGTTCATCTCCAAGGTGGAGCGCCAGACCGGTCTTAAAAAAGAGAACTATGCAGACAAGCTGCTGTTCATGTCCCACGAGACCTATACCCCGGCCCGGGGGGGCTCGGCTGATGCCGAGGTCCAGGCTTTGGAATCCACATTTGCAGGTCACCTGAACAAGATCTGCATCTCCAACACCAAGGGGTTTACCGGTCATACCCTGGGAGCGGCTGTTGAGGATGTGGTTCTGGTCAAGGCCCTGCAGAAGCGCAAGGCCCCGCCCATCGCCAACCTCAGCAAGATTCCCAAGGCCTTTAGAAAGCTGAACTTTTCGGGCCAGGGCGCCATTGACGCTGAATACGGCCTTCATCTTTCCGCGGGATTCGGCTCCCACTTTGCCTTTGTATTCATCCGGCGGGTAGAGGAGAACCCTGTAAAGGGGAATCTGGTGTACCAGAAATGGCTGCGCCGCATTTCAGGGTCCCAGAATCCGGAGATGAAAGTCATCGACAATACCCTGTGCGTGGTGGCCGGGGGCCAGGATGTTTTGGATCAGCCAAAGCCGGCTCCTGCAAAAGCGCCTGCAACCGCTCCTGCAGCCGAGCCTGCCATCCAACCAGCTGCATCACCGGCAGTGCCAGCAGCGGCCCCGGCAGCCCAGGTCCTTGAACCGGCGGCCCGCCCTGTGGCCCGGGTAAAGGCCATCATTGCCGATCAGACCGGGTATGCCCAAGATATGCTGGAAGACGATCTGGACCTTGAGGCAGACCTTGGCATAGACACGGTCAAGCAGGTGGAGATCTTCGGCAGGATCGCCTCGGATTTCGACTTCACCGTTCCCGATGATTTGAAACTCCGGGACCTGAACACCATAGCCCGGCTGGGGGCCTATATTGCCGATAAAACCGGGAGGGCCGATGAACCGGCCGCAGCACCAGAACCAGCTTCAGAGCCGGCACAGGCCACGGCAACGGCTGCCAATGATATCAAGGCCACGGTTCAAAAGATTATCGCCGATCAGACCGGGTATGCCCAGGATATGCTGGAAGACGACCTGGACCTTGAGGCAGATCTTGGCATAGACACGGTCAAGCAGGTGGAGATCTTTGGGAAGGTTTCCTCGAAGTTCGGATTCCCGGTTCCCGACGATCTCAAGCTGCGGGACCTGAACACCATAGCCCGGCTTTCCGGCTATATCCGGGAGCAGACCGGTACCGCTGCTGACGCGGCCCAGGCTGATCCGGCCCCTGCCGGAACGTCGGCCCTTGATACCGGGTCCTCTGCCTTGGCCGCTCCAGTGGCTGCCATGGCCCCGGAACAAACGGATCAGGATGTGACCGGCGCCGTAAAAGAGGTGATTGCCAAGCAGACGGGATATTCCGAAGACATGCTGGAAGAGGATCTGGATCTGGAGGCAGACTTAGGCATAGACACGGTCAAGCAGGTGGAGATCTTCGGGAAGATTGCCGCAAAGTTCGGATTCCCCGTTCCCGAAGACCTGACCCTCGGGGATCTGAACACCATTGCCAAGCTGGCCGGTTATATCCGGCAGCAGACCGCAGCGGTTCCGCCCGCTGAGGCAGCCAGTATTCCGGCCACCGGCTCCGGGGCGTCAGCCGCCGCTGCCGTGGGCAAGGGATTTGTCCCGGATGTTACCTCCCCGATCAAACGCCTGGTCGTACGGGGGCACGAGGCGCCCATGCCGGGAAAACCGGTTATTGACCTTAGGGGAAAGACCCTTCTGGTCTCTTTAGACAGCCATGGGTTTGCCGACGCCGTGATCAGGCAGATTAAAACAGCCGGTGGCCGGGTGAAAACCCTGGCCCAGGCCGGAACCCAAAAGACAAAAGGAAAACCAGCGGACCTGACCCTGGATCTTAGGGACCCTGAGGGGCTTGAATCTGCCATGAAAGGGGTGAAACCGACGCTGTCCAGCCTCAACGGGTTCATCCATCTGGCCCCCCTGGATGCCTATTTTGAACGGGGCCGGGCCGGGCAGGCCGCTGACCCCGAGCTTGCCGTTGCCGTCAAGTCCGCCTTTGTCCTGATCAGGCATTTGTTTGAAGACCTGGACCGGGAGGGCAGTGTCATCGGCACCCTGACCTTTGATTCTGTGGTCTTTCCCTATATGGAGGGATACGGCAGGATACATCCGCTGTTTGCCGGGCTCGGTGGTCTGATGAAGACTGTGAACAAGGAGATGCCCGACACCCGGGTCAAGGTGGTGGATTTTTCCTACAAACAGCCCAAAAAGAGTATCAAGGGCATTGCCGAACGCTTCATGGCTGAACTGCTTGGAGAAGACCCCAGGGTTGAGGCCGGGTTTGCCAATAAAAAGCGGTATGTCCTGTCCATGCATCCGGTGGCTGCCGATGATACCGGCCAGGTGGTGGAAGCGAAAGACACCCTGCTGGTCACCGGCGGGGCCGGGGGCATCACCTTTGAGATTCTCAAGCAGGTGGTCCAGACCTATGGGACCGACCTGGTGATCCTGGGCCGAAGCGATATCTATGCGACAGATCCCGCATATCTGGATTCTGAGGCAGACCAGCCCCAGCTTATGGCAAGGCTTCGGCAGGATATGCCCGGGGCTAAACCCATAGAGATCAAGCAGGCCCTGGATCGGGTCATGCGGGTACGGCAGACCGTGGCAAATGTCGACGCCCTCACTGCCATGGGGGTGTCTGTGGATTATTTCTGCACCGATGTTACTGATTTTGATGCCGTGAAACGGGCCGTAGATGCCTGTGACCGCATTGACGGAATTCTCCACGCCGCCGGTATTGAGATGAGCCAGTTCATCCCCAAAAAGGAACTTGGGGCATTTGAACAGGTGGTGGATGTCAAGGTCAAGGGCATGCAGAACCTGTTGAGGGCCACGGCGGACCGGGATTACCAATATTGCCTGGCTTTTTCTTCGGTCACGGCCCGGTTCGGCAATGAGGGACAGGTGGATTACACGGCAGCCAATGATTGTCTGGGAAAGGTCCTGTTTCTTGAAAAACAAATTCATCCGGATCGGGTCTATAAGGTCTTTTCCTGGACCGCCTGGGACGGGGCGGGCATGGCCACCAACGCCACGGTGAAAAAGGTTCTGGAAAACAGAGGGGTCTGTTTTCTGCCCCTGGATCAGGGGGTGAGGTTCTTCATGGCCGACCTTCTGGATGACACCGAATCTGAGACGGTCTTTTCCGGACTGGACTACGACTTTGACGTGGACGGCCTTCTGGGGGGCCCGTCGGATACGGCCTATCCCTTTCTGGACGATCTTATGGACCAGACAGACAAGAGTCTGAAATATACCCGGACCCTGGATCTTGACCGGGACCTGTTTCTCAAGGACCATACCATGGGGGATGTGCCGCTTTTCCTGGGATCCACAGGGGTGGAGACCATGGCCGAGGTGGCACGGGTTCAGTCCGATGACAGGCCCTGCTTTACCGGGATGACAGACTTTCATATTCCCTATGGGATCAAGCTGCTCAAGGGCCGGCCCAAAGAGCTGGTCATTTCAGGATCTTGCCTGGGCAAGGGGCAGTTTGCCTGCGAGATTGCCTCGGTGTTCAAGAATCCGGCCGGGGTGGTCATGGGAGAACCCAAGACCCATTATCAGGGCACCCTGTGCTTTGACGCCAAGCCCCTGGCCCCCCGGACCATTGATCTGCCCGAGTTTACCAAAGTCTCCTGGGAAGGGGATCTGGCATCCCTGATCTATCATCCCAGGCGGCTGTTCATGTTCGGGCTTTTCAACACCATCACCGATGTGAACACCTTTGACGGCACCACCCTGGTGACCACCCTCAGGGACGACAGCGATGCCGAGTTCTTCAAGGGGGTGGCTGACCCGCAGTTTGTTGCGGCGCCGGTTCTGGTGGACGCCATGTTCCAGACCGGCGGGCTTCTGGAGTTCTTTACCACCTCCAGAACCGTCCTGCCGTTCAGGATTCGGTCCATGTTTTTTTACAGAACACCGGAAAAAAAGACTGCCTATTATTGCGTGACCAAAAAGACGGCTGCCGGCAAAGAGACCAATGTTTACGATATCTGTCTCTGCGACGATACCGGCAGCCTGCTCATCGATATCCAGGGCTTTGAGATGGTAAAACTCAATCGCCTGGAGGCGGAAGATTGCATCGCCCATAAGGTGCAGTTTACGGCCGACCCGTCGGTGAAACCGGTCAATACAGGGGCGTAACGCCTGTCCGACGTACAATACGAACGCCCTGTTTCCAAGATTTTATTGGAACCAGGGCGTTTTTTTGTGTTCAGTCCGGTTTCATTTTTTTGTCTTTAACACTTGTTGCCTGTCCGGGAACAGGGTATAATCTGGCTTTACGCTTCCTGGGTGCCGGTTATACTGATAAATGAGGTAGTTGAATTGCTGAACCGAAAATATCTTGCAGTGGCGGCCATGCTGCTCTGGGGCTGCCTGGGGCTGTCGGTGCCGGTACTATGGGCCGGGGATGACATGACACAGTCGGGCCAGGCAGATTTGCTGGATATGATTCTGATTGCCCCAAAGACTTCCGGGCAGAATCCGGTTCCGGCAGGCAGCCGGACCGCGATTTCAGTGGTGAGCACCAATCCCGGGACAGCCCCCATGCCAATTGCCTCGGTGATCCGCCTGGTACTCACCGGGGAGGATGCCCAGCCTTACCGTGTCAGGGCCTCATTAAAGGCAGAGAAGCCATCAGCGGTTCCTCCCGGGGGATTTGCAAGGCACGTATACGGGTTTGATCTGCCCCGTGGGATGCGGGGCCTGGTCCGGGCCAGGGACGCAGATACGCAGACCAACACGGTCATGTTTTACGCCGGGCCGCCAGAAACCGTCACCAAGGCCGTTGCTGAAACGTCCCCGGAACCCAAACCGGTCACGGCCATGCTGCCCAGGTTTCAACCCTTTTTTGTCAATTTTTATCCCTATAAGCCTGTGTATTTTCTATTTGGCGCAGATCCGGGGGTCCAGGCGTCCAGCTTTCAGGTCTCTGTTAAGTATAAGTTGTTCAACTTTGATAACCGCCCACCGGAAAACGGGTTTAAAACCGCCCTGGACCGGGTCTACCTGGCTTATACCCAGCAGTCGTTCTGGGATTTGAAATCCGACTCCGCCCCTTTTGAAGATTCCAGGTACATGCCCGAGATTTTTTACTATGACGATGATCTGGGACTCTCCCTGCCCTGGCTCATCGGGTCCGGGTTCCAGGTTGGATTTCAGCATGAGTCCAACGGCCGGGGCGGGGATCTGTCCAGAAGCACCAACTATGCATATGTCCAGCCCTCGATGATTTTTAAGTTCACCCGGGATCTGCATCTGGCGGTGATGCCCAGGGCCTGGATCTACGTGAGAAACGACGATGAGACCAACGGGGATCTGGCAGACTACCGAGGATATTTTGACCTGGGATCCCGGTTCGGAGACCCCGACGGCCTTGCCCTGGTCTCCCATTTTTGCCGCGGCCGCCATGGGAACAGCTGGCAGCTTGATCTGTCCTATCCCCTGGACCAGATTCCCGGATTCAAAGGGATGCTGGATTTGTACCTTCATGTCCAGTATTACACAGGGTTTTCCAAACAGCTTCTGAGATATGACAAGCAAGAGGATCTCTTCCGGATCGGGTTCAGCCTGGTCCGGTAAGTATGGGTGGCGGCATTCTCATCCCAGTATGCCTGCTGTCGTGTTTCCCATCCGGCTTCCCGTGGCCGGGAAGATCGGATGGGGGATAAGATCAAAAGGTGATGACAGTATAGCCCTTGGCGGTAAATTCCCCCATGGCTGGATGGCCTGACATCTCTCCGATCAGGGGGATGCCTTCTTTTTCAATGGCCTCAATGGCCTCAAGCTTTGTTGCACAGGCCTTGCAGGCCCCCTCAAAAAGGTCCAGGGATTTGGCCTTTTGGTATAATTGGTTGAGAAAATGTCCGGGCTCGGCCATCTGACGCACCAGGGTAACGGATTCTCCTTCCAGAACGATTTTTCCTTGCTGGCCCCGGCCGTTCATGTCAATGCTGTTGAGCAGCACGTGGATAAAGCACAGGGGATCCCCCCTGAAGGCGAACAATACGGTCTTGGATGCACTCATTTTTTTGTCTCCTGTATTATTTTAAGCATGGTGTCAGGTATGGGTACCGCAACGACCCGGCCTCTGGCACAGGTTTTTCCTGCTGCCATCACCCGGGCCGCAACAACCACTTTTTTTTCGGTGATTTCCTCTACCGTCCCCCGGATTTCAAGCGCCACCCCCATGGGGGTAGGGGCAAGATAGTCCACATTAAGAGAGGCGGTGACAAAGCGCAGGGGGGGATTCGAATCCATGGGGCGCCCCTGCTGCCGGTAGGTGGCGGCCGTAGCCGTGCCTGTGCCGTGGCAGTCAATCAGGGAGGCGATAAGCCCCCCGTATACAAAGCCTGGCACCGCCATGTGATGGGGTTCCGGGGTAAAATGGGCCACGCTCTCCTCTTCGTCCCAAACGCTTTTAATCTGGTGTCCGTGGGGATTGAGGCGGCCGCAACCATAGCAATGGCTGAAATCGTCAGGGTAATAATCCTGGAATGCCGTGGTGGTCATGGGTAGATCTCCTGATTCAGGTGAACGAAACAGCCACAGTCTACCCCTGATGCCGGCTGAAATCAATCCCTCTGGACGACATACAATCAGTCCCTTTGCACGGCATACAAGATATTGTGGTTTTTTGAGAAAATTCACATGATTTTAGAATGATTTTTATTGGGTGAAGTTTTTTATATATTGTTCAGAAGCCCTATTTAAAGAGTTCTCAAATGGGTAGGATTGGATTTGATTTTTTTATAAAAGGTGTTATGCTAATGCCTGTTAATTAATATGATGATGACGCCATGGGCATCCTGTATGAATGGACGCGTTCAGCTTCACCGGAAGAGGTCGTTGCAAGCTTTGAGCAGTAGTGAGAAAAAGCAGAAAATACGATTCTAAATTTAAAAAAGGAGAAAAGAATGAATTTTCAAACAAAGTTCTTTACTGCGCTATCATGCTTTTGTCTTATCTTAGTTGCGGGTTGTGTGCCATCAAGCGGAACCAAGGCAACGGTTACTTCAGGAGGGGGAGGACCTTCGATAAACGAGGCACAGATGGAGGCCTATAACGGTCCAAAGGCAAGGATTGCGGTGGCAAGGTTTACCAATAAAAGCGGTGGTGCTGGCGGATGGTTTTCCCCAGCCATTGGCACAGGCATGGCTGATCAGATGACAACCGCTTTGTTCAATACTAACCGATATATTGTACTTGAAAGAAAAGCTTTGGGATCTGTATTGGCAGAGCAGGACCTTGGTGCATCCGGCCGGGTTAAGCAGGGCACCCAGGCACAGATCGGCGAAATTGAAGGGGCGGAATTGCTGGTGGTGGGTGCCATCACTGAGTATTCAGGGAATAAATCAGGGGGTAAAGGCGCATTGGATGCTATTGGACTGAGCGCAATCGGTAAAATTGCCGGTGGTTTTAAAAAAGCGCACATGGCCATTGATGTCCGTGTTATTGATGCCAAAACATCCAGAATCCTGGCAGCAACAAGTGTTGAAGGCGAAGCAACCGATGTGAATCTTGGCGGCGGTCTTGCTGGCGGCGCACTCTCTGCCGGTCTTGGCGGATGGCAAAACACTCCCATGGAAAAAGCAGTGAGGATCTGTATTCAAAAAGCGGTGCAATTTATTGCTTCAAAGACGCCGCAGCGGTATTATCGGCATGGGCAGGGTGCATCTTCTACTGTCACCAAACAGCCTGTCCAGCCGTCCCAGGCTGCTAAGCCAGTCAAGGAACAAGTTTCAAGAGCAACCATTAAACAGATGCAGCAGCACCTGAATGACCTTGGGTTTAATGTTGGCACCCCTGATGGTATTCCCGGCAAAAACACCCGGCAGGGTGTTCGGGATTTTCAATGGCAGTATAAACTCAAAGAGACCGGAGAACTTGATCCGATCACCATTGAAAAAATCAAAGAGGTGGCTGCTAAACAATAACAAAAACAGCAGTTTTTAAAAAAGCGTGGAACGAAACATGTTGCTGCTCAGAATGGCTATAGATTTTCAAGCATCTGTTCAGGTGTGATTTTATTTCCCTGGTCATCATAGAAAAACAACTCTCCCTCTTCCACGCCTGTATCATCTCCAGGTGCTGACGGCACATCTGGTGCCGGAAGATCTTCAGGGGATGGCTGGGCAGGGAGGTCATCCTGAAACGCTGATGGTCCGGGTCCGGGTGTCTCAGGCATACCTGAAAACTCCGTCGGAAACGCAGAAATAGAGGAGATATCTGTATTCTGCTGCTCCATAAGTAAATCCCGGGGGGTAACAAGCTCAAGGTTGAATTGACCTTTGGTTACTTCTGCAGTGGACGTGATATAGAATCTGCCGTTAACTGATCCTTGAACATTGCCTCTCTGCTCTCCAGGTTCCCAGCACATGGCAGTGTCATTCTGATCCAGAGATATGTTTTTTATTATTTCAAAGGAATCAAACTGGTCTGTGGTTTTAAGCTTACGAAAAAAATCCCTGTATTTATCCTTGACCATATTTTCAAAAATTTGTCCAAGCCCATAACAGCCGTTGGTTATCACTGCCATGCATGAGGCAGGAAACATATATTGATCCAGTGCCAGAGGAAAAGATATATCAGGCATGGGAACGCTTTTATAATCAGTGGTGCATCTGTTTTTGCCCTTAAATTCAAGGGATGTGGATTGAAGTTTAATGCTATATTTAAACACGGATCGGCTTTCCCGGAAGCTGTTAAACGAGAGCCCCTCAAGCGGATGCTTTTGAAGTGCAGACCCTTTGTCAGGAATAAAATGGTGATAATAGACATCAATGGTCTCGGGCAGATCATTGATCTGCATGGTATGAACCCTTGTGGCTTGGTTATAATTGTAGTTCACCTTACCGCATTTATCTCTTTGTACCCAGCCGCTGACCTGCCTTTGAAGGTGTCTTGGCTTGGCGGATTCAAGTGTAATCTGAGGGGTTTCAGCTTTTCCGATATAAGTGATTCTATATCCTTGAAAGCCGATATCATCTTTTTTAACCCTGGTTTCAATCCGTTCTGAAAATTTGGCATCAAAATCGAGGGCCATGCGCTGATTCATAATGATTTTTTCCCGGCTTGTATGGCTGGATTTGGCATTTGAATCTTCAGCAAGCATCCTTGAATTAATATTTACGTCGCCAACAACGTTGAAACGGATCTCCGGCATGATTCTGACATCTTGTTCTCCTAAAGTCTGTTCTGGCGGATAGTAAAGTGGTTCTCCGTCTTCATTCTCGCCAAGCAAGGCTTCTGGTGTGTCCTGGCAGATTGTACAGCGAACTGATGCCATGTCTGATGCGTCATCAAAAACCTTGAGATAGAGATCTTCAAAAAATCCCATTCTGCTGTCTGGCGGTCCTGAATATGAAAAAGCAGTTTCATGGGAAAGCCTGCCAAAGGTGTCCGGTGAAATGAATATATTTTCTGCCTTGACTTTGCCTATGCCATCTCCTTTATAGTCAATTACCCTTAAGGGTATCTCGACTGTCTCTCCTGGTTCGGTAAAAACCGGAGGGGAGTGGTCAACTTTTACAGGGCAGTCAAGTGTGAGTTTCGGCTTATCCAGGATTTCAGGTTCACTGTTCTTTTTATCAACAGGAATGCCAAAAGCGGATTCTACCTTTATCACCGGCTGTGCAACAGGCCTGGCACACGGATCCCTGTCAACATTGTTACAGCTTTTAGGCCACCCTTCCATGCCAAATTCAAATTTTTTATCCAGGATCTCTTGAGCTGTAAAAAACACCTTGCCTGTTTTATTGGTCTGATCCTTGAGATACATTGAAAGACAATACCAGGTTTGATCAATATCCACAGTGACAGCGCCATAGGGCGTATTCAGATTGATCACCTTTACCTGTATTGAGCCTGGATTTTTGGCATTTACCACTTTTTTGTCAAATTCAACGCCATCCACGGAAACAATGGGCAGCTTTTCGTAAAGTATGTAATCTATACTGTGAAAAAAATCGCGTACATCAGTCTCCAAAGTGGAAAGATGCCGGACAAGGGTTTCAAAATTTACATCACCGTCTTCATCCAGGACATCTTCGTTAATATCGACCTGCCACTGCTTTTTATGGATCGTATCGCCCCACACAGTAAGTATTGCCGACACTTCGATGAACGAAAAGGGGTTATTGTAATGAAAAGAGAAGAAAGCCTTAATGGCCTGTGTGGAATTCACATATGTTAAATCCCCTATTTTTAGAGGCAGTTCTCCTGGTTCAGGAAGGAACGCGCTCACCCATATTTTTAAATCCACAGGGGTTATGCCTGTGCCTGTGACAGTACAATCCCGCTGTATTGTCACCTTTATATCTGGCGTACATTTTTCTGCAGCCCCAGCAGGCATAGCGGACAGAAAGAAAAAAAACAGCCCGGTCAAGAGCAGTAAAATCAGTAGATTTTTAAACTTGCCCATTTTTGATTTACCTGTAATCAGTTCGCGTTGCCCATTCCCTGCATATTTGCACCGATATTCTCAGGCAGACCCAGTGCAGAACACACTTCGCTGTAATTGGATTTAATTAATCTCCGCTCAGAAGGCGGGACATTTTCTTTGACCTGGGCACGCATTTTTTTGAGTTCAGCATTTGCCTCAACCATACCACCGCCCATCTGTTTCATCATCTCTTTTTTCTGGGCTTTTGACAGTCCCTGCATATTCTGTATGGATTTCATTGCTTGAGCCATTTGAGGGGCCACCTCTTTGGTCAGTTTGTTGAGATTTTCAAGCGCTGTCACCATCATGACGTTGCCGTAAATATAATAAAACCGGTTGGGATCCCACCCTTTTTTTTCTATGGTATCACTGCCCATTTCAATATTCTGCTGCATGGCTTTCTCGTCCAGATTTTCGCCCTGCTGCATTTGCTGTATATTCATCATTCCTTGGGCTGTCATTCCCGGGATTTCAGGTATGTCATTGAGAAATTTGTTGAGTTCTTTTTCACTGAAAGGGCGTTGTTTAGGAAGTTGACGATCTGCATTGGCAGATGAGAAAAAAACAGCAATCAGCGCTAAAGATAAAATGATCAAGACAAAAACGTTTCGTTTCATGGCTCCTCCAGAATATTTTAAATTTATTGACCTACAGGTTTTTTTACTGCTGTTTCAGACAGCGCATGGTGGGACACAGTTCTATCATTCATCAATAATTTATTATGTGGCTATTAATTAAGTCCCAGCATTTATAGTAAAGTCATTTTCCATATCAGATCGGTGTTGAAAATAAAAAAAATATACTATGCAAATGTTTCTGCTCGACTGGCAAAAAAGCATACAATGACAATGGGGTCACCTTGATCATTGTCAGTACCTGATGAAATGGTTTTATTTTCACCCTGATACAGGCACAATACGTTGTACCTGTATCAGGGAAGCAAATTTATGACAAGAGAAAAAAACAAGCTTTTGAAATTAAAAGAGAAACTATATATATTTTCGAGTCCCTAAGGTCAACCACCATATTTTGTGGTTGACAAATACTGCCACCAGACCTGTGGGGGTATTTTACAGGCCATGGTTTGCTGATGATTGTGCGATTTGCCACGGGTATGGTATGATGCCCCCAAAGCGCAATATGCATAAGAACCTGACAAATCATCCCTGCATCGGGAAAGGAAAAAATCATGTTAAAAGTTTATTCAGCCAAGTGGTGCCCCCATTGCGTGGACACGGTGGCGCACCTTGAAAAAAACAAGATTGAATTTGAGTATATTGATATTGAAAGCCAGCCCCATGACGTGGTTCAGAAGATTGTCAATGTCAACGGCGGAGATGACTGGGTGGTGCCCACTCTTGAGTTCAACGGGACGTACAGACAAGGAAAGGTGTACAATTCCGAGGAGCTGGACCGGGATTTAAAGGCCATGGGCGTGATTCAATAGGCGTTGACCACGCTGCCGGCAGGGTAAGTTTTCCCATGTTTTTTTTCTTTCCACCATGGCCGGTGTTATTTTTTAATTACCCAGACTATTGATACAAAAGCCTGCCGCCTTTAAATGCCAGCGGCTTATGCCCGGGTTTTACTGAAGACCTCATCGGTCCTGGCCGCCATGATGACATCGTTTTCATGAAGGCCGTTAATCTTATGGGTGGTCCAGAGGACCTTGACACGGCCCCAGTCCAGGATGAGGGTGGGGTGGTGGAAATGGGCTTCGGCCAGGTCTCCCACGGCATTGACAAACGCCAGTGCCCCTTTGAAATTTTTGAATGTGAATGCTTTGGCCAGCTTTGGTATGCCGTGTGTATCCGTGACCTCCCAGTCGGGGATCTGGGGTTTGAGCGTTTCAAGTTTTTCTTGGGTCAGCAGGGGGGCGCCTTTTTGGCAGGGAACGCATTTTTGTTGTGTCAGGGGGATCATATGAAGCTCCTTTTTTTGGGTGGGATCCATAAGTATACATGTAAGTATGAATGGCCGGGTTTCAACTATAAATGATTTTGTTTTATCCCCGGCCCCAATGCCGTTCCGGTGGGGGGGGTGTTTGTATTCAAGTGACAGTCCCACCCTGACTTTCCGGACTTTGGCCCCGCCGGTCAGGGCGGATGGTCATGGATTTGAAAAACTCTTTGGCAAGGGTGTTTTACAAGCTGTAAATCCTGTGATATAGCATCTATATTCCAATATTAGCAATAAAGTTATGTTCAACTAAATTTATACATGGAGAAAGATATGGGACTGAAAGAGGAACTGGAAGAAAA
>Ga0102943_1000399_pt1 | contig 29407 bp, 20 predicted proteins | sample SalPonC_black_MG_FD_78174 | JGI IMG/M metagenome (GOLD analysis project Ga0102943, IMG submission 78174) | Salt pond soil microbial communities from South San Francisco under conditions of wetland restoration - Salt Pond MetaG... | ecosystem: Environmental > Aquatic > Marine > Intertidal zone >...
ATTCGGGGATCATCATCGTCAATTCCCATTTTGCGAGTGCAAGCTAAAACCTGTGCAGCAAATGCTTCATTGATCTCAATGATATCCATCTTATCAAGAGTGAGCCCCGCGCGTTCGAGAGCAATTTTAGATGCATAGACCGGTCCGATTCCCATAATTCGAGGTTCTATACCGGCAACTCCCGAGGATACGATTCGAGCCATCGGCTCTAAGTTTTGATCCTTAACCGACTTTCCCGATGCGATGAGCATTGCTGCCGCACCATCATTCAACCCGGATGAATTTCCTGCCGTAACACTTCCATCTTTTTTGAAAGCAGGCCTCAGTTTGGATAAAATTTCTGGAGTAGTTGTCGGTTTGATGAATTCATCATCCTTGAAAATATTTGGAACGGATTTTCTTTGTGGAATTTCGACTGATACAATCTCTTCCGCCAACCTCCCGGATTCTTGAGCATTTCCCGCTTTCTGTTGAGACCACGCTGCAAATTTATCCTGGTCTTCACGGGAAATTCTGTACTTCTCAACAAGATTTTCGGCCGTATTTCCCATTCCTTCCGTTCCATAAAGTTCTTCCATTTTAGGGTTGATAAATCTCCAGCCAAAACTTGAATCGTGCATCACTGAATCATTTCCAAAGGGTTTAGATGCTTTTGAGATCACCCATGGGCCGCGCGTCATGTGTTCAATACCACCGGTAATAAACAGATTTCCCTCTCCGGCGGCCATGGCTCTCCGCGCATGAATTGCTGCCGACATACTCGAAGAGCATAATCGATTTACAGTCTCCCCCGGTACTGTAAACGGTAATCCGGCTAATAAAAGAGCCATTCGGGCAACGTTCCGGTTATCTTCACCGGCCTGGTCCGATTTCTGATCTTTTCTCATGCTTCAGCTTTAGAAACCCTTGACCATCTTGAAACTCTTATGGAAACCGGATCGCTCAGCAATAAAGATCACTATCAAAAAATCTGGAATATTGTCGATGAATGCGGAAGAAAGCTAAACAAGTTTATTGCCGGAGTAGAACGGGAGTATTAAAAGGAATTTCCACACTCCACATTTCACAGTCCTAAAGTCTAAAATTGATCATCTGTTTCAGCATTAACTTCAGATTCCTCAGTTGGATCTTCATTTCCACTGTCTTGCTGATTTTCCAAATACCTTAAATATCTCGGAGGCAGTTCAAACGGGCGTTCTTCTGGGATCGGTGGGAGACGGGGTGTTTGAACCTCAGGGCGCTGCGGTCTTTGATCGGGATTCCACTGAAAGTTGTCAAGTTGTCTGTTGATATTCGTTGAGTCTTCAGGCAGGTAAGAGCCATTGATACTTCGCTCCGCTTTAAACTCGTCAAACTCTCCCTCTTCAAAATGCATGATTGCCGGACCGGCAGATATAAGCTCAATGAGTCCATCCGGCTGATCATTCTCATCTCGCTGATGGAAAATAATCTCCGTATTGTTAAACATTCTCAATCGATCCAATTCGCCATCCTGGAAATATGCATTCAACGTATCCCCTGTCATTTGATGCAATCGTCCGGTTAATGAATCCTCCTGTACCAAAATTGGCCGGGGATAGGATGTGAGAAAACGAATATTATTATCCTCCATATAAGCCTCTGTATATGGACCGCTCAATTGAATTCTTTCATGCCAAAGTATTGGTGAGGAGCGCAGGATAAATTGATCCAAATCATCCCTGTAATTTGCTGTATCTGCAATGGCGGAAAAGTTAGAAGACCACATTCTCACATCATGAAATGCATCCATGTAGGAGACGGTATCCGTTTCAGTGATCTCAATCGTATCAGCGAAAAGGTGTGTAGTATCTTCTTTCGATTCACTGACCTCCATCAGCCAGGCATCTTCTTTCAGCAACCGGTAACCGGTAGAATCGGCATACAGGTATTCACCTGAAAATCGGACATCATCTTCAAAGTCATTCGCGTAAACCTGCCCGAACATCTCGTATAAATCTTTCTCTCGATTCATAAACAGGGAATCTGCCTCTATGTATTGAGTGGTATCGGACAGTTGTACATCTCCTCGAAAAACTGCACTGTCTGCTTCCTGGTAGTAGAGGCCATTTTGTGCGATCAATGTGCCATCCTCATCCTCAAACCGAACGGGTACATTGAAAGTAGCAATATCGGTCTCCATATCAACATCTATAGAATCACTAAACATCATATTCTCCTCAGACTGTACAATAACACGGCCCCGAAGGCGACTTATCTCTAATTCTGTATTATGATAAAGAGTATCTGCCCATATCATTTCATTTTCTGTTTCAATCTGGATGTTGAATGCTGTCAATAAATTCCGTTCGGTATATTGGTAAACACTGTCTGTTTCAAGTACCATCTCTTCGGTTGTAAGAATCACATTACCCAAAATTTTCCTCACAGATTCGCCGTCAATTGTAATCCCTTCAGCCTGGTCGGCCTGGTTGATGATAACCCGATCCTGTGCATGAAGAGTTCGTCCGCCGTTTAAAAAGATCAGAAATAATAAACCAAGGAAGGCTGTATATGTGGAAATCAGTCTTATCATTCGACAATCAACCTGCCTCGGGGTTCGGTAATTGTGTACGATGTGAGATCTGTCAAACCACTAAACCCTCGTCCTGATATACTGTCTGTAGGTGTGATAATTGTAACAAATTGGGGAGAAGATATACGGTCTGAATCCTGGATGTATTTGAGGTAGTCTGTGAAAAGCTGGCGATCATCTATGGTTTGAACCCGGACAGAGTCCAGAAGTTCAAACTCTCGAATGTCGTCATAATAGACCGCTTCCTTGCTCCATGCTTCGGTTTCTAAAGTACCGGTTGTGTCGAATAACTGAACATAAACGGGGCCGTCAATTGTGGTGCGTTTATTCTCTTCTGATTGATATTGAACGGAATGAGAACCGTCGATAATCATTCGGATTCTACCTTTTCTCATCAGTGATATTTCAACATCCCAGCTCTCGGTTGTCGTGATCAGCGAATCATTTAATGCAGCCTGTACTTGTTGGGAATCATATTCTGAGAGCTCGGTACAAGAGTTAGAGATGAGAGCAATCGAGAAAATCAGTACTAACTTATGAATGTGTTCCAAAATAGCGATCTCCTGCATCACCCAATCCCGGTACAATGAACGCATTGTCGTTAAGTTTTTCATCCACTGCTGCTGTAATAATTGGAACATCAGGATATTTGTTTGAAATTCGCTCCAGACCCTCGGGTGCAGAAATGAGAGAGATAAACCGGATATTTTCTGCTCCACTATTTTGAAGAAAATCGATGGCATCATCTGCACTGCCACCGGTAGCCAACATGGGATCAACAAGAAGTACCAGGGCTTTATCCAGGTCTTCAGGCATGTTGGAATAGTAGTCAACGGGTTGATGCGTTGTTTCGTCTCTGTACATTCCAAGATGCCCTACTTTTGCGTCCGGCACAAAATCAATAATCGCATCAACTAGACTCAAACCCGCTCTTAAAATTGGAACAATCACAATTTTTTGGTCGATCTGATACCCGGTAGTACGGGTAATGGGAGTATCCACTTCAATTTCCCGTAGAGGAAGATCTTTGAGGGCGTAATAAGCCAAAATTGTGGCAATTCGAGCCATAGCTACCCGAAAATCTGCAGTCTTAGTCCTTGATTCGCGGAGAATAGTCAGATCCCTGGCAACAATGGGATGTTGTATAATTGTCGGTTTGTTTGAATTAGTCATTGTCTTCAGATTCTTCCATTCGTTTGAAGTAATCTTTCGTGGTTCCGTAAACAACACCGGAGAGCGCAAAAAGGGCGATCAGGTTGGGAAATGTCATCAGTCCAAGAGCGATATCACCAATAGCCCAGATTGTACCTAGCGCCGTGATGGCCCCGACGAAGTGGAGAACAACATAAACCGCCTTGTAGTAGATAATAGATTTATCACCAAGCAGATACTGAATGGATCGATCTCCGTAATAACTCCAGGATATGGAGGTTGAGATCGCAAAAAGAAGCACTGAAATTGTAACTATATATTTACCACCGGGGAACAAAGGGGCAAGGCCATCTTCAAATCCCTGCGAAGTTAACGTAGCACCATTATAAATTTCTTTACCATAAACAATACTACTTACCTCTCCACTCGGTTCATATGTAGCTGTATAACTATCGGTGTCGATAGTTCCGCTGAACAGTTCGGTCTGCTCTATGTTTGCAAAGACTGTGTCGATAGCGAAATCACTTCTCAACATAGATCCATTTTGGATAATGCCATCTTCAACAACCAATGTATTGGGTTGATCCAATGTTTGGCTTATTTCAAAATCGAGATCGGGAGAACCCAGGTTTACTTCAGTCATATGTTTTGTATCCCAAACCCCGGTTGAGATAATCACAAGGCCTGTCATGGTACAAACCATAATGGTATCGATAAAGGGTTCCAAAAGAGCTACAACCCCTTCACGAACGGGCTCTTCTGTTTTTGCAGCACCATGCGCTATTGGGGCTGAACCCTGGCCGGCTTCGTTAGAGAATAACCCACGTTTGACCCCCCAAACCATGGTGGTGATGAATAAACCTGAACCCACTCCCCAGGCACCTGCTTGTGGATTAAATGCGTAAGAGAAGATTTTTCCAAAAGAGGGAAGAACCTGATCGTAGTTAATCACCAATATCAAAAGCGCCCCTAAAACGTATACAATGGCCATTAATGGGGTTAAACGGGCAGTTACATATCCAATCCGTTTAATTCCACCGATGATAACAATTCCTACCAGTGATGCTGTGACAAGACCTGTAACATATGGTGGAACAATAATAAAAAATGAGTTTTCCATCACATCAGCCACTGAATTGGCCTGGATGGCATTGCCGGTAAAAAAGGAACAGATAACAGCAAGTGAGGCAAAAACTACGGCGAGCCATTTCCAGTTTTCTCCTAAGCCGCGTTCAATGTAGTACATCGGTCCACCCGATACAGAGCCATCGGCATTTTGAATACGATATTTAACGGCAAGAGTACATTCAGAATATTTAATAGCCATTCCGAAAAAGGCGGTAACCCACATCCAAAAAAGTGCACCGGGTCCTCCATAATGGATAGCGATCGCAACTCCGGCAATGTTACCAATGCCAACAGTAGCTGACAGAGCAGTTGAAAGAGCCTGGAAGTGATTTACATCACCTGTGTCATCGGGATTATCATAAAATCCACTGACAACTTTAATACCATGTGTAAAACGTCGAATTTGGATGAATCCCATCCGAAGTGTAATAAAAATGCCATACCCCAAAAGAAGTATGACCATTGCAGGTAGCGTTTCGGGGGTATTCCAAACAAGATTATTTAAAAACCCTACGACTCTTTCTAAAACTTCCATCTGTTCTGGTTAAATTCTGTGTTGAATTCAAAAACGAAGGTATAAAAGATTTGACAAAATTTTTGAGTAAATTTTAGAATAAAATGAACGATTTGAGGGAGCATTCACATTTGCACTATAGATTGAGAAGTATATAGTTAATTAAATCACATGATAAATAGTTGATTAAACGAAGACACTATGACTAAAGCTGATATAGTAGATGTTATTTCATCATCCACCGGACTAACTAAGGTTGAAACCGAAGCTGTTGTCAATGGTTTTATGGACACTGTCATTGATGCCATGAAACGGGGCGAAAATATTGAACTACGCGGTTTTGGAACTTTTAAAGTAGTAAAAAGGGCTCAACGGGTTGCAAGAAACCCAAAGACAAATGAAGAAGTTATTGTTCCTGAGCAGTTTGTTCCTCAATTGAAAGTTTCGAAAGATTTTAAAGAGCAGGTAAACGAAGCGAATAGCTAATTTTGCAAATCCTCAACAAGCTATTAGAAGGGTTAATACAGCCTTCAATGTAGGTAGTTACTTTTGATAAACTCTCACATAATCCACAACGAAAGCCTGTGGGAATTCAGTCGATTTGTCCGGATTTGGCAGAAAATCACCGCCAACTGCAAGGTTTAAGATGATATAGAAAGGAGTTGAAAAGGGATTGAATTCAGTATCAAACTCATCGAATCGAATTCGCTGAAATATCTCATCTTCAAAATACCAGGTTAGTTCATCTTCAGTCCACTCCAGGGCATAGATATGGAACTCCTCGCTGAGTTTGCTCTCTTCAGTTGTAAACTCTTTTACAAAGAATCTTCTGCAGTCAAGAGATTCTCCTTCACACTTGCCTCTCCAAAAATGTATCGCACCACTGGTGGTATAAGGTTCATTTCCGCGATACTCCATAATGTCGATCTCGCCACCCTTTGGCCAGTCAATGTCGCGTATGGGCATCAACCAGAACGCAGGCCAAAACCCCTTTCCTTCCGGCATTTTCAATCGTGTTTCGAAACGACCGAACTTCCAACCGATTTGGGTACTGTCTGTTGATATTCGTGCTGAGGTGTATTCCATTCCCCGATAGCTTTCCCGGTGAGCTTCAAGGTATAATTTGCCATCCTCGACATAAGCGTTCTTTGATCGAGGGGTGTAATATTGAAGTTCGTTATTGTATGCCGTACCCTCCCAAAAATTCCAGGTGTCGGAATCAATAGATTCCCCATTAAACTCTTCTGACCATACTAATTGATGATCCTGGGAAAAAGCAGGATCAGCGATAAGGTTTGCGGTGATTAAGAGTGCGGCAATAGCTAATATTTTTCTCATAGATGATAAATAAAAAAATCCCAATGACTCAAATAAATTAAGAGCCATTGGGATAAATCAAAAGAGTGAATAAGAAATATTTAAAAATCGATACCTATTGTAAAGTAGTGAATTGGATCTCCCTGGAATCCGTCTCTGCCATAAGGCCACCCAATATCGTACCTGACCGGAAGTCCCAAAAGAATGGTTCGGAGACCAAAACCGGCGCCAATAAGAATATCTCCATCAACAAAGGTTGTTTCCAGGTCACCTTCCCGAGGTTCGCCTTCACGTAACAATCCGGTTTGAGGGTTGATGTATTCGGTACGCTTGTTCCCGATTCGCCAGTCGAGTTCAGAGGGGTTTTCATAGTAAACGATTGGATTTCCTCTCTCATCGTTATATCTGAAATACGGTACGTCAAATCCCCAGGCAGCACCTGCATCAATAAAAGCAACACCGGTTAAGTTATAAAGTGGCAACAATGGAATAGGACCCGGTAGTACTGCTGCAAAAAGCGGAAATCGAAATTCGGCATTCACCATCGTAAATCGATCCCCGAAGATCGTGTTAAATTCATGGCCTCGAAGTGGGGTTGCCGGCAGGGTAAAGAATGTGTCTGCAAGCCTGTCGAAAGGAATTTCCGCATCCGACCATTTTTGGTTGATCCATCCAAGCATACCTCCCATAAAGAATGTTTGGGAGTCGCGGCCAAATGAAGCCGATCCCGAACCTCTTAGGGCAAAAGAATATCTCGATCCAAGATTGAAATACTTACGAAAATCACCGAGTACTGTTGCAAATTGAGGAATCTCACTTCCCAATGGAGGGCTGCCCGATAACCTAACGGAGTACCGTGTTCCACCGGCAGGTGTTATGAATCCCGGTATGGTGTAATCACCCGTGAATGTAACCTGTGGGTAGAGGAACCATGTGTCTTCATTTCGTGTATTTTGTCCTCCAAAACCTGAAACAGTACTGAAATCCCTGGCAATACCAATAGCTGAAACACCGTAATCAAACCGCTGATATCGGTTCAATGGATATTGAAAATCAATAGATCCGCCATAGGTTCGGAATCTCAGAAGCTCACCAAAGAAGGTTTGATAATTCCTGGATTGGTGGAAATATGATACAAGGAAATTGGTCCTGTTCTTGAAGTATCCGTATTGGAAACTGTAATCGCTGTTTCGGAGGTCAAACACCAGGTTCGAACCAAAGGAGATTCGATGATCGCCAAACAGATCGCTTAACGAAATGTAAGCGAACGCCGATGTACCATAATAGGTACTCACTTGCGCTGCGGAGTAACTAAATATTGGTGAGAATTCTAATTTATACTCTTTGGGTTGAAATAATCCGTCGGCAGTTAAATTATTTTCGGGTTCAAAATTACTTGGGTCATCTCGAAGTTCGAGGGTTGAATCTCGAACTACGGATTCACCAAATTGGTAATTTCTGAAATCGATTCTGCTTGATCGTTCCTCACTTTCGGCTGTATCGGGTTCACTGGGTTCAATATATCGATTTTGACCAGATGTGGATGCATCAGCCAGAAATCGTGACGAGATAGCATTTCCCTGCGGCCGTGATTCAATCATCTCCTGTACATATTGTATAGCAGGAACACGATCTCCGGGGCGCTCCTCTGCTCGTTCTCTCGCCCAAGTATTTGGCTCCAATGGCTCTTCTCTTCGCTGTGTAAGAGGAGAACGCATCATGAAAATATCAGGATAGCCCTCATTCAGAGCGTTAAATACAAGACGTGTTCCATCGGCCGATACTGACATCTGCATAAGTCCGGTTTGCAGATCAGTCAGTGGATAAACAGAGCGGCTTTGCAGATCATATTCGTAAATATTTGGGATTCCATTCTGATCGGAAACAAAAAGCAGTTCACCATTTTGGGTTAACTTTGGATTTGTTTCATCCCAATGAGTATTCGTTAATCGATTTATACGCTGCTCTTCAACATTTATTGAGTAAAGATCATGCTGAAAGAACGAATCATCTTTCATACCGGAAAAGCCAGCGAGATAAGTGTTCGGTTGGATATGTTCGCCACGATTTGAAACAAAATAAATTGTTTCTGAATCAGGGCCCCACGCCGCTTCAACATCCGTAAATATATCATTTGTTAGATTTACAAAATCCTGGGTTTCAAGATTGTACACAAAGATATCCTGATAGGGACCAATGTTGCCGTCAAATGCAATTTTATTTCCATCAGGTGACCATGCCACGGAATTGATGGCATCTACTTTGGGAAAGCGAATTGTTTGTGTATCCAAAGTTTCGTAATCAACAATAGCCAGGTTGTAAGATCCCTGAGATTTACTTGAGAGAGCGATTCTTGATCCATTTGGAGACCAAGAAAGGTTTGGATTCAGGATATTTAACTCCTCAAACATTGGATTGTCTGCACCGCTTACAATTGTTTTCAATCTTTCACCGCTGTTTGCATCAACCACGACTACGTCAAATACACCCCGCCGATTGGTAATCATTGCAATTCGATCGCCACGAGGGGAGATAGATGGACTGGTATTGTAAGAACCGGACCGAGCCCTGTTTGTAATTTGTGTTGCAACACTGTTAAGTGACTGGCGATTGGCAACTTCCGGAAAGTACCTCTGCCGATAATATTCCTGCCATCGCTCCGAAATCTCCTCAACATTCAAACCCAAAGACTGAATAAGAGATTGCTGGATATTTCGAGTGGTTTTAATTCTCTGAAGTATCTCCGTGATTTTCGGTCGTCCATATTGATCAGCGATATAGTACCAAAATGATTGTCCACCGCGATATGCATAGAAACCTCTGAGCTGACTGATAGGGGGCAGATAATCATTCAATACAGCATCACGCACATACATGTCTGTTTGAGTATCCCATTTTAACGCCAGGTATTCAGCAAGGCCTTCATCAAACCAGTTTGGAAAAACAAGTTGAATATTATTATTGATAAGCGATTGAGCAGATCCTCCATAGTAGATGTCATTCACGTAGGCGTGTAACAACTCGTGATGGATCGTTCGCCGGAAATCAGCATAATCAGCCATGAAGGGCTGTGTCATCCGGTTTTGATATAGGTCTGTCACACCGCCAATTCCTTGAGCGTCAACAGGAAGTGCAACTACATTTGTCTGGGAAAAATCGCTGTGAGAATCGTAGATAATGACCGGGATACGGGAAGTTATCTGATCTCCAAAATCTTCATTTAGCTGTTTCAGGCTCGATTCAACTGCTTCTGCCGTAAACTGGGCGAGGTGGTAATTCTTGGAGTTATAGTAGTACACATCGAAGTGGTCGGTCTCAATAAACCTCCAGTCGAACTGCTCGTATTGAACCCTGTTTTTCCCAAAATTGAAAAACTGGGCATAAAGATTTTCAACCGCTGATCCTGCAAGCAGAAAAGCGATGAGAGAGGTAAGTAAAATTTTATACGTTACGCGCATGTTTATAAAATTGTAGTTAAAAATCAGCGATCACCAGATCAATTTGCCTTTTGTCAAGGTCGGTTCTTGTTACCTTTGCATTTATGCTATCACCGAGCCGGAATTTTTTTCCTTTCGACCTTCCCACAAGGCAATGCAAGTTAGGATTATAGATGTAATAATCATCCTTCAAATCACTAACGCGAATCATACCTTCGCAGTATATATCGTCTAGCAGAACATAGATACCATTTTCGGTTACCCCGCTGATTGTACCCCGGTAGGTTTCTCCAAGGCGCTCAGACAGATATTCAACCTGTTTCAGTTTTATTGAATCTCGTTCTGCTTCAACGGCATAACGTTCTCTTTCGCTGCAATGTTCACCTGCATGTTCTAATTGAGTAAATGTGTACTCTTTTGAACCGGCATTGTATCTTTTAAGAAGCCTGTGAACAATTACATCTGGATAACGGCGGATTGGACTTGTAAAGTGTGCATAGTTTGAAAATCCAAGCCCAAAGTGCCCAATATTTTTCGGAGAGTACTCTGCTTTCGACATTGCACGGAGCATCAAACCGTTAATAATCTTTTCAATTGACGTATCTTCGACCTGCTTCAGCAACTTGTTGATATTTTTGGATGAGATAGATCCGTCTACTTCAAAATTAATACCCAGTGGCTTTGCTGTTTCGCGAATATTATGGAGTTTCTCCAAGTCGGGTTTGTCGTGAACACGATAAAGAAAAGGATGGTCATTCTTAGCCGTTCTTCCACCTTTTTTTCGCAGTGAATCCACATGTCTGGCTACTGTTTTATTCGCCATCAACATGCACTCTTCAATCAGTTTGTGCGCGAACAGTCGTTCTTTTACAATAACATCTACAGGTTTACCATTATCATCGAGCACAAACTTTGGCTCCGGAGTTTCAAAAGCGATGGATCCTTGTTGAAATCGTTTTTCGAGCAATGTATTGGCTAGGGCCTGCAGAGTTTTTAACTGAGTTTCAAGCGGATGCGATTTTTTATCGTCCAGGATCTCCTGTACCTCATCGTACACAAAGCGTTCGTTCGAGTGAATGACCGTTTCTTCAATGGAATAATCTACCAATTTACCATTGGGAGCAATTTCCATAAAGCAGCTATATGCCAGTTTATCCTCACGAGGGCGTAGACTGCACATATTATTGCTGAGACGTTCCGGAAGCATAGGAATAACCCGATCCACCAAATAAACGCTGGTTCCGCGATTGAAAGCTTCTTCATCCAAAACAGTATTTCGTGGCATATAATGAGTAACATCGGCAATGTGTACTCCCAGGTAGTAATTCCCATTATTGAGAACTTCGATACTCAATCCGTCGTCAAAATCCTGGGCATCAGCCGGATCAATTGTCAGTACAACTTCATTTCGCATATCCCGGCGGCGCTCAATTTCCTGTTCGGGAATTTCATCGGGAATATTACTTGCAAACTCCTCGACTTCGGATGGGAAGGCTGCTTGAAACTGCTTTTCGGCCAAAATAGATAATACATTGGCTTCGTTTGAACCGCTCTTTCCAAGAACCTGTACAATTTTGGCTTGAGGGTATCCGCGTTCATCATCCCATTGTATCAGTGTACAGGAAACTTTATCTCCTGGTTTTGCCTCGTGCAGATGGTCACCTTCAACGAAAAAATCAACACGGCAGGAATGAGAGTCTGTCTTAATGATGAATGTGTTTTTGGCAATCTCTTCAAGTGTTCCTACAAAGAGTGTGTTTGCCCGTTTTTCAATACTCTCGATCTTTCCGAGAGGTTTATTACTCTTCCTGTGATATCCCAACAGTTTTACAGTTACAATATCACCGTCGAGAGCGGTACTCATATTTTTTTGGGCAATTTTGATATCCTGATCGCGGCCCTCCACAATCACGTAGCCATCACCATGACTGGTTACATCCAGCTTTCCTTTCACTATATTTTTATCGCCTGCGGTCGTTTCATTGAGTCTTACCAGGTTTCCTTTCGATACCCTGATATGACCAAGCTGTTTTAATCGATTTACTGCACTTTTTATTTTCCTTGTGCCCTTCTTTTTTGACAGGCCAAGCGCTTCGATTAGCAATGGCACCGGGATGGATGCATCCGGGTAGGATTGTAGGATCTCAATTATTTTCTTTTCAAGTGAACTTAAATTGTTATCAGACATTAATTAACTATGGTTTAAAAATTCGGTCATCAATCAATTGCTTTCTGCAATTGTTGATTCTTGATCATCATCTTCAGTTTTTTCTTTAATTCCAAATAATGACCGAAATGCATTAGAAATTCTTGTTTTTAATTCTTGCCAGGTATTGTATTGCACTTGGGCTTCTACGCCCACACCGTTCATCTCCTGCGCTTGTTGTTCCAAACTGCTTTCGTAATTCAGAGTTGGATCTCGCCTGTGGAAGGCAGTCAGAGAGAATGTTTGATTGATGCGATAAGTTGCTCCGATATCGCCAATATCACTCTGTTCACCGGTAATTTGACCTTCACGGCGCAAAACAATCCTGTCATCAAAAAATCTGAGCGCAACTCCTAAATCAACTTCATTGAAGGAGTTGAGGTTTACGTCAATATCAAATGTGATGTCACTTCTCAACAAAGAGTTAATCTGATTTGAAAGTAACGGATTTATCAATTGACTCGTCAAGAGTGGATTTACAACTACCGCCGTGCCTGAGAGACTTTCCGTAAGACCGAGTCCCTGTGTTTGTGATGGAGGTAGAAAGTTTCCGCTCAATAAAATACTGGTAGCCTGGATTAACTTCTCATCTTCATTTTGATTCAGATTGCTGATCTGTGTGGCAATTCTTGGGTCAACATTGGTTTGAATACCGGTGGGTACCCTGAAAAAGAATTCATTTTCCACTGAAGTCATTGTACCGGTAATTTCAAGTACCAGCTCAATTGGTACTCTTTGGGCCGGCCCTTCGGGAGTTGCCTCATTCGTTGGTAGTAATGTTCTGATGTTCGGTCGTGCCCGATAATTTGCTGTAACATTCAGGTCGGCATCGGTTAAATCACCAGACCAAACAATAGACCCTCCCGGTTCAAGAGAAAATCTGCGTGTAAATATATCTCCACTTACAAACTGGTAACTCCCCCCCGTGATGTTAAATCGGCCGAACATGCTTACATCCTGGTCAGCCAAAAGAATACGTATCTGACCTGTTCCATCAGCGCTAATTGCATCATTTGTTACACGATCAAATATCAGGTCAATATTGATAGGATCATTTGCCTGGAACTGAAGATCCATCGTAAATCGATCCATGAATGAGAACTCCTCATCAACCTCTCCATTTCCATTTTCACCATTTGCATTAACCAGGGGGCCCTGCCAATAGGGCAAATCAAAAGATTCGACAAACCTGATAAACCGTTGATCTTGTTCATACTCAGTAGTGGGTTCAAGTGGAACTGAAATACTTGAATTCGAAGAAACAATGAGCGGACGTGTAGTACTCAGCACCGGTGCAAAATTAGTTCCTGTAATTTGAGCCTGACCGGTTCCATAAATACTACCATAAAACGGTATATCGGGATCGTAGGGATTGTTCATGAACTGAAGTTCATCCATGTCCAGCGTCAGATCAATATCTGTGGTTTCAGAAAAATTGTTCAAATCTACCTGCCCGCTGAGTGTGCCATTGCCATTGAATTGGTCTTCTACCCGGATATCCTGGAAAAGTAATCCGTCTGATTTGTTGAACCGGATATCGCCATTTAGGGTATATTCCACATTAGTAAATGCGGGTACACCGTACACATCTGAGGTGTTGAATGTTGCATCAAAGTCAAAATCGTTAGCTGTTCCAAAAATAACTCCGCTGCCTGTAGCACTTCCTTCCATCTCTGTAATGATATTAGGTACGATTGCGGTCACAATCCACATATCAATCTGGCGAAAGTCCGCATCGAAATTAAAAAGCTCTTCATCTTCAGCTGTGTTCTCATTAGGCAGTTTAAAATACCCGTTTAGTCGAATATCTTGACCAATTCCATCATTCCTGTTGTAATATCGCTGATATTTATCGGGATTGGTGTAAATCCGGACATTTGTATCGAATTGTTCCTCTTCGCTATTAAATGTACTACTTATACTTACATCTCCTATAATTCGCCCCTGCATTCTGCCTTCTTCAACACTCAGATTTCCTTGAATGGAGGGGATTTGTGTGAGTGTACGGGTTTGGAAATTTCCATTCAATAATCCGGAAAAAGAAACTCGCCCCCCGATCAGGTCAGAAATTCGGCTCAGGTCAAGATTCTGAATTTCGTAATTGACGGAATCCTCAAAATTACCGCTGTAGGTGCCGTCAACAGCAATGTAATCCGCATCGCTAATCAGAACGAGACTATCTATAACAAAACTTTCACTGCTTGTATATGCCAAATGTGGATTATTTTGAGCTGTCCATCGATAATCAGATGTACCGATTTCGAACTCCCCGATAGAAACCTGTACGGAATCGGTTTGTAATCGTCCTGTGAATGATGATTCGAGAACAAGATCGTCATCAAGGCGAGCAAAATTTTGCTGAACGCGGAAGGAGTCATCCCTCATGGTAAAGTCTATGGAGCTTTCCCTGAGGTTGAAGTTTCTGAAACCGGCTTCAGCGCTGTTGATTTGAAGATCGATCGTGCTGGATGATTTCAAGTCTGCATCATGGCGTAAACTGGCGGTAAATGTGGTGTTAAAATCATTGGCACGGAGTTGTTCCGTGTGGAAATCCTGATCAGCAAAGTTTCCGGTAATGAGTAACCTGTCTCGTGATGAACTTACTGTAGCATTGAAACGTGCCTGGCTTTCTACCTCTGGAAAATCCGGGTAGTATTTTCTGAAAAGTGACAGGTCTTTCACATTCATCTGTATAGATACATCAACGGAACTGCTGTCCGATTCGTTAAACTCCGGTAATTGTAGCTCCCCAAAGTAGCCGGGATTAAACAGGAATTCTTCAGAGATTCGCTCTTTCAGATATACATTCCAATATTGAATGTGATTCCGAATGAGGCTGTGATCGAGCGTACCCTGCATCTCGCCATCGAAAAATGATGAGGTAAATCGAAATGTGCGGGTTCTATCAGGGTTTGGGTTGATGTCTGCGTAAAACTGATGAGGTCGCAGAGAGTCAGCATTAATAGTAGATTGTTCCATCTCAAAACTTACACGGCCCACCAGGTCATCCAGGTTTGAAGCTTCAATATCTGCGGAAAAAGTACTGTTGAAACTGGTGGAGTCGGCATGAAATTCAGGATAGAATTTTTCGATATCCAGGTTTTGTACCGTACCGTCCCCGGTAAAAATGTGCTGTGATTCATTTCGTCTGTAAGAACCATCTGCTGATACAAAAAACTCGCCGTCTCCACCATTGATGTCGTAATCGAGGTGGCCGGTATCATAATCAAAGTCGGCTACAAAAGAGGTCAGGTCTACTCCCATAAGTGTGCTGTTGCTCAAATCGACCGAGCTTGCAAATTGTGCATTGGTTCCGGTTCCCGTACCATCAAGATTTACATTTCCCTGGATGATGGAATTCTGAGTTGTATCGTTCATGAATGGTGTGATATCAAGTGAATCGACCTCAAACAGAAGATTGTAATCGAGCGGTCGATTAAGTGAAAGGGTACCATCCAGTGCAAACGAACCAGCCTGGGTTTGAGCTTCAAAATCACTCGTCAATCTTTCCTGGGTTCCATCCAGCTCCCCGCGAATAGTACTAAGTTGATACCGTTGCAAATTATACTCATTCTCGAAATAGGTTTCTGAAATCCAATCGAACATCGAGGGTTGAATTACCACATTATCCAATTGAGCGTGGTAGGACAAGTTATTTGTGAACAGATTTTGAGCATTTGCAGTAATCAAAACAGAAGATTCCCCTAGATTGGCCTGAAGTCGATCCAGAAAATACTCATCTTGAGAACCTTCAGACTCTAAAATGATATCAAGATTATTCTCAAATGGAGGGTAATTTTCAACGAAAAGCTGAACAAATTCAGTTTCGAAAGAACTTTCTGTAACGGAAAATCGGTATGAAGCATCTTTAAATTGACGGCTTAAACTATCCTCAAAAAGAGTGACCGGAGAGGCTTCAAAACTGAAATCTGCTTCACCGATATCTGTACTGACTCTAAACCGATTTAGCTCAAAAAATTCATCATCATTGTAAAACTGCCCGCTCATTTGGAAGAATTCGTACGGCGTTCCGGGAATTTCGGCGATAAAATTTGGAAGGTCGAAATAGATCTGAGAATCGGTGACCTCCAGGAATAGGTCAAGACTTACATTTTCTACATTCAAAGGGGCCTGAACATGTAGTTGTCCCGGCAGGTTGATCGATTCATCCACTTCAGCTCGTCCGTTCACTACTGAAACCGAAGGTGCAAAGATGTTAATTCGCTGCAACAATCGAATTTCGCCCCCTTCAATAAAATTTGTTTCCTCTTGTGTTTGAGTTCTGCGTTGACTGAGTGCGTGAAAGAACGTGATTCTGTCATTTCTTTCTGTGAGATAAACGGTGGGTTGAGTCACTTCAAATGTGGTGATCGACAAGTTTTGCTGTAAGATCTCCCACAGGTTCACCTGAACTTCAGCTCTTTCGAATGAAAAAACAGGATTTATTGAATCGGAGGGAGCATAAACACGACCGTCATTAACACTTGCTGAAAAAGGGAGAAATCCACCGATTCTTCCGAGTTCAAGGTTCCCCTGAAATTGATCATTAAAGGCTATGATCACTTCATTTTTCATATAATCCTGACTGGCGGGTAACTGCAGTAAACCCAAAAGCACCGGCACCGAGATTAGCAAAACGGCAAAGAGTGCAAACACCGTTCGCCAAAAGAAAATCCAGATTTTATGTATATATCTAAGTAGCAATATCGGTCAGGGTCGTTGAAATTTTATGATAATTCGTTTGAAGCTGCATCCCATGCCTGGTATATGAGTGTTTTATCTTTTACGGTTTTTACTTCCGGTTCTTGCCAATTGTTAAGCAGAACAAACTTTATATGTTCATCGGTTCTTTTCTTATCCGATTTCATATACTCATTGAGTTGATCGTAGGATAACTCCTCTTTTGATATTCTGAAGTTATACAAAGAACGATATGCAGACAGTTTAGTTGTTTGAAGATCTGCCCCCGTTAAATTCGATAATTCCTGGGCGGCAAGCATCCCGAGGTACACAGCTTCACCGTGGCTTATGGTATCAAAATCGCAGGCTTTTTCCAGTGCGTGAGCGAACGTGTGGCCATAATTCAAAAAGGCTCGGATGCCTCCCTCAAACTCGTCTTCTTCTACAATATCAGCTTTAATCTTAATACACTTTGCAATAAGGTTAATCAGCTTCTCCTGATTCATGGAGTGGAGGTCGGGTTCCATGAAATTTTGCGCTTCTGAAAAGATCGTTTCATCCCGGATGGCGGCGTATTTCAGAATTTCGCTTAAACCGTTGATCCACTCATTCTTTGGCAAAGATTTCAGGAACCGGGTATCGGCAATAACTCGGTCCGGTTGATAAAATGACCCGATCAGGTTTTTGCCGGTGGTATGATTCACGCCTGTTTTACCGCCAATAGAGCTGTCTACCATTGCCAAAACAGTTGTGGGTACATGAATCAGCGGAATTCCACGCAGAGCCGTGGCAGCTGTAAATCCGCCGAGGTCTCCGGTAACGCCGCCGCCAATGACTACAAGAGGCACGTTTCTGCGGATCCCTGCATTTAACAAAAAATCGAGAGTGTTGCTCCAAAAACGAACTGACTTGCTGTTTTCTCCCTCAGGTACCTGGAGAAAGTGAACATTCGTGATAAGTTCAGATAAAATAGGCTGAATGGTTTTCCAGTGATGATGGAAAACATTTTCATCAATCAATACAAAGAGTTTATCGGCCTGTTTCTGACTAAGATAATTAGCAAGTTCTTCTTCAAATATATTTTCGCCAACGGCAGCTTTGTAACTTCCGGAGGATGCGTTAATGGTAATCTCGGCCTTCATAGATGGTCAGTTTTTTCACAATTTCGGTTGTAATCTCATCGATTGATTTGTTCTCCGTTTGAACGGAAAAGTGTGCCTGCTCATAATACTGCATTCGTTCATCAAACAGGGAATTGATCCTCTCAGCCAGTTCATCGGCACTCTCAAGCATCGGCCTTCCTGTCGGATCACTTAATCGTTCGAAAATATCAGCCCGGGATGTATCAATAAAAATAAGCCATCCATAAATTTTCAGGTGGTCTACAATCTGTTGGTTTTGGAGAGATCCGCCACCGAGTGCCAGGACACCTTCCATCTCACCGGCCAGTTTTATGAGCTGATTCCTCTCGATTGCCCGAAATCCTTTTTCTTGTTTTTGTTCAAATATTTCTGGTATGCTCATGCCTTCAGATTCCTCAATCACAGAATCCAGGTCTGCAAATGGTACCCCAATTTTTTCGGCAAGCTTCTCTCCAATTGTGGATTTACCGGATCCCATCATACCACACAAAAAAACAGGATGAGAAAGTTTGGGTTTGTTCATGAGGTCATTTTTTGAGGTTTCACCATTTCAACTTCTTCGCGGTTTACGCGAACTGTTCCGGTGGGAGCCCCTTTCGGTTTAACTACGTATTTTCTTTTTGTGATCATCACCGGAGCCAGTCCGGATCCCCGCGCTTTCGAGTTCCATGCTGCAACTGATGCCGCTTTCAAAAGTGTTTTCTTTGGGGGCATCTCTTTGTGGTTGTCCATTCGGATCACAACATGAGAACCACTCACTCCGCGGGCGTGCATCCAAACATCTTCCTTATGGGCATCTGTGGTCAATTGATCGTTGCTCTTTGCGTTTTTCCCCACCCAAACGGTGTATCCGTCAATTTCAAGAACGCGATAGGGGGGAGTTTTCTTTTCGGTTTCAGCTTTCAACACGCCTGCTTCAAGAAGCGCATCGTCATTTTCTTTGTACCAATCACGGAATTCGTAAATCCTATCAATGTCATTCAGTGATTTTTGAAGCTTTTTCAATTTTTTTAGTTTCTTTTTGATTTCACCGAGCCTGCGTTTCGACTCCTCTACATTTCGCTTCGATTTATTGGCCTTCTCATAATAATACTGAGCATTTTCAGCCAGTGACAATTTCGGCTTAAGCTGTATTTTTACGTTTTCATCGGGATTGTAAAGATCGGGAAATGTAACCGATTCATTAAATTCATTTTTTTCGTGGGCGTGCGCCATCAAAATGTGGCCGTACTTTTCATATTTATCGGCTCTTTTTAATCCTTTATCAGCATGTTTCAATTGTTCAATGGTAGACTCATACTTGTTGATGATTCTGTCTATTTTCGGTTTGATCGACTGTCTTCTGGATTCAAGACGGCGCTCATTCGAGGTTTTGTAGTAGGCATGCCGAATCGCATCATTTACATTATCATATACTTTTAGATTGGGATACGGCAGCAGATCTTTGGGAACCAGGCACAAATTTCCGTTATCAAGGACTCGAAATTGTGGCCGGTTGAGCATTGAGTCAATAACACTCTCTATAACTTTCTTGATCTCCGGAATCGATTTTTTGTTCAACTCAAATTCATCAATAACTAACGAAATGAGGTGTCGAGGAAACTTTTTATCCAGTTTTGTGATGATTCTCTTTACAGAATCTTCAGGATTGGGGGTTTGTGGTTTTGATCCCTTTCGAGGTTCAGGAGGTGTTTTGCCTTCAAAATCATCGGGAGATTTGAATGATTCGATAATAACATTGTCTCTGATCAAAAAAACGTTGGGCGAATTTCCAAAAATCTGGAACATTAGCGAATAGTCTTCATCAAACCAGATAGTGATGAAGCGATCGTTCTCTGCCATGGAAACTTCCCGGACAGATTTACCGGATAGTACTTCAAAAAAAGGAGTAGTATTTGTTTTCTTTGGTGGTCGGTCGGAATCAACAAAGAGGGCCGTTTCCTCCGGATTAGTTGAAAACTTTAATCGAAAACGAGAACCATTCCCAGAAAGGTAACAATCCCAAACATCTTTATGCGGTGATGTACTAAACTGAAAGGTTTGACCTTTACATTTGTTTTTTAGTACCTCCGTTAAATATATTAAAGCATAGAAGTTATTCATTGGGATGAGAAATAAAGAAAACCATTTTCAAATTAAATTCGAACATGCAGTATCCAATTTTTCAGTCAGTTGTTAATAAAATTAACAGTTCATTAAACAAGAGAAATATAAACGTTGTTAAGTTTAAAACGTGGGAAGAATCAAAGATAAATGCAGCAGGCCTTGAAATTTTAATTGATCTTAATGATTCAACTGATCACCTTACTCATTTGTCGATCAATTTTGATTGGGACAGGTTTCGAGAAGCTGCTCTTGCCAATAAATTAGAAGGTACTGATGATCATCCCATGTTAAAATCAAAGCGCCTGATTGAAGCCAATGTTGCTCCCTCCATAGACATTGAATTGGTATGGCATTTTGATGTTGAAAGCTGTCAGCCCAAAACCGGGACGGAAGATGATAATTTTAGGATTCAAATGGCCAGTGAGTGGATGGACCGGGCCAGTAAGGAAGTAAATGAACTTTTAATTTCTGATGACATTATTACGCGCTGGCACATAGAGATTGACGGCGATGAGTATGGAAAATATCTTACTGCTATCAATCTGCTCTCCTATTTCCAATTCTCAATTGGAGAATTAAACAGCCTTAATGAAGTACATGAATATATTGGGAGAAAACTGACTCATCTTCTTTATAAGGCAAATAGAATTATCAAAATTGCTGATGATTCTGTGGTTGTCCAAGCAGCTTAACTGGATTTATAATTCATAATTCACAATTCGAGGGTGCGAGTAGCTATTTATTGTGCCAGTGATATTGTATTTCAGGCACCGTCACTTGGAACCTGAATCTCGATCAATAAAAAAAGGGCACAATTTCTTGTGCCCTCAAATACTTTCAACCTGAAGTTACTTTTTCTTTTTATGCCTGTTTTTTCTCAGACGTTTTTTACGTTTGTGTTTCGCGATTTTAGATCGTTTTCTTTTCTTTCCGCTTGGCATAAAATCACCCGCCTTTGTTAAATTTAGCTTCTAATTTCGTCTGTCATTTTGAGTCCTAATCTCAAACAGAATCACAAAATACGAAATGTTTTCAAGAAATCTATAGCTATTCTCTATACCAAGAAGGAGCAGAGGAACTTAATTGTTTGGTGCTCAATGGATCATAAATAGTTACTTTGAAAATAAAATTAGAAAGAATCCTGCTAAAGCGCTTAAAATTTCGTTATTTTCAATGCTTAATTTTATTCGAATAAAAACATGCCAGATTTAATAAAAGTAGCAAAGTTTGGCGGCACCAGCATGGCAGACCTTACAGCCATGAGGCGGTGTGCGTCAATCGTATCGTCAGATCCAGACAAGAAAATCATCGTGGTTAGTGCCACCGCGGGGACAACCAACCATCTGACTGAATTGACCGTTGAACAATCAGTCGAAGAACGCAAGCAGATTTTTATTGCCATCCGGAAAAAACATCTTTCAATTTGTAAAGGTTTGGGAAACCCCGCCTTATTAATTGAGAAGGTGGAAAATCTATTGGATGCCCTGGAAGCAATAACTTTGAGAAAACAGATTATGACTCCAATGCTTCGCGATGAAATTTTATCATTTGGCGAAAGACTTTCCTCAACAATATTTACGGAGGTGTTAAATCAGGAATCCGGTGATGAGGTTGAATGGCTTGATGCCCGTACAGTGATTAAAACAGATGATAATTTTGGAAATGCCGAGCCCGATATTCCCGCAATATCCGAGGCAGCATCAAAAAATCTTCAACCACTCTTGGCTCAATCAAGAATTGTAACTCAGGGATTCATCGCATCAGAACCAAATGGACATACAACCACACTTGGCCGAGGGGGTAGTGATTATTCAGCCGCACTTTTTGCCGAAGCCGTTGATGCCGATGTACTGGAGATCTGGACAGATGTAACTGCAATCTATACAACAGATCCAAGAATAGTTTCAGATGCGCGACCCATTACTGAAATCAGTTTTGATGAAGCGGCTGAGCTTTCTGTTTTTGGGGCAAAAGTTTTGCACCCGGCAACGATGGTTCCGGCCATCCGAAAAAATATTCGTGTTTATGTGGGTTCCAGTATTCACCCGGAAAAACCGGGAACCTGGATTGTAAGAGACACAAAGGATAAACCGATCTTGCGCGCTATTAGCCTCCGGCGCAATCAGACTCTCGTGAAAGTTCACAGTCTTGATATGCTGCACCGATATGGTTTTCTTGCAAAATTGTTTCAGGTTTTAGCTGAGCACAAAATTAGTGTTGACCTTGTTACCACGAGTGAGGTAAGCGTAGCACTAACTCTTGATACAGATGTTAACAAGCCGGATAATTCGATGCTGAACTCAGAAGTTCTAAAGGAACTACAAAAGTTTAGTGAAGTAGAAATTGTAAAGAACCTGTCGTTGATCGCTTTAGTTGGAAATAATCTGGATGCAACGGCCGGGTTAAGCGGTCCGGTTTTTGGATCCCTTCAGGAAACTAACATTCATTTGATATGCCACGGTGCCAGTTCTCATAATCTCTGCTTTTTAGTTGCAGAAGATGAAGCAGAAGACGTTGTCCGTGTATTGCACAAACGATTTATAAAATCATGACCAAATCAAACCAACAAAGAAAATTTGCTGTAATTGGAACGGGTAAAACAGGCGGAACTGTGGCAGAATTGCTCGGGGAATCAGCTATTCCTTTTGACGAGTATAATAAACCCACCCCTGAAAAATTAGCAGAAGCGGATGCTGCCATCATTTTCGTTCCGGGAACGGCTGCTGAAGAGATCATTAAAATTTTACTCCAAACTGATTTACCGGCAGTTTGGGGAACTACCGGTTATCAATGGCAGGAGGAGTTACCTGGTCAGGTAAAAAAGATCGGAAACCGATGGGTGATCGGATCTAATTTTAGTTTGGGAATGAACCTGGTTCGAAAATCTCTAAATATTTTGGGGAAAGGATCAGAATTTTTAGATGAACCGAAATTTCATATTCACGAAGTCCACCATGAACACAAACAGGATGCCCCCAGCGGTACGGCATTATCCTGGAATGATTGGCTCGGGAAAGAGGCATCGATCTCTTCCGACCGCCAGGGAGATGTAAAAGGTATTCATGAACTGCATCTGAAAACAAAGGGCGAATCAATCTTTTTGAAACATGAAGCTCACGACCGATCAATTTTTGCTGAAGGAGCAATTTGGACGGCGAACTATATTTTGGATCACCCGGAAATTGAACCCGGTGTTTATCCATTTTCAGAACTTTTTGATCGTGCATTTAAAGAATTGTTATGACTGATATTCAACTTTGGACAGCACTCATCACTCCCATGAAAGAAGATGGGAGTATCCATTTTAAAAACCTGGATGAGATTATTTCTCGACAGGAGGAGGCCGGAAACGGGATTCTCGTGCTCGGAAGTACGGGAGAAGGATTGGCCTTAGCGGATAAAGAAAAAAAAGAGATCGTTGATTTTGTTTCGGAACGGGGAAACTCGGTACCTATTATGGTGGGAGTTGGCGGATTTAACCTCAAGATGCAAACCGACTGGATCTCTTATTGTAACAAAAAAAACATCGAATCTTTTTTACTGGTGAATCCATTGTATTCCAAGCCGGGATTAAAAGGACAGGGCGAATGGTTCAAGTCCCTGATGGATACTTCAGATAAACCATGTATGATTTATAATATTCCATCTAGAACGGGTGTAAAACTATTTCCGGAAGTTCTGCAACAGCTTAAACATCACGATAATCTCTGGGCTGTGAAGGAAGCCAGCGGTAGTATCAGTGAGTTCCAGGAGTTCAGGAAAGCCGTTCCGTCCATCCCTCTTTTTAGCGGAGATGACGGTCTTATGCCATTCTTTGCCGCAGCGGGTGGAAGCGGGCTTGTATCGGTTGCATCGAACATTTGGCCGAAAGAAACGAAGCTGTATGTTGAGAAAAGTTTGAAAGGCGATACGGCCTCACTTTTTCCAATTTGGACCGATGCGGTGAAAGCACTCTTTTCAGCATCAAACCCAATTCCTTTAAAAGTATTGATGAAGGAGAAAGGATTGATTGAGACATCCGTACTTCGGTCTCCGTTGACTAATGAGGAGCTTTCATCAACGGAACATTTGCGAGCTTCGGATGAGGCAATTATAAACTGGTATCAACTGAATAAATAAGAATTTTAAAAAAGGATTCAACAAGTCAGAGTCCGATAGGTCCTGAAAGAGTTGCTTAGCAGACTCTGGCAGGAACCGAATATTCGCCGGCACACTGCCAGGCCTTTTACTGTATTAACAAATAAAATTTAACCAATAAACACCCTATGAGCTGGGAAAAAATTTTAGATCAACTTGAAGAAGGAACTATTCGTGCAGCCAATCCCGATGGGGATAGATGGAAAGCGAATGTAGACGTTAAGGAAGCAATCCTCGAGGCCTTTAAAGCAGGCAAAAATGTAAACTACGGTGGTATCTACGAAGGATTTGTTGATAAAGAAAACCTCCCGCCGCGAATGTTTGATACAGGTGATGGCGTACGACTTGTTCCAGGCGGATCGTCCGTACGAAGAGGAGCATATGTGGCTGAGGGTGTTATAATTATGCCTCCAGCTTATGTCAATATCGGTGCATATGTTGATGCAGGGACCATGATCGACAGTCACGCTCTTGTGGGATCATGTGCTCAGATTGGGAAGAATGTTCATCTGTCAGCCGGTGTGCAGATTGGTGGAGTTCTTGAACCGGTAGGACTCAGTCCGGTTGTTATAGAAGATGATTGTTTTGTTGGAGCCGGATCTGTGATTGTTGAAGGAATTTTAGTGAAAAAACGAGCCGTCATTGCACCGGGTGTAACACTTTCTAAGTCAGTACCCGTTTACGATGCAGTAAACGAACAGATTCTCGGAAAAGGAGCCGCAATTCCCGAAGGAGCGGTGGTTGTACCGGGTACTCGGCCGATTAATACTGATTGGGGTATCGAAACCAAATTGTCTGTTTCTTGTCCCATCATAATTAAGTACAGAGATAAGGGAAGCGATGCCTCTTTAGTACTCGAAGATGCCCTTCGATAAAAAAATTCTGTAAGGGATTGCAAAATTTCAGTTCTTACTAATAGAACGATAACAAAAATCAAACCCAACTTATTATGAGTTCATTAAACAAAGCAATGATAATTGGCAGGCTTGGAGCCGACCCTGAAGTACGTTACACACAATCAAATACTGCTGTTGCAACATTAAGTGTTGCTACAACCGAACGATATAAGGACCGAAATGGTGAACAGCAGGAAAGTACTGAATGGCACCGAATTGTGGCATGGGGACGCCTTGCAGAAATCTGCCAGGAGTATCTCAAAAAAGGGTCCTTAGCCTATTTCGAAGGCCCCATTCAAACACGTCAGTGGGAAGATAAAGATGGTCAGAAGAAGTATACAACTGAGATTAAAGCATTGAATATGCAGATGCTCGACAGCAGGAGTGATTCAATGGGAGGAGGAACACCTTCGAAGCCAAAAAACAGTTCAGCAACTGCTGAAATCGATGATTCATTCGATGATATGGATGACGATCTCCCATTTTAAAAGAGAAGTTTTGTACATTTAGAGGTGGCGGTGGCTTTCATCGTCACCTTTTTTTATTCATATTTACAACAGGTTTGCAAAAGTCTCGTCATAATTGATGAAGCAATTCCGGCTACGGCCGGGAGAGTTGTATGCGGCAATTAACGAGTGATAGGCGATCGTCACACCATTCCGAAGACCCGGGACGATGATAATTTTCTTGAAGCGGCTTTTCAGACTTATCAAAAACAAGTAATACTCTACAAATCAACAAAAATTTTATTTGGAATCTTTAGACGAACCTCCTAGTCGTAGTTTCAGGGTTTTCCTGGTTTTTACCGCTCTCTTTTTAACAGCCGCTGAAACAGTAGGGACTCTGCAGTTTGGAGAAATCGCTGTAGAAGTGGGAGTTATGATCGTTGGTCTATTTTTGAGTGCCTTGTACTCAGGTTCAGAAGTAGCATTCTTTTCGTTGGTTAACCAGATGGAGCAGCTTCATCTTACCGGCGCACATTCCAAGACGGATAACCGAATTCTCACCATGTTGAACAAACCGCGACGTTTGTTGGCAACAATCCTGATAGGGAATACATTTGCTAATATTGTAAGTTCTGTTTTAGCTGCTGTTTTAGCTGGCAAAATTGCCATAGTATATGGGCTATCCACATTTGTGATTTACACGATCCAGATTTTTGTGCTTACCTTCATGATTTTAATTCTGAGTGAAATCACTCCTAAAGTGATGGCTATAAATAATCCTTTGAGGGTTTCGCGCAACATGAGTGGTTTTGTTTATTTTAATTTTATCCTGTTTACGCCTATCTCTAAACTGATTGCAAATAGTACGTTAAGTCTCGAAAAAAATCTTCCGAAACCTGATAACCGGATGACGGCTCAGGATCTTAAAACAATGGCGGAGATGGGAGAAAAAGAGGGATCCATAAAAGGCGAGGAGAGGGAAATCATCGAGAATGTTATTGAATTTGGGAACACCACAGTGCGAGAAATTATGACTTCCCGGGTGAACATCGTGGCTGTTAACGTAGAATCCACTTTGCCGGAAGTCATTGCTCTCATCCAGGATAAAGGACTCTCCAGGATGCCTCTATATGAGAATGATCTTGATTCCATACTGGGTGTCATCTATTCGAAGGATGTACTGCCTTATATCAATACCAACTTGGAAAAAAGTGGAATCAACTGGAAAACCATCGCACGAAAGGCTTTGTTTATCCCGGCTACAAAAAAACTGGATGATCTGCTGCGCGATTTTCAGCACGAAAAAACACATATTGCCATCGTAGTGGATGAATATGGCGGAACCGAAGGAATTGTAACGCTTGATGATATTTTAGAAGAAATAGTCGGAAATCTGAGTGATGAATATGATGATGAAGAGGAGAAACTATATACAAAATTCAAAAATGGAATTTATATTTTTGATGCCAAGATAGACCTTGACGACCTGGATGAGATACTCGGAACCTCTATCTCTGCTGCTGATGATGAGTTTGAAACACTCGGAGGACTCATATATCACTTAACCGAGCGAATTCCAAATGTTGGTGAGCGCATGACCTATAAGGACTTAGAGCTTACCGTTCATTCCGTAAAAAACAACCGAGTGCGTAAATTGAGAGTCATGCCCCCTGCATCCGTTAAAAATCAAAAGAGTTAAACCGCAATAGTGAACAGAAGTAACCCTCAAAAAAAAACAGGCGTCGATTTATCCTCTTACAATACACTGGGTGTTTCAGCGAAAGCAAATAAATTTGTAGATATTGAGTGTCCGAAGGATCTTTCCGAGTTATATGAAGGTGGGTTATTTGAGCATATTCACCCGTTTGTGCTTGGCGGTGGGAGTAATATTCTATTTCTGGATAATCCGACTCAACCAATTTTAAAAGTTTCGATTAAAGGAAAAGATATTATCGAGGATAGCTCCGGTTCACTGAAGGTTAAAATTGGAGCCGGGGAAAACTGGCACGAATTTGTAAGCTGGGCTGTGGAGAATAATTATGGAGGTGTTGAGAACCTTGCACTGATTCCCGGAACGGTTGGAGCTGCACCTATACAGAATATCGGGGCTTATGGTGTGGAGTTGGATGAAATATTTGATTCTCTTGAATTGTTTGACATGAGAGATGGAATCTTCAAAACCTTCCAAAAGAAAGAGTGCAGGTTTGGGTACCGTGATAGCATTTTTAAACAAGCTCTTAAAGGAGTGGTTGTTGTGACCCGAGTTACGCTAAAGTTGACGACAGAAAATCACGAAATTGAAGACAGCTATAAATATCTTCAATCCTATTTATCTGAAAAAAGAATTACAGAACCTTCCATCAAAGATATCTACGAAGCGGTTATTGACATTCGAAGGTCGAAACTCCCTGATCCAAATTTAATTGGGAATGCAGGTAGTTTTTTCAAGAATCCTATTATTAACAGGAAAGAGTTCAAAGCACTTCATGAGAGATATGATGAGATGCCATTTTACGAATTGAACGATGAGGAGATAAAAATTCCGGCGGCATGGCTGATCGAAAAAACAGGCTGGAAAGGAAAACGGATTGGAGATGTGGGAACCTATAAAAACCAGGCCTTGGTGATTGTCAATCACGGGAATGCAACTGGATCAGAAATTTTCAGCTTTTCAAAAAAAATTCAACATTCGGTATTTGAGGAGTTTGGTATTGAATTGGTTCCCGAAGTGAATATTGTTGAATAGATATGAGTGAGAAAGCTCCCATTATTATCAATGATGATCTCTTTTTGAATACGGTGTCTTGTCCACTGAAGTTCATTCATATCACGAACGAATACCTGAACCGCGATACCTCAAGACTATATTTTAGGCAGCGAAATAAGTTACACAACCGGGATGCAATATCTTTACGTTTTGAAAATTGCAGGCATACATCCAATTCTACCAAAAAAGCGTATGGTGAGACAACAGAGTTACTGAAGGAAGAAACGGTAGCTATTACCGGTGCGGTTATTCGGCAAGATGAGGTTCTGACCCGAATACCGATTCTGGTTAAGGACGATAAAAAACTGATTATCATCCAGGTACATGGAAAACTTCGCAAACAATCGGAAGGAGATGAAATTCAGCCGGGTATTAAAAAAAGAAGTATTGTTCGGTATCTTTTGAAGGCAGCATATCGGTTGGAGGTATTGAAGAGACAGTTTCCCGATCATGATATTGATGTCCATCTCTACTTTCCGAATAAACATTTTAAATCTTCAACAGATCATCTGCATCTATTCGATCAAGCAAGTTTTTTCACCCGAAAAAAAATCAAAAGAGAACTGTTTGAGCTTTTTACAAAAGTCCGTGCCACAAATGCGGTGGAACAGGTTCGTCAACAAATTCCTGCTGAACAGTCACATCAACACTTTCATAATGAGTCTGTTTCATCGGTGATTGAAAAAATAAAATTAATGATCCATGAACCACAAGAATTTCATGGTATTGATCGGCATAAAAGTTGCAAATATTGTGTTTTCAGATTGTCGGATACAGAGTGCGTAGAAGGTTGCTGGAGCCAGTTTTTTTCGTCCCAAGATATTAATCACCCCGAGAAACATGTTTTTGAGTTGATTGGACAAGGGAATACTGCAGAGTCAGAAAATGGTACCTATTACCAGGAAGAAGCGGAATTCTCCAGGAG